>Ga0209342_10004732_pt1 | contig 14050 bp, 12 predicted proteins | sample RifCSP16_2_FD_184023 | JGI IMG/M metagenome (GOLD analysis project Ga0209342, IMG submission 184023) | Soil microbial communities from Rifle, Colorado - Rifle CSP2_sed 16_2 (SPAdes) (version 2) | ecosystem: Environmental > Terrestrial > Deep subsurface > Rock core/Sediment | place: Rifle... | reverse complement strand
GGGAGGGGGATGAGGTTTTCAAAGGGAGGGGGCGGCGAAGCCGCCCCCTCCCTTTGAGGATTCCTCCCCCTCTCCGCCTCCACGCCCGAGGATCGCCCGGATGCCGCAAGGCGGAGAGGGCCGTCCGTCCCGGAAGATCTTACCTGGAGGTCAGGGGGTGAGGCTGGCACCCGCCTCAGCCCGAGGCCGAATCGACCTTTGACTTCGCACCTAGACAAGCGGGGGGGGAAACCGCTCGCTTCATCAACAAGTTCTAAGCCCCGGGGCGCGCGAGTAGCTTATAACCTCGCCCGCGCTGGGTGATGAGATAGCGAGGTTGAGAGGGGTCGACTTCGATCTTGCTGCGCAGCCGGCTCACCAGCTTTTCCACGCGTGCATCGTCGACATCCCCCAGGTATTCTTCCCCCCAGACGGCGGTGACGATGCGATACTTGTCGGTGAGCTTGTCCCGTCTTTCGTCAAGCAGTTCAAGAAGGCGGTACTCGAGGTCGGTCAAAACCGGGATGCGAATCCCGTCGACCCAGACGTCTCCCGCATCGGTGTCCATGTGAACGCCTTCGGCCTCGATCTCCTTGCCGCGCCCGCGCCGGCCGACGAACTGGGCGAACAGCGGCGAGAAAGGTTTGGCCTCCCGCAACAAGCCCAACCCCTCAAGATGGCGCATCAGCGGCTGGGGCAGGCCCGCCTCCTCCTCCACAACCAAGGACACCAGTCCGGCCTGCTCCTCCGACGTGAGTTGCCCCCAGATCTTGAGACACTCGGCGCTGACTTGCGGCCTTTGGCTGGCGATCAACAGCGGATCTCCTTTCCAGCCCGCTTCGAGCGAGGCAAAGGTCTGGGCGACTGCCACCAGCATCCCTGGATGCCCGCCGCCGAGCTGGACGCACGCTTGCTGAAGCCGCTGGGATTTCGGCGTCAGGTGCATGGTCTCCAGGAGATGCCCTGCCTCATCATCGGTAAGAAGCGGCATGGGATAAGTCGAGTGCGTGAAGAGCTCGGCAAACTCGCCAACGACCACTCCCCCTCGGATCTCACGCAGTCTGCGGACGGTTGCCGTGACATAGCGGAGACGTTCGGTAAACCGGTCGTGAAGTGCGCGCAGGTTGAGGAGCGCCCGCTCATCAAGCGCCTCATAAACCTCGTCGAACTCATCGAAGAAGAGGACGGCGATCGTGTCCATACCTTCACACAATTCCGACAGAGCCAGGTTGAACGAGAGCGAGGCCGTAAACGCGTTCTCGGCCTCGGTGATCGACTGATAGCGGCCTCGCAGCGTGGCGGCCAGGTCAGTCGACTCGACCTGGTCGAGCCACTCGAGGATTGAGCGCAGCACAACCTCATAGAACGCCTGGGCGGTGATCGCTACGGCTCGATTGCAGTCGACGTAGATCAACGCAACCGGGCGGCCGAGACGCTCAGCATACTCCGACTGGACTTCACTGCGTGCAAGCCCGCGCATCAGGTCGGATTTCCCGCTGTTGCTGAGGCCGGTGATCGCCACGCTAAGGCCTTGAGCCAGATCGTCCAGAACTCGCTCTGCCAGTTCGTGGAAGGTGAGATAAGTCTTCATTATCATGCACATATGATAAACCGACAGGGCCAGAATTCATCTGACCCTGTCGGCAAAGGCCGCATTGACATTTGACCGGTCGTCAGTCGCTCAGCTGGCCGATCCGACCCGCAACCGTCGGGCGACAACAATGACCACCAGCAGGGCCGCGCCCAGAATGAGCAGGCCTGGCAACCCGACTTCATCCGCGAACCCAGTCGCCGGCAGAGCCGTGGCCGTCGCTGTGGCTACGGCGGAAGGTGTGATCTGTCCGCTGGCGGCGAGGGTCTGCTGGGCCGACTGGGTCCCAAGATTTGTAAACGGAGTGGAAGTGGATGTCGCCTCCAACGTCTCCGTCGGCGTGTCCGTAGGAAGGACCACGACCTGTGTCCGGGTCACCGTCGCCGTGGGGGGAACGGGGGTATCCGTAGACGGCCGTGTGGGCGTCGCCCGTGCGGCGGCCACCGTCTGGGTGATCGACTGGGCAACCTGAGTGTTCTGGAGTGCGATGTCGGTCGCTTCCGCCGCCCGGTTCCTCTGCTGAGCAGGCGCCAGCACCAGGGCATACAATGCGAGACAGATCATGCTCAGGACAAGTAAGCCCCCGATCCCGGCGGCCGCAATCACGAAAGTGCGGTTCGTCGGCTCCTCAGGTGGTGCCCCACCAATGTCAAAGTCTTCGGCCATGGTCACTTCTCCTCACGCTTCCGGCCATCCCTCGGCCTCTCAGATAGCCACGCCGTTGCGGCCGCGGCCCACTGCCTATTGCAGAACCTCCAGATTATCGACCGGGACGGTCGTCAAGCCAACCCCCTCCAGGTCGACCCTGGCGCTTCGGGCAAGGATCCCGCTAGGAAAGTCCACGGCCCCAGCCAGCATCTCTCGAACGACCCCGACCGCGCCGTGGTACGGGGCACGCGACAGCCGAACACGCACGCCCTCTTTCAGAGGGATCACGTCGTCAGGCAGATCGGCGTCCGAGGTCGGCGGTAGAGGGATAACGACCTCCGGCCGCGATCCGTCCACCGGGTCATTCTTACGCGCGTCAAGCGCGACCTCTCGGCCGGCGTTGCTGCTCAATAACCTGAATGTCGGCGTGTCGAGAGGCAGTGGTCCGAAACCCGTGGTCACGATCACCGGATAGGGGAGCCGAGCGGCAAGCGGTATCAGATCGGACGACATTCCACCCAAGACGATCCCTCGGGCGGCGAGCCCGCTTGCCTGCTGCAACGGGGCCGGATGATCGCATATCCCGGCGACCAATACCGCGCCGCGCAAGTCGGCATCGAGCCGATCTGTCTGAAGCCGGTCACCCGGCCCATCGCCGACGAAACGCATGACGCCGAAGTCTTGGCGCCCGTTCCCCCATACACCCTGGATCAGGGCTCCAGTGGTCTCCAATACTACCGATTGAACCCCATCGGTCCCGACTACGGTGGCGGGGAACCCGGCCCGGAGTTCGATCACTCCCGAATGCATCCGAAACAACAGCCTGCCGCTCGAGATGTTGACGACGATCCCGTCTGATGGGGCACGGACTGTCCGTCGCCCGACGCCGGCCGGTCCGGCCAGGATCTCGCCTGCCTCCAGCAAATCCCCTCGCTGACAGCGAAGATACCTCCCGACCTCGTGAACAGGTACCCCCAGGCCGCGCGCCAGATCCAGGAACACATGCCGCGGAGGCGCCTCGCCTTCGGCAATGACGTCTGAAGCCAAGACTTTCTGGTTGATCCGCACAGCGATCGCACCGGCGAGCGGCAAGCGACGCTCACGCCGGATGATCGCCAGCGGGAGGACGTGCGTGACGGGTGGAAGGTATGCAGCGGCCATCAGATTGTCCCAGGCGTGTTGCAAGAGCGGTGCCAGTCGGTCAGTGCAGCGCTCCGATATCCCAAAGCCATTTCTGGTTCAGCTCCCTCCGGCGCCCCTCGTCCTTGCCTAGCTGCAGGGGCCGACCTCGAGCGTCAATAATCAGGCCGACGGCGCCTCCCGTGACTCGTACGGCGCCCGCCTTACCTGCCCCCCCGAACCCGACGTCGAAACCCTGTTCCGGCCGAAGCGTGAGCCGGCCGTACTCTCCCGGCCCCAGCGAGAGGACAACCAGCTGGCCGAACCTGACCTCGCCTTCCACGACCTCGCCTGAACCTTCCTTCTCCAGTCTGAGCTTAAGGACTGGACGATCCAGGCGTGCCCGCCCTACCGGTGCAACCACCGTGCCGAGACTCACGAACCCCCCCGAGCCGAGCACTTGGACCGCGACCATGGGCAGCGGGCCGGCCGCCGCCCCTAGCGCCGGTGTGAGGCTGTGAGGGTCCATCACCAAGGTGCACACCCCAGTCGGCTGGATCGCATCCAGCAGAACCAAGGCGGCAAGACCTGGGCGCGGAGCTCGCGCCAGGGCGCCTCCGCTGGCGATGATCGGATCGACAGGGGGCATAAGCAGCAACGATTCGGAGTCTTTCCCTTGGGGCCAGCCCGCCCTTGCCTGGAACAACGCCGAACGGATCAGTTGGCGGGCCAGAGCATACTCCAGGTGAAGCTCCTCCGCCTCGGCCGGTACACTGCGCGGGTAGTGGGCCTTGTTGTAAATGTAGTCTGATACATACTCTTCGGGCATATCGATCGGAAGCCAGCGGGTTACCTTCTCCAACGAGCTGTGGTTTAGCAGGCCGGGCAGCGAAGCGCCCAGCCCGAGGTCGGAACTCACAGTCAACCTCAAATCACCGGCGAAAGCCGCCGCGACCGTGGTATGATTGGCCCCCAGGTCGACTCCCATCACACCTTTCTCGGGATCATAGACCTGACTTAAGTAGCGACAGATGCGGCCGAACGCATCCGCCGTGAGCATCAGGTTGCCCCCGGTCCACTGTCTGAGCTCCTCAAATCCCGAAATCCGAGCCGAGCGAACCTCACCGATCACCTCAGCCAGGCGCAGTCGAGCTGGCGCCAGGTCCTCGAAGCCGAGGCTCGGCCGGACGTTCGGCGTCAAGACCATCTGCAGCTGGTCGCCCAACCGATCGGCGACGGCCGCCGACAGTTGTCGGTTCCCGGCATACACGACCCGAGGCAGCTCACCCTCGGGGAAGAGCCCGGCGGCGACCGCCACCAGGTCGACCATCCGCAAGACCGATTCGTTGGCGCCGCCATCCGTTCCTCCGACAAGCAAGAGAAGATCTGGCCTCGCACGGAGGAGCAGATCGATCTGCTCCTCTTCACGGCGCCGGTCCGTCAGGCTGATCTCATCTAGGACATTCAAGTACGTCGCCGTCGCCAGTCGACGCGCGCTGGCAATCGACACCCCCGGCATCAATCCCACCATGACGGTCCGCAGACTCGGACCAGCCGAGGATGTGGCGACGAAGACATCCGTCCCCGATCCGTCGGCAGTCGCCGGAAGGATCAACAAGTCCGACTCGTCGATCAACCGCCTGCCAGTGACGGACTGGACACTCCCAAGGGCCGAACGCACTCCCTCACCGATGTCGGCCACCGGCGCACCCACCGTCGAAGCCGATCTGCCTGTAGCGACGAAGCGATAGCGCCCGTCGACGACGTCGAACAGCGAGGCCCGCGTATTCACACTCCCGACGTCGACAGCCAGGAGCGTGTCGGCATCAACAATCGCGCTCATCCGGCACCCGTGAGGCGGCTGAGCATGTTCACAAAGAACTCCGCCAGGAACTGAACCCGCTCGGACAGAACGATAACCGAGGCGGCGACCGCCCCAGCGTACATGACTCCGAATGTGAGCGCAATGAAGAACCCGCCGCCGCCGGCGATGAGCGACATCATCCGAGACCGGCGTGTCTCGCCGCTCGCGGCGCGGGTGACGGTGAAGCGGAAGTACATCAGGGTAGATAAGGTTCCTGCAAGCAGGATGATGACATTGATCACTCGTTCCAGTCCGGTTTCGCCCGTTTGCGGTGCAGTGACACGAGGATCGAGCGTGGCCATCGCCGCCAGTGATTGCGGGATGAGCGTGCCGGTGATCGCACCCCCCACAAGCACGCCCGCCCCGATACCGACCATCAATGCCAACGGCAGCGTCCCATATGGCGCAGTTGCGGCTGACAGCTTGAATAGCATCAACAGGATGAGAACCAGGGGGACGAAGACAGTTACGATGAGCGTCGGGTCGGTGAACGTGGCCAACCCATGCTCCAAGACCGGCTCGCCGATTCCGGGCCAAAGCACCTGGTGCCAAGCCATCGCCCCAGCATAACCCGAGGCCACCCCGATGAAGATGTAGCACGCCAACCGGAAGAACGGGTTGTCGCCGATGATGTAGCTGAGCATCATGATGGTCAGGAGGGCCGCGAGGATCGGGCCGATGACTCCTTCAAGCATCGAGCTCACTCACGCGGGAGACGGCCGGTTCGTAGGAGCCATCTCGCCAGACCGTAGATCACGCCAGCGGCCAGCATGGCTTCGGTGGCCGCCAGGGCAGCGCCAAACGGGTTCCAGCGAGAATGGGCTTCCCCCGGGGACAGATTCGCTTGTTCATAGGCCACCGCGGCGGGCAAACCTGAAAGAATCCCGTTGACTTGCGGCTGAAGGGCTTCGTAATATGGCCGTATGAGCGGTTCGGCGCCGGCGCTCAATACCATGACCAAAGGCACCTGCCCCATGAACGGGTGAGCTTGCTCCGCCCAGACGCGCGCGTTCTCTGTCCCGCTCGAAATCACGGCGACCATACCGAAGTCAGACAACCGCTGGACGCCGGACAGGATCGGGCAGTCCCAGCCGCCACACGTTTCCTCTCCGTCCGGTGCCTCAGGTATGTCGAACCCCTTGTGGACGGCATCACGCGGGGAGGCGGAGAATATCTGAACGGCTGCCGGGCCACCTGAGAGATAACCCAGGTGCAGATATCCCGTCCCCGGCGAGACCCCGTGGCGGGCTGCGATCCGATTCAGCAGGTTGACCGCCAGCGCCGGGCCTGACGGCCGGGTTGACAAACTCACGACCGGCACCCCACGCCCCATCACTTGGTCCAGGAATGCGCCGGCGACCGTATCCATCTCGCCTGAATACCCGGGATCGAAGTCGAATATGATCAGGGACGGCCGGTCAACCGGCAGGTCGTTGACCAGGCCCATCAGCGGCAGCAAATCCCGCGAGACTTGCGTAGGAAGCGAGAACGACGGCGTGCCGACAGTAATGGGCAGGATCACCGCCAAAAGCATTACAGCCGATACGACCCATCGCAGCATAGGCAGCCGCAGCCGGCGTTTGTCGGGTGTGGAGAGCTCCCGCTCCTCTTCTTCCACTATCTGATGCAGCAGCTCGGCCTGAGCGTACTGCCTCTCAGTTACCTCCAGCTTGGCAGCGCCGATCGTCGGGGCACGAGGCATGGCAACGACCGGCTCGGCCATTAGCACACCTCTCAAACCAGCCAGAGGGCCGGCCGACTCGAGCGTCGCTTCTTGCTCTTCGGCGACATCGACCACGGAGCGAAAAGTCGAGATCGGCCGCATCGCCTCGAGCCAAGCCGGGAGGGTCGCCGGAGCGAGGTCGGCCCCCGCCTGACCGCCACCCGCCTCACCGCCAGTGCCACCCGCCTTGGGTTCACCCAGCCAATCAGGGAGTTCGCCCTCGATCGAGTCCAGATCAAAGTCCTGGCCCTGGGCAGAGGCTGCCTGGCCTGGTTGCTTGAAGACTAGGGCCGGGACGTGAGGGAGCTCCTCGGGCGGCTCGGGGATGGGCTCGCTCGGCTCTTCGAACTGAGCTGTCCGCGCCTCTTCGGGCAGGCTTGGGCCTTGGCCGCCGGGGGCATTAATCTCCGAGAGCCACCCCGGAGCCCCTTCATCTCCGGCGGGGCCGGGTTCTTCCACTTCTTCGGGTTGCGGACGGCCGATCGAGGCGTCGTACTCGGCCAGCCAGTCGAGGCTGCCCTCGCCGGCGGTCTCCCAAACTCTGGCCGGCTCCTGATCCTGCCGTGATGAGGGCTCGTCGGTTCCTCGCTCGAGCTCCTTTAGCCACTCCGCCTCAGCCGCTTCCGGTCCGCCGATCTCATCCTCATTCGCAGTGAAGGGCTTCTCGACAACGATTTCGGCGTTTCCCAGCCACTTTGCCGCCGCTCCTTTGTCTGCCGCTCTACGGTCGGCGAGGCCTTCAGACTCGTCCGCTGTTGCCTCAAGCTCGGAAAGCCATCCCTCTTGAACACCCTGTTTCCTAGCTGTCTTGGGGGTGCCTGGCTCGCCGTCCGGGGGGACCTCCTCCAACCATCCCGTGTCTGCGCCTGAATCCTCTCTCCAGGACAGACCCGAATCCACCGACGCGGCCTCAGCCGCTTCTCTCTCCCCCGACGGAGTGAGGTCCCCCCAATCGAGCGTTGGGCCTTGCGCCTCGCCCTCAACCTCCGGGGCTGCAGCGCCGGCTGGGCCACCACTGGAAGGTAGCCCCTCTCCGACCGGTTCTCCACTATCCCGGATTCGGGCGAGCCAACCTTCGTCAACTTCACTGGGTTCCCCTTCTGGCTCGGGTTCCCAAGCTGGTTCAACTTCCTGCGCTTGCCGCTCCCTGACCCGAGACAGCCAATCCGGTATCTGAGCCGGTACGGCTCCACCGGGTTCTTCGTCCCCGGGTTCCGCCCCAGCGGGAGCCACGGCCTGTTCCGGCTGTTCTCCCAGCCAATCCGGGACCTCACCGGCGGGCGGTCCTTCGTCTGCAGGCCCAACCTCACGCAGCCGGCCTAACCAGTCTGGCGAGGCACCGCCTCCCTCCCCTTTTTTGGGAAGGTCCTCTTCAAGATCATCCTGTGCCGCGCCCGTCCTCATCCGAGCCAGCCAGTCTTCGCCGGCCGCCTCCTCCTCCGATCGGTCCGGGGCCGACGGGGAGAGGCCCGGGCTTGACTCATCCGGTGCGGCCGGTGCAAGAAGGGGTTTGAGCCGGGCGCCACAAAAGGCACAACTCTCCGTCCCCGGAGGGTTGAGCTTGGAGCACATTGGGCAACGGATTTCCTCCCCCATTCAGCTAGCTCCCATACGGCCGGTCTGCAGCCATCAGCACTCGCAATCCGGTGACAACTGCACCGATGGCCACGCCGAGCAGTATGCCTCTCGCTCCGCCGGCAGCCCAGACCTGCGCCACCCAGGCTCTCAGATCAGTGATCGCCGTGTGAAGGCCACTATCGGAGGCGACTGGCCATGGCCCCGTCCCCAACAGGATCAGGATCGCCGTAAGCAAGAACGCCAGGCTCAGAACATCTCGCCTGCGGCCCACCAGTCGGACTCCGGCGACCACCAGTGCGATCGCCAGCAAAGCCATCAGGCTCGATTCGAGGGGCAAGTGAATGAAGTTGAAAACGAAGAGGGTCCATGGACTATCCGGGCCGAAGAAGAGCCCGAGTGCCAGAGTGAATGTCAAGAAGACGATGAGGACGCCGCTGTAGGGCCAACCTGGTTCCTGATCGCTGACCTTCGCCAGGTGAACCGAGGCCAGGTTGACCAGCCCAATTCCCAGACCTGCGGCGGCGAGGAGTGTGGCCCAGCGCAGCAGGACCAACCGCAATCCGATGAAAACATCGAGATTGGTGAAGTAGCCGAGAAGAACAATAATCCCCGCCGCCACGGCGACGGCAGCCCAGATCAGATAGGTGCCGAGCTTCACAGACTCACCCCGAAGGTGCGCAGCAGGGTCCCCAACAAGATGGCGGCGACGATGAGAAAGCGCACCAGATCCTGGGTGCTCAGGCTGGCTTGGTGCAGCGGCCCGGCGTTGAGATATGCTCCGCCGGCGAACACCTCTTCACCGATAAGAGGATGGGTTGCCGTGGCATACAGCAGCGACTGCGCCTGAACGTCATCCGTCCCGGCCAGGACGAAGACCCCGTTTCTCTCACCGAAATCTGCCGCAAGGGCAGCCTCGGCGCCGAAGGAGCCAATCATCACGTGGACCGTCACGTCTCCCGTCCCGAGGATCGCGGGAAGGCCGGCCACGTAAGAGAAAGGCGTCGGCCCGAGCATCCTCCCGGCGGTCAGCTGGAATCGGGTCGATTCTCCGACTTGCTGGTAACCGGTGCGCAGCCTGTCCTGCGCCAACACCATCATCGCTCCGTCGCCGGCTGTGATCACCGATGGTTTGTCACTCATGCTGGTGGCCGTGGCCATACGCGACAGTACCGCAAGTCCGGCAAGTGCCGGCCCGCTGTCGGAGCCGATGACTGATCCCGTTCCAAGAGACAGATGGACGCGTTCCCCAGCCTCAACCGCGCGTTCGATCGCTCGACCCAATTCTTCAAAGCCGCGCATCTTACGAAAGGCGATCGTCCGCCGGCGCCGGTAACCGGTATACGCCAGCAGGGAGGTGATGAAGATTCCCAGGATCACCAGTCCCCTGAGATCAATCACGTTCGCGCTCCGGCTGTGACCGCAAGTCGTCGATCAAGGCGCGCACCTGCTGTGGATCCTCCAAGACGCGGCCCAACGCGCGGAGGTCGTCTCCGCCTATCAAGGGTTCCACGAAATATGCTGCCTGGGCGCCGATCACAGTTAATGGTCCGGCGGCCTCCAACAAGACCGCCAGGATCCCACCCATGCCGGTCGCCCGCAGTTTGCGGGCCAAATCTTGGGTCATCTTGACCATTTCCGGCGTTTCGCGCAGTATAGCACAACCACCTTAGACCGGCTATATCACCAAGACGTTCGAGCTTATCGAGCGATGGAACGGGCTCGGGTGCACTACGCCCCAAGTGAGGGCCATGCACCGGAGGGTGCAAGCAGTCGACCTGATTGCAGTCTCACCGAAACAGGATGAGCCGACACAAACGTACCGACGTCGCGCGCTGAAAGAACGTCAGCCATTGAATTTGCGGCGGCGTTCCCTTCGGATATAATGCGGAACAGGTGTTCGAGCAATCTTGGCGATGAGCCTCCGATTCCCACAGTTGTTGTCGCAGGTTGAGAGTTTGGGAGAGATCGCGGCCCGCCGGGCCGCCGACGCCGCGCGCAAGCTCCCCTTCGCCATGCAGGCGATCGACGAAGCGAAGCAAATCGGCGCCGCCGAGCTCTCGGATCGCATCCGACGAGCGGGAGATCGATGGCGCGGCGCCCATCTCTCCGAGGAAGCGGTGGATCAGGTCTTCGACTTGCCGCCTCACCCGGCGCACCTGAACGTGATCGGGGCTGATGGTTCTCAGATTCATCCCGATCGGCACGCTGCGGCGCTATATTTCCTGATCAACGTCGGATCCATTCTGATCGAGCAAGGGACGGGAAAGCCACCTTCGCCGGCCAGCGAAGCCGCCGTGTTCTATGATGATGACGACCTTTACGGTGATACCGGTGAGTTGGCTTCGGCGGCCTGGATCAACGCCAAGCGCGACGTCGCCGAAATGGAGGCCCTGGCGCGCCTAGCCGAAGACTGTTTGGGACAACCGACGATTTGCCTGTTGGATAATGGTCTGTTGCTATGGCTTGCCCTTCAGGCTGGAGACCAACATCGAAAATCCGTCGACCGGCTCTTGGCCGAGTACCTGCGGCAGATGTCCCGTATTCGCACCAGCGGCGCCGCCGTGGCCGGGTTCGTCGATCGGCCACGCAGCGCGGACGTCCTGGGGCTGCTGGCGCTTGTCCTCACCCCCCGGGATGAGGCGGCCGCGACCGATGGAAGCCACCCATACCGCGGACTGACCGACCGGGCTCTCTTTGCCGACCGGCTCGAGCCCGGCCAGCGTAGCGCGCGCTTTGTAGACAGTTCGCCGGTCAATCGTGATTTCGAAACGGCCGGACACCAGATCCAGTTCTTCTATTTGAACACCGGTGGCGCCGAGAGAATCGCCCGCGTGGAAATCCCGGGATGGGTGGCTGAAGATCCGATGAAGATGGATTGGGTGCACGCCGGGATCATCGAGCAATGTAAGACGACGGGCGGGTTCCCTTACCCGCTCGTCCGGGCCCACGAACTGGCCGTCGTCACGGGCGCCGATCGACGAGCCTTCGAAACAATGATCGAGGGGGCGCTGATCCGGCGCGGCTTGCGACCTCGGCTGTCGCAGAAGGCGCAGACGAAGCGCTGGACCGGGTCTCGCCGCCGCCATCGCCTGTGATGGAGGATGGGAGCGCATGAACGCCTCACAAGAACCGATTGGCCGGGTGACCCGCTGCAGCACGCGCGGTTTCGTCGGCGCTGTCCGCCTGCCCGAGCCCGACCTTCCCGCGTTCGGTGCATTCTGCAGCGTGGAGACACAGCACGGGAAGACCCGAGTACTCGGCCTGATCTATGACTTGAGTATTGAAGACGACGAGCTCGCCCGACAGATGGCGACTGCCGATGAGCTCTCCCGCGAACAGCTTGCCGACGCGCAGACGAACCGCCAGGTGCCGCTTGAGTTCAGTGCCCTCACCATCGGCTATGCGCGCGGTGGGACTTTCCACTACACACTCCCGCCGCAGCCACCACTCACACTGGCGGCGATTTACCCCCTCTCCGAGAGTGAGATTCATAACTTCACCGAACGCTTCGACTTCCTGACGCTGATCTTCGGCGCCGACAGACTGCCAGTGGACGATCTGTTGGGCGCCGCTATCCGTCAGGCCTCCCTCACCTACCCGGAGAACCAGCGCCAGGCCTACTTGATCCAGGCCGGCAGGGAATGCGCCCGCTTCATGGCGGCGGATCTCAACCGGTTGGAGAACCTCATTCGAAGCTTGCAGATATGAGATCATGAAATCCGCCTGGGACACACCTTGCCATGCGAGCGATTGGAGGATCGGATGAGCGACGCCTCGGAAATCGACGCGTATTTCGGCAACCGGCCGGGGGAGACGCCCCTGGGGACCGTCGTCGGCGGCTCGCTATCAGCCGGCTTGCGCGTCAAGCTCGACCCGCACCTTTCCATTGAGCGCCTGGCTGTGGGGCGCTATGTCGTCATTCAGGGTCAGAGCCGCCGGACCTTCTTCGGGATCATCACCGACATCCTCCTCGACACGGCCAATCCGGATCTCCCCCGCCGGCCTCCCGCTCCGTCGGATAGCTTCAGCGCCGAGGTCTACCGCGGCGGCGTCGCGTATGGAGCGATGCAGGTGACGCCGATGCTCGTGCTCGAAGAAGGCGGCCAAGAGCCGCGACCAATCAAGACGATCCCGGCTCACTTCACTCAGGTGCACGAGGCGACCGCGGCGGATGTCGAGAGGGTGTTCGGCCACGAGGATGAAAGCCACTTCTTTATCGGCACACCTTTGGATATGGAGATGGTCCAAGTCAATCTAGACTTGGGTCGTTTTGTGGAACGCTCCTCGGGGGTTTTCGGCAAGAGCGGGACGGGAAAGTCATTCATCACGCGCACAATCCTGGCCGGGATCGTCAAGTCCGGGTTGGCCTCCAGCCTAGTGTTCGACATGCACAACGACTATGGGTGGACGGTCAAGGGGGAGGCACACAGGCAATACAAAGGCCTGCGACAGCTCTTTCCAGATGGAAGAGTGAGCGTCGTCACGCTTGACGAAGAGACTTCCCGGGCACGCGGGAGCAAGATCGACCGGGTGCTCAAGATCGGATACGAACAGATCGAGCCCGAGGACGTCGAGATGCTGGCAGGCTTGATGGGTCTGAGCGACGTTCAGACAGGAGCCCTGTATTACCTGCGACGTCGGCTGGGGGCAAGCTGGATCGCCAAGCTCTTGGAGGAGGAGCAGGCGGATGAGGAGCTTCAAGAGCTGGTCCTCAGCGGGCGCATCGTTCCCGGCACGTTGGATGCGATCCAGCGCAAGTTCGAGTCCTTCTTCCGCCGGATGGGTTTCCTCGTCCCCGGCAAAGGCGACGAGGCTGTCGACGACATCTTCAACCGATTGAACCTCGGGACGAGTGTCATTCTGGAGTTCGGCCGCTACGGTAACACCCTTGCGGCCTACGTGCTGGTGGCCAACTACCTGACCAGGCGCATCCACGCCCGCTACGTCGACCGGATGAACCGCTACGCCGGCGGACACGCCGATGAGCCCCGTCCGCTGATGATCGTGATCGAGGAGGCCCACAAGTTCCTCGATCCTCAGATTGCCGGGCACACGATCTTCGGCAACATCGCCCGAGAGCTGCGAAAATACAATGTCACCTTGCTGATCGTCGACCAGCGGCCAAGCGGGATCGACGATGAGGTCATGAGCCAGATCGGGACGCGGGTGACGTGTTTGCTCGATAACGAGGCCGACATCCGCGCCGTGTTCTCCGGCGTCAGTGGCGCCAGCGCATTGCGCGAGGTGTTGGCGCGACTCGACACGCGCCAGCAGGCCTTGATCCTGGGCCACGCCGTTCCGATGCCCGTTGTTGTTCGCACCCGAGATTACGATCAGGCCTTCTACAGCGCCGTTGGGGTCGCCGAGGGTGAGGAGCGCGCGGCCCGTGCCAGACGCGGCGCTGAGACGCTCTTCGGGGACTAGCCGGCTGCCTCGCCCACTCATCGCCCGGCCGCTCATCTGTCTTCCCCCACCCCCCCCCCCTCCCCCGGTCCGGGGCGCATGCCTCATCCAAGCCAGGTCTGCCGGGGGAGGGGAGTAATGCCAA
>Ga0209342_10004731_pt1 | contig 14050 bp, 12 predicted proteins | sample RifCSP16_2_FD_184023 | JGI IMG/M metagenome (GOLD analysis project Ga0209342, IMG submission 184023) | Soil microbial communities from Rifle, Colorado - Rifle CSP2_sed 16_2 (SPAdes) (version 2) | ecosystem: Environmental > Terrestrial > Deep subsurface > Rock core/Sediment | place: Rifle... | reverse complement strand
GCCGCCGCGGCCGAACTGCGCGAGGGACGCGTCCCGCCGGAGGCGCTTTCCGTCGCCAGGCGCCTGTCCAAGGCGCCCGAACGGTACGTCGCCCGCACCGCAGCCGCGGAGGTCGCCCGGGAACTGTGCGGCCGAGGTGTGCCGCTGCGCCCCGGCTCGAAGATCCGGTACCTGCTGACCGACGAAGGAGGGCGCAGGCGCGGAAGTGGTGGGGGACACTCTTGCGGAAGTGGGGGGGGACACTCTTGCGGGACGAAAAACGGCAAAGCCAAGAGTGTCCCCCGTGGGAGTGTCCCCCGTGGGCAGCGTGGCCGGGCGATGGGCTTTCTGGACGGCAGCGAGGCGCCGGATCTGGCGAAGTACGAAGAGATGCTGCGGGAGGCGGCGGAAGAAGTGTTGGGGCCTGTCGGAGGATGAGGCGCGAAGGGGATCCCCGTATCGCCGCCATCCGCCCGGGTCCGTTCATCGTCGAAGGTTCTCCAGAACCTCGCGGATCTTCCCTGCGCGGCGATCCCACGTGTACTCTGCGGCCTCCTCCCGGGCCCGTGCCGCGATCCGGGACGCAAGCGCTTCATCCTCCAGGGCCCGGCCGATTCCCGCCGCCAGGGCTTCGGGATCGCCGGGGGGAACGAGGATCGCGTTTTCCCCGTCCCGGAGCACCTCCCGGAAAGCGGGGAGGTCCGAGGCCACGACGGGGACGCCGGCAGCCATGTACTCGAAAAGCTTCAGGGGGGAGGTGAACCGGGAGACACCGCCGGCCAGGTTGGGGAGAACGGCGACCCGTGCCGTCTCCAGGAACTTCCTCACCTCGGCGTGGGGAACCGTTCCCCGGAACTCGACCCGCCCGGCTACCCCCTCCTCCACGGCGAGCCGTTCGAGATCCCGCGCCCGTTCCCCCTCTCCCCCCACGATCGTAACCCTTTCCCCCTCCAGAAACCGGAGCGCCCGGATGAGAACATCCACCCCCTTCCACGGGTAGAGTTGTCCGAGGTAGAGAATGCCGGTTCCTCTGCCGGACCGGGGGATGGCAAGGAAATCCGCCCGGACGCCGTCGGGGATGACCTTCTCCACCTGCCTGCCGAAAAGGGACGCAATCTCCTCCCCCAGGGCGCCTGTGATGGCGATGACCGCGTCGGATTCGCGGTAGACCAGGGATTCCATCTCCTTGAGAGTCTCCGCCTTCCCCGGGTTCTCCGTGGTCCGGTGGAAGATCTCGTGCGCCTCGAACACCACGGGGAGGCGGTGCACCCGTCGGGTCCGGATCAGGAAATGGGCAAGCTTCAGGTACCGCGCGAAGATGACGGCTCCCTCCCGTTTCCTCGCGTGCATCAGGAACGACAAATGGAAGGGAGCGTTCCAGGAGATGGCCCCCCGAAGAACGGGGAGTCGGACGACGGCAAGGCCCCCGACCGTTTCCAGCCCATAATGGCGGAACAGTTCCTCCTCCCCGATTCCCGGGCGAAGTCCCGTCATGAGGCGGACCGCACATCCCGCCCGCGCCAGAGCGTGGCATGTATGCACGATCTGGATGAAGCGCGCGCTCTTGCCGGGGAGCCGCTCGGGAACGGGGTACAGGACCGTCATATGTCCACGCGGAACGCCGGAAACCATTGGGACAGCATGAAGAGGTTCCAGATCTTCTTGTGGTTCGATTCGACGTCGTGAAACAGTTCAACAACCGCGTCCCTTTTAAGCAGTCTGCCCAGGGGCCTGCTTGTCAGGATCTCGTTTCTGCACAAGTCCCCGAGTTCCCCTTTCAGCCAGACATGCGTGGGCGCGGCGAAACCGACCTTGGGGGCGTCGAAGAAACCCGGCCGGAACCAGTCCCCGAACGTCTTGCGGAAGATGAACTTGCCCTCCTTCCCCCGCAGTTTGTACTCCCCGGGCAGGGAAGCCGCGAATTCGACCAGCACATGGTCGAGCAGGGGGGAGCGGCACTCCAGCGAATTCAGCATGCTGCAGATGTCCACCTTGCAGAGGACGTCTTCCGGAAGGAAGCCGGTCTGCTCCCTATAGAGATACCGGCTCAGGCCCTCGGCGTCCCCGGACCGGTCTTTCCAGTATCCCGCGACATCGCCGCGGGTTTCCCGCAGCAAGGGGCCGTACAGGGCCTCCTTGTCCGCCGCGTTGTACAGCGAGACGAAACCGGCGTACCGCTCCACCCCCGCAAGGAACAGTGCCTTGTCCTCCCTCGTCAGCGGGAACGCCTTGTCACGACGCCGCGGATTGACCATCCGTTCCGACCACAATCCCAGGCGGCGAACCGCTTTCCAGGCTCCCAGGAGCCGGAGTCTCTCCAGGCGCTCGATAAACATCAGCTGCCGGAAACGCTTGTACCCGGCGAACGTCTCGTCCCCGCCATCGCCGGTCAAGGCTACCTTGACGTGTTTCGAAGTCATCTTCGATAGGTAATACGTCGGGATGATCGAGGAGTCACCGAACGGTTCGCCGAATGCCCGGATCGCCTCCGGGATCACCTCGAGGACGTTCGCCTCCACACGGAACTCCGTGTGTTCGGTCGCGCAGGCAAGGGCAACCTCCTTCGCCCGCCCGAGTTCATCGTACCCCTTGACCCCGAAGCCGACCGAGAACGTCCTGACCGGTTCCCCGAGAATTCTGCTCATCGCGGCGACGACGATGCTCGAGTCGATCCCTCCACTGAGAAAGGCGCCGAAGGGAACGTCGCTGCGCAGCCGGATCCGGGTCGCCTCCAGGAAGATCTCCCTCATCCGCTCGCAGGCATCGGGGAAGGAAAGGCGCGGATCGAGGCGATCGTACGGAATATCCCAATAGCGGTTCACGCTTCGGGTCCTGCCGTCCTTGACGATCAGGTAGTGCGCCGGGGAAAGCTTTCGCACCGCCCGAAACGCCGTCATGGGGGAAGGGATGTACTGGAGGGTCAGGTAATGGTCGAGGGCGGGAAGGTCGCATTCCCTCGGGATCTCCCGGTCCAGGGCGAACAGCGCCTGGATCTCCGAAGCGAAGGAGAACCCCCTCGGCCCCTCGTGGTAGACAAGGGGCTTGACCCCCATCCGGTCCCGCGCCAGAAACAGGATCCCCTGTCGCCGATCCCAGAGGGCGAAGGCGAACATTCCCCTCAAGTGGGCGAGGCAGCCCGAGCCGTGCTCCTCGTACAGGTGGAGGATGACCTCCGTGTCACTCGTCGTCCCGAATTTATGCCCCTTGTCGATCAGTTCCTTCCGGAGTTCGACATAGTTGTAGATCTCCCCGTTGAAAACGATCTGCAGGGAACCGTCCTCGTTCGCCATCGGCTGGTCGCCAGTGGACAGGTCGATGATGGAGAGCCGAGTGTGGCCGAGCCAGACGCGCTCCTCGGCATAACGCCCCCTGCCGTCCGGGCCGCGCCTTCCCAGCGTGTCCAGGCCGGTCGCCGGATCCAGGCCCCGGGCGTCGCCGGAGGGATCGAGAGAGTAGCCGAGAATCCCGCACATCACCGTTTCCTTGCGATAATTTTGAAATTGATGCCGGTGTACTTGATCAACGGGATTCTCTGACCCGCTTTCGCCCACGCGTACTGCCGAGGACTGTACTTAAGGGGGTGCCGCAACGTGTCGACGTGTTCCACGCGCAGGTCGTTCATCCTCAAGAGGTTGAACGCCTGAAAGACGTTGGACCGGTTGCAGGCGTCCATGTCGTTTACGGAGGAGGGCTCCACGGCCCGCTCCCACTCCTCCACGATCCCTTCGGGGAGCGTCTTCAGATCCTTGATCCTCCCGGAAAAAAACCATTTGATTCCTCTGAGCGACCGGCTGAGACGGTTGCTTCCCAGCATATTCGGCGCAGAGAGAAACAGGGAGCCACCAGGCTTCAGCACGCGGCTGATCTCGGCGATCACCTTCTCCGGGTAAATCGTGTGCTCCAGAAGTTGGAGGCAGACCACCACGTCGAATGCGTCGTTTTTGAATGGAAGGCATTCCGCATCGGCCTGGAAGACGGAAAGGTCCCGTTCCCTCGCCATCCGGCAGGCATAGAGGGAAAGGTCCACGCCGCAGGAGAACGCTCCGCTCTCCCTGGCCGCCTTGAGGTAATGACCGGTGCCGGAGGCGACGTCGAGCAAACGGATCGTTTCGCCATATTCGGGCATGCACTTCCCGATAATTCCGGCCAAGAAGTCATCGTAGGTAAAGCCGCTATCCTCGCTTTTGGCGATGAGGTCATGATACGGCTTGCTCTGCGTATACAGGATTTTCAGGATTTCCTTCGATTTATCGGGATCCATCACACCCCACCTTCTTCCCTCCCCACCGGTCCTCCGGGCCCTCCTATTTCGTCGCCCGCATGCTCAGCGGCTCATCGAGCAGTTGGATGTCAGCGAAATCACCGCGGAACCACCGATGTACTTCTGGGTATGTGTGGAACCACTGGTACTTGGGATGATAGAGATCGAACGTGTCGAGCCACCTCCATTTCCAGTTTCTGTTCCTGCTGATCGGGAGGTATCTCTGAAACGACCGGAGGAAGGGAATCTTGTATACGTAATACAGGACGATCGCCAGGGAGGAGAGGCAGTAGAGCATCGTCGGCGGGAGTCGCGTCGTGACCTTTCGAACCGCCGCCAGCGCGCTCAGGCTCGTGCGCCGGCTATGCGTCCACCGTTCGTACAACCAGATAGCGATGGTCCCGCCCTTTTTCAGGTAAGGGATAATTGCCCGGAACGCCGTTTCCGTAATCGGCGTGTGGTGCAGGACGCCGATGGAATACAGAACGTCGAATGACTCCTCCCGGAAAGGAAGGCGAAAAAGATCCGCCTGAACCAGGTGGACGTTCGGCCGGTTCTGCAGATTCAGCCGGGCCGCTTCCACAGCGGTACTCAAGTCGATCCCGACAACCTCCGCCCCCCATCGGGAAGCGATGTCCGCGTATCGTCCCGCTCCCACTCCGACGTCCAGGACAAGCTTCCCCCGGAGGAAATCCTCGCTGAACGCCGTTTTTTTTATGAACGTTTCCCGAGAGCCATGGGACTTTACGCTGTCGATCTGTACCTTCCGGAATGTTTTCCACTGGAACCCAAAGATCTCAGCGTAATTGTCCTTCTCCACGAAGCGGGGAATGAAATGAACTACCGGAAAACTATTGCCACACGAAGCACACACCAGCGTTCCCGTCTTGATTTCCTCGGAGACGTACTCCGGGTTCATGAGCTGCAGCGGGTTTCTGTCCTCGGGGCAGACGAGAAGATCAAGCAACCTTTTCTGCATATCGACTCCTTCTCTCGAATTGGATGCATTCTTCCCCCTGCATGTGCTCGCAAGATGCCGTTTCCGGAATACCCTCCGTCGCCGTCATCTTGCCGACCCGCTTTTTTCTCCTACGATCGTGATGTTACTTCCCGGAAATAAGCTCGATACCGGGTTTCTCAGCAGGTTCAGAACGGGTATCTTCCGCATCCTTTTCTTGACAGCGTCGGAATAGTGGAGCTTGACCTGGACGACCCGGAATCCGGATTTTTCGACGAGGAGCCGCAGGCTCCGGGGATCGAAGTGCCAGAGATGATGCGGCAGGGTCCACCCGCCCCACTTCGGACCGAGTGCTCTCGCGTCGTACCCTGTTGAGTTTCTCGTCTCCATCACAAGGATCCCCTTGCTCCGCAGAAGATCCCGGATTCTACCGAGCACCGCCAAGGGGTCAGGAAGATGTTCGATCACCTGCCATAGGGTACATACGTCCTGGGAATTATCCTCGAGGGAAACCGTCTCTACGGGGGCCGGCAGGACCGGGATGCCGAAATGCCCCTGGATGTAATCCTTGGCCCATCGGGACCATTCCAAACCGGTCACGGAGAACCCTTCCCATCGGGCAGCTTCCAGAAAGAATCCGAGTCCGCACCCGACGTCGAGGAGATCGCCGGTTTTCTTGAACCGGCGGACGAATTTCACCCGCGGGACGTTTTCCCGGATCCCATCCGACGGGTCCTTGATCGCACCCTGTTCGGCGTAGAAATCCTCTTCGTACGAAATCCCGCCCTCCGGCAAGGGCGGATCGAGGAACCCGAGCCCACAGGCGGGGCACCGCGAGACCGCGTACATGCCTATGGCGATCACGGGCACCTTGACGTCCCCCCTGCAGAGGTAACAGGAGAATTTATTTCCGGAGCCCATGGAAAATTTCCTCGAGCCGCTCGACGATTACGTCCCATGAGAAATGCTCCACGGACCGGGCGCGGGCGCAGGTTCCCATGGACTCCCTGAGCGTCGGGTCGCAAATCAAGACCTTCAGAGCCTCCACGATTGCATAGGCGTCCCGGGCGGGCACGACAAAACCCGTTTCTCGCTCCTCGATCCCCTCCGGAATCCCGCCCTTGCGAGTACCGATCGCGGGCTTGCCGCAGGCCATCGCCTCGCAAAGAGTGTTGGGAAAGGCGTCGTCGTCCCCGATCGTGGGGAAAAGTACGACGTCGGCCACGGAATAGATATCGGGCATCTCCTTCGTGTCCACGGCCCCGGTGAAGATCACCCTGTCTTCCACCAATTCCGCCCTTGCTCTCCGGTCCAGCTCCGCCCTGTACTCCCCGTCCCCCACGATGACGTACCGGACTTTCTTTTCGTTCAGGCGCGAAAGCGCCTCAATGCCGACCTGGACCCCCTTCCACCCGACGAGTCTGCCCACGGTCATCACGATGAAATCGTCGTCCCGAAGGCCGAGGCGGCCCATCATCTGCCCCGATTTTTTCCGCGGGGAAAATCTTTCCGTGTCCACCCCGTTGTGGAGAACCTCCGGTTCCCGTCCGCAGTACCGCCGCAGCTGCATGGCGTTGTGCCGGCTGCAGGCGAGGAACGCGTCGAGACGCCGCGCGAAATATCCGTAGCCCGGGTAGAACTCCGTCCCCCCGCTGCGGAAGACCACCTTCGCGCCCGTCTTCCTCCGCACATAGGCCGTAACCGGCATTTCGAACGATTTCCGTATGTAGAGAACGTCATACCGGTTGTCGATCAGCGGGGCGAGAGCGCTTCGGGCGAAGGACAGCCTCTCGGAAAATTTCCGGAACCTCGACCCGAGGTCCGGGAACCGGTTTCTGCCGACGAAGGGGAAGGTGAGAATCCGCACACCTTCCGGCATCTCCCACCGGATATCCCCTTCCCCCCCGTACATGTGGACCTCGTGCCCCCGCGAGGCGAGACGTTTGGCCGTTTCCCAGTAGGAAGTCTGGATGCCGCCGTAGCTGACCGTGACGGTCATCTCGTACAGTGCGATTTTCACGCGGCCCGACCTCCGCCTTTCCTGCAGACCAGGATGTTGAGGAAACACCAGTTCGCGTTCGGGAGGAGCCGATTCAGGAGATCATACAGCCACAGATACCGGGACGGTTTTCTCTGGACGAGCTTGTAGAGCACCGGCACCGTGGGGAAAAACCCTTTCCTCTCCGCGAGGAGGAATCCGCCCTCCTCCAGCATTTTCATATATTCGGCGATCGGCCGGTCTCCCGGATGTTTCTCCACGGAGGCCGTCCGGACGAACTTGCCTTTCAGGAGGAAGCGGACCCGGGAGGCCAGGTGGGCCAGGTTGGGGATGGAGATGACGAGGGATCCCCCGGGTTTCAGGACCCGGAGGAGTTCCCGGATCGCATCGGCCTGCCTCTCGATCGGGATATGCTCGATCACGTCGAGGAAAAACGCCACGTCGTACCGTTCGTTCTCGATGGGAAGGGCGAGCACGCTTCCGCGGACCACGATGTCGGAGGAGTAGTTGTCGTCCACACCCAGGACGCGGACGTATCCTCGTTTCGCCAGTTCCTCGACGAACACGCCCTCCCCGCACCCCACGTCGACGATCGAGGTTTCCGGGGGAAAAACGGAAATGAAATCGAGCACGAACTTTTTCTTGGAGAGGTACAGGGGATAGTATGACCAATCCGGGGAGATGTCCCGATGGTAATCTCCCCGACTCCCGTATTCACCGGTCTTCCGGGAAGCGGGCGCCCCGCCGTCCCTTGCGGCGTTTTCCTGCGGGTTCTCATCCGGAGTGAGCATCGGAATAGGCCTTTTCGTAGGTCTCGATCAGCAATTTCCTGTGGGCATCCCACGTGTAGGATTCGATATGGTTCCTCGCCCGCCGGCCCATCTCCTCCCGGAGTCCCGGATTTTCGTACAGGCGGAGGATCTTCTCCCCCAGCAAGGCATTGTCCCTCACGGGGACGATGTACCCGTCCTCCCCGTCGCGGACGACCGAACCCGCGTTCGGGGTGACGATCATCGGGAGGCCGCACGCCATGGCCTCGTACGTGACCTTCGCGCTCCCCTCGGAGAGAGAAGGGAAGATGAACACCGAGGCATCCTGGTAGAGCCTGACGAGATCGCCCACGAACCCCGCCATCCGGATGCTTGGGTCGCTTTTCACGTACCTCTCCAGTACGGGCCGCATGTCGTCCTGGACGATACCCACCAGGAGCAGTTCCGCGCTCGCGAGCCTCAGGTTCTTCCACGCCTCCAGCAGGTACCGGACTCCCTTTCGGACTCCGATCGCCCCGACGAATATCGCCCGGAACAGTCCCGCTTCCCGCCTCGGAGGAGGAACGAACCGGTTTGTGTCCACACCACTTGGAACCACAAGCAGTTTTTCCTCCCCGATTCCGTTCGTCCGAAATGTGTCGCGCGTGAAGTCCGATTCGAGGATCAGGTATTGGGCCGAATCGTACTCCTCCTGGAGATAGTCGGGACCGAACCCGAAGAACCGCGCGAACACCTCGGGGTCCTTCTTCCAGCGGATTCCCAGGGAGTCATACTCGGCGCCAATGATCTCTTCCCCATAACGAAAGTGCGGGGCGGGATTTTCCATGAACGAGACGATGCCCCTCTCCCGGCAATATTGAAGGGAGCGGAGGGAACTGCCGGACCATCCGTGGAAGAGATCTCCTCCCCTCCGGAGCACCCGGACCGTAAGCCTGTCCAGGGATTTCATCTTGGCCGGATAGTAGTATCGTGCGGGAAGGTTGGAGAAGATCTTCGCCGCATAAAACCGCATGGGCCTTATATAGCGCGCCGGGATCTCCTGCTGTCGGTTCCCGTACGCCACCACCCTCTCGAGGTACCCCCGGGCGTAAATCCCCTTCAGCGCCTCGAAACTGTTGCCCCCGAGGCCACTTGCACCGATGCGCGTCGGGATGGAATAGACGATCCTCATCTCGCGCCTGTTTCCACACGGGAGGTATGATCCCTCATGCCTTTTTCACCTTGAGGTACAGTTTCGACAGGGTCGCGCTCGTGTACACGGCCATCCGTTTCTCGAACCACCCGACATCGTCCTTGACGACGATCCTGCGGATGTCGAACGGGTCGGAGCCGGGCTCCACGGCACCGGGCTTCGTGGTGAAGGCCCCCCGGTATCCCAGCCTCTTCGCCGTTTCGATCGCGGCGTCGCTTCCACTTCCGTGGGGCCAGCATACGAACGGGCACGGCCGTCCCGTCCTCCGCTCGACCTCCTCCTTGGACTCCCCAAGCTCCTCCTCGAGCTCCCCCGCGGAGAGGGTGTCGCACCGGGCGTGGGACTTCGTGTGGGAGTGGAACTCCACCAGGCCCCCCGCCGCCATCTCGCGGACATGGTCCCAGTTTAGCGCGACCTGTTGCGCCTTCCCCCCGCGCACCAGCATCTTCGATTCCCGGTGGGTCGGGACGGGGGCGCCGTCTTCCCGCCGCCCCCGGGACGCCTGGTTCACCCGGTCGGTCACGAGAAAGATCGTCGCGCGGAGGTCGTATCGTTGCAGAATGGGGAAGGCGTGCAGGTAGTTGTCCAGCCAGCCGTCGTCGAACGTGAGCACGACGGATCTTGACGGGACCGTTGCTCCCCCCAGATACCCCATCAGCGCATCCAGGGAAAGGGAGTGGTATCCCCTGCTGCGAAGATGCCGCATCTGTCCCTCGAACACCCGGGGGGTCACCGTCACGAGATCCCCCGCGTGGGGATTGACGTGATGGTACATGAGGACCGGAACCGGGCTCATTTGCGCAGCTCCCCGGCAAGAGACCGGTAGAGGGAACTCATCTTCGCGCACATCACCTCGACAGTGTACTTCTCCTGGACGATCTTCCGTCCTTCGATTCCCATCCGCCGGCCTTTCTCCCTGTCCCGAAGGATGTCGACGATCGCACGGGCCAGGGTCGCGGGATCTTCGGGAGGGACGAGATGGCCGTTTACGCCGTCCTCGATCACTTCGCCGACCCCTCCGACGCGGGTCCCCACGACCGGCTTTTCCATCGCCATCGCCTCGAGAAAAGCGGTACCCAGCGCTTCCTCCAGGGTCGGCAGAACAAACAGGTCCAGGGGGGCGATCACGTTGGGCACATCCATTCTCAGGCCGAGGAGGAACACCTTCTTCGACAGGCCCAGGCTCCGGATCTTTCCCTCGATGTTGTCCCGCTGCGGACCGTTCCCCGCCATCACGAAAACCGCCTCCGGGACGGCCCGGAGAATTTCGGGCACCGCATCCAGCAGGACATGGTGCCCCTTCTTCCTTCGAAGGATCGCCACGATCCCTACCAGCGGCACGTGCGAGGACAACCCGAGCTCCTCCCGCAACGTCCCGGCCGCCGCCCCGGGGGAAAAACGCTCCGTATCGATTCCGGTGGGAACGGCCATGACCCTCTCCGCCGGAATGCCCTCGTCGATCAGATACCGCCGGACATATTCGCTTACCGTGACCACCCGATGGGGGAGATACCGGTACGAGATCCTCGACGTGATGGGAAGAGCCAGATGGCGCGTACGGACGATGATGGGGCGCCGGGAGGACAATCGCCCCGCCAACCCCGCCAACAGGCTGTCCCTGCCGCTGTGGGTGTTCAGGATATCGACCTGTTCGTCCCGTATGACGTTTCGGATCGCCGACACCGCGGCCACGTCATAGCTTTTTCGCATGGAGCGGAACCGGACCGGAATTCCTTCCGCCGCGGCGCGTCTCCCGATCTCGGCCTGCGGGGGACAGAGGACGAGGACCCGGTATCCCATCCGGGACAGGCCTCGCAATTCCTGGAGCGTCCGGTTTTCCTGGCCTCCCCACGCGAGGGAGGATTCCGTGTGCATCAGCGTCAACATGACCCGGTCGTCTCCCCCCTCTCTCCTCCGGCCGGCGAGGGCGATGCGGGCGGCTCCCCCGTTTTCCTTTCCCAAGCCAGGGAAAGGACGCGGAGGACCTCCCCCACCTTCTTCTCCAAAGGTACCTGCTCGGCCGCCGCCCGGGCGGCAGCCCCCATCCTAGACCGCAAGCCGCTATCCAATAGATCTTCCATGCGGTCCGCAAGCGCAGCGGCGTCGAAAGGATCCGCCAGGAGAAACCCCGCATCCCCGTCCCGGAAAATCTCCGCCGCGCCGTTCGCTTCCGTGGTGATCACCGGAAGGCCGGCGGCCAGGGCCTCGAGGCACGCGTTGCTGAAGGGCTCGTAGATCGTCGGGAACACGAATGCGTCCGAGCCCAGGTAGAAGTCTTCGGCTCCGCTCACGGGCCCGGGAAAGAGAAACGCCCCCCCGGCTCCCTCCGCCTCCGCTCTCTCCCGGTACGGGCGGGGATCCCCTTTTCCGACAACCAGAATGCGGAACCGCTTCCTTCTGCGGGCCAGGGCGATCGCGGCATCCGTCAGCGCGCCCAGCCCCTTTCGGACGAACCCGGACCCCACGAACAGGAACACGGTCTCTTCCTCGTGAATACCGAATCGCCGGCGAAGGGCCGCCCTCGCCCGATCCTTCTCCGACGCCGGAAACCGCGAGAGATCGACCCCGTTGTGAATGACGACGACTTTTTCTCCCGCCACGCCGTAATGCCTGACGATTTCCTCCTTCCCCCGGGACGAATTCGCGATGACGGCAAGGAGCTTCTCCGACGAAAACATCTTCCGCTCCAGAAAAAGATGGGCCCGGTGCAACGGTCGCATGCGGTCCAGCGCGGCGGCATGCGGCCTCAGGGATCGTTTCCTTGCCAGCCACTCGGCATGGCACCCGTCCCCCGCGCGATACACCTCGGTCCCCGGCAACCGTTCCCAGGAAAAGAGAAGCCAGTCCGGGTGGGCCCGCGCCCATTGCCGGACCGCGCGCGCGAAAAGAAAAAGACGGACGGGGGCGGGGCGATTCGGAACGCGCAGCGGCACCCAGGAGGATCCCGACATCTCCGCCCTTTCCCAGGAGGACGAGAGGATTCTCAGATCGGCACCGGTCTCCCGCAAACGCTCCGCCAGAGCGTCCAGGTACCGCTCCCCTCCCCCATGGGGGGAGTACCGGTATCGCGCGATCGCTACCCGCATGCCGGACCCGCCTTCCCGGCGTTCCTTCCGAGAATCCGGTCGACTTCCTCGACGACCTCCTCGATCGTGATCTTCTCCATGCCGGGGCTGCGCCTGGTTCCCCCGCACCCGCCCCCCCCGGACGGGGCGCACTCCCCTTCCTTCTGGACGACGACGTGCCGGCCGACCCGGCGCGTCCCGGCCGGCCGCTCCGCCGTGTATCCCCAGTGGATCCCCTCCCAGGGCGCCCAGTTGAACGCCCCTGTGGGACCGAAGAGCGCGACGACCGGCGTCCCCACCGCGGCGGCGATGTGCATCGGCGCCGAGTCCACCCCGAGGAAGAGGCGGGCGTCCGCGATGGCCGCCCCCAGCTCCTTCAGGCTGAATCGCCCGGCCAGGGAAACCGCCGGGACACCGCTCGACGCCGCAATCCGTTCGGCCTGGACGACCTCGGAAGGATCCGGCCCGGAGGTCACTACGGGTACGATCCCCCGCTCCGCCAGGTATCGCACGATCCCGGCCATCCCCTCCTCCGTCCAGCACTTGAACTTCCAGCGCGACGTGGGCTGGACCACGGCATAGGGAGCGCCTTCCGGGACCCCCGCACCGGAGAGCTTGCGTCGCGCCCCTTCCTTCTCCTCCTCCAGGAAGAAAAGCCGCAATCGCAGGTCCGCCGCGGGGATCCCCGCGGCCGCGAGCACGTCGAGATCCTTCATTGCCTGATGCCGGTACAATCCGGGGCGGGGGCAAAGGTGGGTGTAGAGCCGCTCCTTCCCCCACATCCCCCGGCGGGCGGGGGCGACACCGGCGCGGAACCTCGCCCCGGAGAGCAGGGAGAGAATCGCGCTGCGGTCCCCCTCGGTGAAGCTTACGGCCAGATCCGGGCGGAGGGACCGGAGGCCCCCGAGGAGGGCAAGCTCCTCCCGCAAGCGCCCCTTTCCCCCGGCAGCCCTGCGCCCCCGCCGGAACACGACAAGACGGTCGATGTCCGGGTTCCCGGCGAGCATCTCCTGCGTCCCCTCGTTCACCACGGCCGCGATCCGGGCCTCGGGGAACGCCTGCCGCAACGCGCGGAACGCGGGGGTGGAGAGAAGGACATCCCCGATGTGCCGCAGCTTGAAGACGACGATGGACCGTAAGTTCCGCCCCGCGAGGCTATCCCCCATCCGCCTCCCCCAGCTTGGCGTACTTGGCGAAGGTGTACGCCGCGTACAGGACCGCGAGCCGGAATCCCAGCGCCCCGTCGAGAAAGCCGCGCTTCAGGACGAACATCCGGAAGAAGGTGAAGGCGGGGCGGAACAGGAGGTCGAGGGAGGAGGCCCGCTTCCCCGCGCGGGCCATCTCCCGCGCCGCCAGGGTGGAGTAGCGGTTCATCCGATCGAGAAAGTCGGCCGTGTCGCAATAGGTGAAGTGGAGCAGTTCCCCCGAAAGCGTCCCCACGGTCCCCGGCACGAGGACCGACTCGTGAACGGCACGACCGTCGAAGCGGCCCCGGTCCTTGCGCCAGAGCCGAAGCACGTAATCGGGGTGCCACCCCCCGCGGCGGACCCATTTCCCCCCGAAAAAATTCCTCCGGGAAACCCGGAACCCGTCTTCCGGCGCATGACGGAGATGGAGCGCGCGGATCTCTTCCGCGAGCTCGGGCGTGACCCGTTCATCGGCGTCGATGCTGAAGACCCACGGGGCCGCCGCCTTCTCGAGGGCGCTGTTCTTCTGCGGCCCGTACCCCTTCCATTCCTCCGTGAACCATCGGACGCGCGGGTCCCGGCGGCACAGCTCTTCCGTGCGGTCCGTGCTCCCCGAGTCGACCACGATCACCTCGTCGG
>Ga0209342_10004729_pt1 | contig 14059 bp, 16 predicted proteins | sample RifCSP16_2_FD_184023 | JGI IMG/M metagenome (GOLD analysis project Ga0209342, IMG submission 184023) | Soil microbial communities from Rifle, Colorado - Rifle CSP2_sed 16_2 (SPAdes) (version 2) | ecosystem: Environmental > Terrestrial > Deep subsurface > Rock core/Sediment | place: Rifle... | reverse complement strand
CCCACCGCTGATCAGGTAGATGCGGCTGTCCCCGACGTGAGCCAGGTTGGCGGTGGCGCCGTCGACCAGCACGGCGGCGACGGTGGTGGCCATGCCTTCGTACTCGGTCTTCTCCTTGGTGACCTCGAGGACCTTGCGGTTGGCGAAGCGGACCGCCGTCTTGAGGCGGTTGCCGTCGTAGGAGATGCTCTCGTCCAGGCCGAAGGGCCAGGTGATCTCCTCGTCGCCGCCGGTGGCCCGCACGAACTCGTTGATGGAGTCGACCGCGATGCTGGAGGCGACTTCGCCCGCCGCGTGGCCCCCCATGCCGTCGGCCACCACGAAGAGCTTGTCTTCCGGGTTCACGAAGACGCTGTCCTCGTTCCCCTTGCGCTTGCGGCCGACGTCGCTGACAGCCTCGTAGCTGAGCTTCATGCCTGAGACGGCGTCCTCCGTAGCGCCGGCCTGATCATACACTCACGGCTTGCGTCGCAGAAGGCCCGCGAGCCCGCCGCCGGTTCCGGAGGGTCCCTCATCGGTGGCGGCCAGGACCCGCTGGGCTCGCGGGTCGCCGGGGTCGAGCAGCGACGCCGCCTCCGCCGCTTTGCGGGCGCGGAGCTTCAGGTTCTGGGCCAGAAACAGCTCGGCCAGTTGACCCAGGTACGCCGCCGAGCGGGGGTCGAGCAGGGTGGCCCGCTCCGTCTCCTGGATCGCCTCCCGCATCCAGTGGGGGTTCTTGGAGAGAGCCAGCCCCAGAGCCGCCCGACAGCGGGCCTCCTCGGGCGCGTGGGCCACCGCGGTGCGAAGCAACTCCACCGCCTCGTGGTAGGCCCGCGCCTCCAGGGCCTTCAGCCCCTGCTGGTAGGCGGCGGCGGCCATCTCCTCGGGCGCGGTCACCCGCGGCCTCTCCAACGAGGCGTCATAGTCGCGGCGAGAGCGGTCGCTGGCCAGGGTGTTGAAGGCCGCCGTGAGGTCCTTGAAGAAGTCCTGGGCCTTCTCCTTTTCCTCTGGATCGGGAAAGCGGTCGGGGTGGCGCTCCTTCACCAGCCTCACGTAGGCTTGCTTGATGTCCGCTGCCGAGGCTTGCCTGGCGACGCCGAGGATCTCGTAGTAGTTGGCCACCTACTTCTTCTCCAGAGCGCCTCTCACGAACTTCTGGGCCTGCTTGCGAATCACCTCGGGCACGTTGCGGTCGGTGGTGAGCCCCTTCATGTCCCGGGGGTTCATGCGGGAGACCAGGGAGATGGAGATGCCGACCGGGGTGCGCGGGTTCTTGACCAGGGAAGCCAGCACCGCATAACGCTTTGTCCATTCCCGATGGTTGCCGATCTGGCGCAGGATGTCCTGGGAGATGTTCCGCATGGCGGCAAAGCCCTCGATCTCGGCCTCCGTCAGCTTGGGGCTGCCCAGGACCGCCGTGGACACGATGCGGTTGGGGTCCCGCACCAGGATGGTCCTTTCCTCCCGGGTGCCCTTCAGGGCCAGGATCACCTTCTGCGCGGTGTTGAGGCGGAAGACCTTCTGCGCCGCGCCCACCTTGTCCTGCTCGCCGCGTTCTTCCTCGGTCAAGTAACGCGCCAGCGCCTCTTCCTCGGTCAGGGGCGGCGCCTCGGCCTCATCCTCAGCTTCGGGCGGCGGCGCCTCCGGGGCCGGCGCCTCGACCGGCGGCGTGGGCTCGCTAGGTGCGGGCAGCTCCCCGATGCGGAAGGTCTCGCGCAGCTCGCGCAACCGCCGGCGCTGGTCGTTGCTCAGGCTCTGGTTTCGCTCCAGCGCCTCGAGCAGCGAGGTGCTTCGCAGCAACCGCACCTGGTTGATCACCACCAGTTCGGCCAGGTGCTCGGACAGCCCCGGGGCGAGGCCTTCGATGGCCTGGTCGGGAAGCGAGGTGTTCTGGAGCACGGCTTCCCGGAGCTCGCGTTCGCTGCGGTGCTCGGCGGCCCAGGCCAGGACCGGGGGCGGCGTCTCTCGGTCTTTGAGCAACGGCAGCATCTCTGCGGCCGGCTGCGCCAGAAGCGACGCCTGGGCCGCCCCCGCCACCTCCGGGTCGTGATCGGAGAGCAGATGGTGGAGCAACTCCAGCAGGTCCACCGGCTTGAGGGGCAGGGCCCCCTGGGCAGCCAAAAGACGCAGGTCCCGGGGCACGGCGCCGGCCCGGAACTGCTGAACCAGGGGGTTGACGATGCGGGCTTCGCTCATGAGGTCGGTCCAGCGGGCCGCGAGCAACCGGAACTCGCCGCCCGACATCGCAGCCGCGCGCGCCTAACCCAGTGGCGTGACATCCGGGCTCTCTGGCAGCAGGGAGGGAAGACTCTCGTGAGTGATGTGGATCCTACGCCTAACCTCACCGGGGCGCCCCAGGGTCACCCCGGTCCGGCCGTTGACGCTGACTTCCACCCCGCCGGCGTTGCCCAGGCTGAGCAGCAGCTCGCCCTGGGCGTGGAGCTCCTTGGTCTCCCCGGCGTTCAGCACTCCCTCCAGCACCCTGACCCCGTCTGCCTGCACCTCCACCCAGCAGCGCTCCCGGGCCCTGAGCCCCAGGGCCAGCCCCTGGGGGCTCGGCGGCGGCGGCGAGGAGGAGGACGGCGGAGGGAACACACGATCGGTGGGGAAGCTGACGACCGCCTGGCTGGCAAGCTGAGCCTCCGCCAGGTGGGGCCGGCCGGCTCCGATCTGCCTAACGACAAACAGACCGAGCAACAAGCCCAGAGCCAGGAACCCGGGAACGGCGCGGCGCAGGCGGAGACGCGGCGGCCGGGGGGCGGCGGCCGGAGGCTCCGGGGCGGGCTCCCCCAGCTCACGCTGAAAGTCGACCAGCACACGTTCGGCGTCGAGTCCCAGATGGCTCGCGTACTGGCGGACGAAGGAGCGGGGGAACAGCCCTCCCGGCAGCAGGTCCAGGCGACCGTTCTCGATCGCCTCCAGGAAGCGCATGCTGATCTTGGTGGTCTCGGCGACCTCGCGCAAAGCGATTCCCCGTAACTGACGTTCGCGCTTCAGGTTCTCGCCGAAGGTGGCCATCAGGTTCGCTATGGTGGTCGAACGGGGACGCTGCGGTGAACCGATCCGGGTGATTGTACCGAAGGCGCCCCGCGTGTCAAGCCTATCTGGCTGAACCGACGGGATTTCGCTCAGTTGCGGCGGGGTTCGGCCAGCCGCTCCGCAGCCAGCCGCAGGAGCGTGCGCACACCCTTGTCGTCCGCCAGGCTCAGCAGGTCGCCGCGCGTCAGGTGCCGGAGCTGGCCCAGGGCGATGGCCACCGGCGTTCGCGACTGACCGACCAGGGCCAACCGGACCGCGTACTGCTCGCGCCAGTGTGCCGACTTGCTCACCGCCTCGATCACCGCCCCGGGCACGGTGTTGCTCTTCAGCGCCCGCAGCAGGTCCGGCTGGCGCAGCCGCGGGCTGATGAGGCAGGCCTCGGCCACCCGAGGATCGGGGTCGGCCAGAAGCAGCGAGAGGATGGGGGGAATGGCGATCTTGGCCAGAGCGATGCGCTCTCCCAGACGCAGGTCCGGCAGGCGTTGCTTCAGCAGATCCTCGGCACGAAGCCGGATGGCGGCCGAGACCCGGAGGCTGCCCGCCAGTTCTGCCTGATCGCGCCAGTAGAGGTTGGCCACCAGGCGCATGCCCAGCGGCCGTGGCACCCTGGGGTTGAGCGCGATCCCTGCCAGCAGCCGAGCGTTCTCGGACCAGGGTTTGGTGCCGGCCAGAAACTCGAGCAGGCGGAGGGGCACCGCCCGGCGCAGCACACCGAGCAGCAGCAAATCGTCAGGCGCCAAGCGCCTCAGGACCTCCCGCAGGGCCGGGATGCTCTCCCCGGCCTTCAGCACCTCGGCGAAGAGCTGGTCGACGGTGGCGCCGGCGGACGACGGCATCAGCCTGCTCTTGCCCCCAGCCGGAGCCGCATCACCACCGGCCCCAGGGGTTCTTCGAGGAAGACGCGAATCGCGGCCACGCCGGCGCAGCCGGTCCGCCACAGCTCGGTCACATTGCCGGCGTCGATGCCGCCGATGGCGTGCACGGGAATCCCAATCGCCTGCACCACCTCCGCCAGCCCGCTCACCCCCGACGCCCGCTCTTCCTTGCCCGGGGTCTTGAACACCGGACCGAAGAGCACGAAGTCGGCGCCGCCCGCCTCGGCTCGCCGGGCCGCCGCCAGCGAATGACAAGAGACGCCGAGCAGGAGACCCGGGAAGGCGGCCTTGACGTCGGCTGGCGGCAGGCCCTCCTCGGGGAGCTGCACCCCATGCGCGCCGGCGATTTGGGCGATGTCAGGACGGCCGTTGATGAGCACGCGGGTTCCGGTGCCCGAAACCGCGGTCACCACCTCGCGGGCCAGCGCCAAGAGGCCGGAGGAGGAGAGGTCCTTTTCGCGGAGCTGGAAGAAGTCGAGCCCGGCGGCGGCGGCGGCAGCGGCCAGCCCCGGAAGCCGGCGCTCCCCCAGCCGCCGGCGGTCGCTGACCAGGGTCAAGGCGGGTGCCTTCACCGCACACCCGTCAGGCGCCGGGCTGCGCCTCGGCAAAGTGCTGTCTCGTCTCCTGGATGGCCAGCAGGATGTTGACGAGCCCCAGACCGGTCACCCAGCCTCGGGTGAAGGTCGAGAGAGCCAGCGCCCGGACCGTCGAGTGGAGTTCAATCAGGTAGTTGGCGTCCCACAGCCCGGTCCAGGGGGCGATCACCAGGATGAGCCCCACCAGCAGGGAGCTCGCCACCGACAGGAAGCTCGCCAAGAGAGTCGCAGTCTCGTTAGGCGTTGCCCCTCAGTTGGCGGACCTTGGCGGCCACGTCCCTGAAGTTGGCGTTTTGACCATAGAGGTCCGTGTACAGGCTCAGGGCATCCTCGACCTCGCCGGCCGCCTCGTAGGCCTCGGCCAGGTCGTAGCGAAGCCCCTGGTACTCCTCTTCTCTGCGGCCGGGGGCCTTCAAGCCCTTTTCGAACCACTTCACGGCCAGCTTGGGCATGCCCTTCTCCATGAAGCAGATCCCCAGCATGCTGGCGCACTCCAGGAGCCGGGCTTCGTCCTTGGCCGCCAACTGGAACTCGGCGATGGCTTCGTCCAGGAGGCCCATCTCCTTGTAAGCGATGCCCAGGTTGTAGCGGGTGTCGTAGTCCTCCTTGCCCAACTGCTTGTCGACCCCCTTCTTGAACTCCTTGAAGATCTCGGCCAGGCCGCTGTCGCCAAACTCGGTGGCCAGCGGCGCCCCTTCGGGCTCGGCCACCGCCGACTGGGCCTCGAAGAGCTCCGACAGCTCCAGGGCGGACTCGAAGTCCTGGGCCGCGGGAGCCACCGCCGCAGGCCAGGCTCCCCGGTCCGGGGTGGTTTCCGGCAGCAGCTCCTCAACCGAGGGCTCGACCGGGGGAGGCGCCTCCCGTGGAGCCGGCATCTCGGGTTTGAACTCCCTCTCCAACTCCGCGAGCGAGGGCATCGCCTCCGACAGATCGAGCCCGAGATCCAGGGCCACTTCTTCTTCTCCGGAGGGTGTCTCGAAGCGCACCTCCTCAAGCAGAGCCTCGGCCTCGGCGGGGGCGGCCGCCTCCTCGTCGAGATTGAGGCCCAGCTCCAGCGCCTTGGCGGCGATGGCCGGATGCCGACCCTGGCGGCTCACCAGCTCCCGCAAGGCGTCGCGGGCGTCGTCCACGAAACCCAGCGAGAGGTACTGCTCGACCTCCTCCAGGGCGCGGGCAAGCTCGGCCGGCAGACCGCCCTGGACCGGTGCGGCCCGCGGCGGCGCAGGCGGTCGCGCGCCAAACGAAGGCTCGGCGGCCTCCGGCTCGAAGGCACCGGCCAGCGACAGCTCCTCTTCCAGGCCCAGGTCCAGCATCGCCCCCCGGGCCGCCTCCGGCTCGCTGATGGCCTGCGGTGCTGGGGTCTCTTCGACCTCGGCGTCGATCAGCAACTCGCTCTCGGCCGGCGCCTCCTCCACGAACTGGGGCGGCAGCTCCTGCTCCTCCAGCACCTCCTCCTCCAGAACCAGATCGACCGGGGGAGCCGCCTCGGCCACCTGGGTCTCGCCCATGTCCAGGGAGATGTCCTCCTCTTCCACGGCCAGCGAGAAGGGCTCCTCCTGGCTCTCCAGGGAGATCTCCTCCTCCAGAGCCACCGGACGAGGCGGGACCGCGGGAACGGGTTCTGGGCGGGACGCTGGGGCAAGTGCCGCCGCGGGCATCAGGGCCCTGGCCTCGGCTTCGTGGGCGACCGCGGCGTCGTTGTCACCGCGCAGGCGACAGATCTCCGCCAGGGCCAGGCACTGCTCCACGGACTTGGCTGGAAGCCCCTTCTCCTTGTAGACGTCGCGCAGATCCTGACGGGCTTCCAGGTGATCCGGAAAGCGCGCGACCACGGCCTCGAACTGATCGATGGCCTTGTCGATCAGGCCGTACTTGCGGAAGACCCGGCCCTCGGCCAGGTGCTCGTCGATGAACTCCCGGTCTTCGCCGCTCAGTGGGCCGGAGATCTCAATGGCCGGCCGAATCGGCGGCGCTACGGCTGGGGGCGCGGGAGTGGGCGGGAGCGGTGCACGATGGCCGGACGCCAGCTCCTCCAGAGGGACCCGTGACCGCGGCGCCGCTTGGGCGGGCTCGGGCGGCTCCAGGTCGAACTCCATCTCTTCGACGGTGTCCACCGAGGGCGTCGGGGCCGGGGCGGGGCGCTTGCCACCGGCGCGGCTCCGCACGAAGTCGAGCTTGCTCTGGTGCTGGTGATTTTGGGGCTCGCGGGAGACCAGGGTCTCCAGGACCGACGCCGCTTGCTCCCAGGCCCCGGCGTTGATGTAGGCCTCGGTGAGCTGGGAGTAGGTCTGGGAGACCGCCCCCTCCATCTGCAGGATGCGATACACCTCGGCCAGCTTGACCAGGCTCTTGACGTGCGAGGGGTTGCGCTGCACCACCTGCTGCAAGAGGGCGGCCGCCTTCTCCCCTTCCTTGCGCTGCAAGAGGCGGTCGACCGCAGGGACGAACTCGTCGTAAGCGAGGTCGAACTTCTGCTGCAAGAGGTAGACCCGCCCCATCTGGACCCTCGAGTCCTCATCGCTGGGGTCGATCTCCAGGAGGCGCTTGAACAGGGCCTCGGCTTCCTCGATCTTCCGGGCCTCGACGTAGGCCTCGCCCAGCCGCGCCAGCAGGGAGACGTCATTAGGCGCGTCCTGGACCGCCTCCTCCAGGTAGTGGGCGGCCCGATCGTGGTTCTTCTGAACCATGTGGACCCGGGCCAGTTCCTCCCGCAAACGGCTGCTGCGGGGATCGATCTTGAGCCCCTTCTCCAGCACCTGCAGGGCCTCCGCCAGGTGGCCCTTCTTGCTGAGCTCGAGGGCGATGGCGATGTGCTCTTCCACCGCCTTGGGGCCGCTGCCCTCACGAGTGTAGATATCGGCCAGCTTGCTCCGGACCTTGAGGTCGCCCGGATCCAGCTCGGCCATCTTCTTCAGCACCTCGGCGGCGTCTTTGGTCTTGCCCCGCTTCAAGTACTCGTCGACCACGATCTGGTACTGGCTCTTGGCCTCCATCATGAGGCCCTGCTTGGCGTACAGCTCCGCCAGCTTCAGATAGGGATCGAGGATGGCGGTGTCGAGCTTGTTGACCTTCTTCCACATGGCGATGGCGCGGACCAGGAATCCGTCCTTCGCGTAGAAGTCGGCGACCTTGGAGTACTCCTCGGCGGCCTCCCGGGTGCGGTTGATCTTGGCGTAGAGGTCCCCGATCTTGTTGATGGTGTTCCAGTCGCGGGGGTTCTGCTCGACGATCTGGCGGTAGAGAGCGATGGCCTGATCGAGCCGGCCCGCCTTCTCCAGGCGTTCGGCGTCCTGCTTCAGTTTGACCGGGTTGACTTTCTCGGCCACTCCACCCTCGGTAAGAAGCCCAATGCTAGAACAGCCACCGCTCGCTTGTCCCGCGGAAGGACCGGCGGTGGATGGCAGACGGCCCGAGCGTCCGAATCGCATCGCGGTGACCGGCGCTGCCGTACCCCATGTTACGCGCCAGACCGTAACCTGGGAAGCGGCGGTCCCACTCCCCCATCAAGGCGTCCCGCGACACCTTGGCCACGATGGAGGCGGCGGCGATCGACACCGACTGGGCGTCGCCCTTCACGATGCCCCGCTGGGGCACCTCGAGGCCGGGGATCCGAAGCGCGTCCACCAGCAGGAAGTCGGGAGCCACCGCGAGACCCCGGACGGCTCGGCTGAGAGCGAGGTAGGTGGCCTGCAGGATGTTGAGGCGGTCGATCTCCGCCACCTCGGCGGCCCCCACGGATACGGCTCGGGCCTGCCGCCTGATCCGGTCCGCCTGCGCCTCACGTTGGCGCGGCGTCAGGCGTTTGGAGTCGTCGATGCCGGTGGGGTCGAAGTCCAGGGGCAGGATCACCGCGCAGGCCAGGACCGGCCCGCACAGGGCACCGCGGCCCACCTCGTCGGCCCCGGCCACGGCCGCGCAGCCCAGGGCCCGGGCCTCCTCCTCGAAGTGGAAGCTGCATCTCAGTTCGCGACCCTGATAGGTCAGCGGCCGACGACCACGCTGGCTGGCTTCCATCCGCAGGCGCTTCCCTCCTGCCTTGAAAGACGGGCGACGGCCTCTCCCACGACCGCTGCCGCCCCACGATCGCGACCCGGTCCTCCCCGGAGCACCCGGCGCTCCAGGGATCGCAAACGCGCTATGCGGTCAGGGGTCGCTTTTCCCGCATCCGCCCCGCCTTCCCCTTGCGCTCGCGCAGATAGTAGAGCTTGGCCCGGCGTACGTGGGCCTGCTTCACCACCTCGATGCGGTCGATGGTGCGGGCGTGGAGCGGGAAGATGCGCTCGACGCCCTGGCCGAAGGACACCTTGCGAACCGTCATGGTGGCCCGGGCACCGCTGCCGCGGAGCCCGATCACGATGCCCTCGAAGACCTGGACCCGTTCGCGTTCGGTCTCTTTGGGCTTGCCCTTGATCTCTTCCTTGACGCTGGTTTCCTTGACCCGGACGTGGACACGGACGGTGTCCCCGGGGGTGAGCCGCGGCAGGTCCTTCTTGAGGTCAGCGACCTCGAAACGGTCGATGGTATTCATGGCTTCTCTTCCTTGCTCAATGCCACTGCGCAGGCTCCCAGCTCTTCGCTCTCGATCTCGGCCAGAAGCGCGCGGTCCTCGCGGGACACCGGCGCCTTTCGCAGCAAATCGGGTCGGCGAGTCCGGGTGGCCCGAAGGGCCTCCTTGCGACGCCAGCGGCGGATCTTTCCGTGGTCTCCGGAGAGCAGCACCTCCGGGACCGGAAGGCCCCGCACCTCGGCGGGGCGGGTGTAGTGGGGGCAGTCCAGGATGCCGTCGGAGAAGGAGTCGGCTCCCGCCGAGTCCTCGTCCCCCAGCGCCCCTTTGAGCAGCCGGACCGAGGCCTCGATCACCGCCAGGGCCGCCACCTCGCCCCCGGTGAGCACGAAGTCGCCCAGGCTCACCTCCTCGGTGGCCACCGCCTGAGGCACCCGCTCGTCGATGCCCTCGTAACGCCCACACAGCAGCATCAGGCGATCCAGCTCCGCATAACGAGCTGCCGTGGCCTGGTCGAAGGCACGGCCGCGTGGTGAGAGCAGCACGATGGCCCCCCCTGCCCCCGGACCCTCTGGCCACACCGCTTCCTTCACCCGGAAGAAGGGTTCCGCCTTCATCACCATGCCGGGACCGCCTCCGAAAGCCGCGTCGTCCACGCTGCGGTGGCGGTCGTCGGTGTAGTGGCGAAGGTCGTGGATCCGGATGGCGGCCAGGCCCTTGTCCACGGCCCGGCGCACGATGCCCTCGGCCAGCGGGGCCTCGAACATGCGTGGAAAGATGGTGACCAAATCAACGGCGAGCATCCAAGAGCTCCGGAACCGCGATCACCAGACGCCCGCCTTCCAGATCCACCTGACGGATGAAGCCGTGGACCAGGGGCAGCAGCAACTCGCCCTGGTCACCCCGCACCACCAGCACCGGGGCTTCCCCGCCGGTCTCCAGGATCTCGGCCACCCGACCCAGAGGCCGACCCGAGCCGTCCTCGACGACCTCGAGGGCCTTCAGTTGATGATGGTAGTAGGACCCCTGGGGCAGCGGTGGCAGCTCGGCCTCGGGGATGCGCAGCTCGGCGCCGCGCAAGGTCTCCGCCTGGTCGATGCTGTCGACCCCTTGCAGCTTCAGGACCACGCGGCCCTTGTGGGGCCAGCAGGAGGTGACCTCCACCGGCCGGGTAGCCCCGCCCAGCTCTACCAGCTGCGCCTTGCGCAGCGAGGAGAACCGATCGGGGCGATCGGAGAGAACCTCGGTCAGGACCTCACCCTTGCGCCCCTGGGGACGCACGATGCGGCCGATGGTCACCCCGTCGTCTGGGGTACTCCCCGAGGTCATCCCAGGATCTCCACGTCGGCTTCTTGGCCGCGCCGGCGGGCCACCGCGTCCATCACCGTCCTCAAGGCCTGGGCGGTCCGCCCGCTGCGACCGATCACACGGCCGCGATCGGCGGGGGCCACCTGCAGAGCGAAGCGCACGGTGTCGCCCTCCACCTGTTCGGTCACCACCACCCGCGAGGGCTCGTCCACCAACCCCTGCGCCAGAGCCTCGAGCAGGACCTTCACTGGGCCGGCGTCTCCTCCGCGGTCCTCTTGAGCAGGCTAGCCACCGTCTCCGAGGGCTTGGCCCCCTTGGAGATCCAGTGCCGGGCTCGCTCGGCGTCGATCTTCACCACCGCCGGGCTCTTGCGCGGATCGTAGTGCCCGACCACTTCCACGAAACGCCCGTCCCGCCAGCAGCGCGAATCGGCCACCACCACCCGGTAGTGGGGCTTCTTGGTCGTCCCCGCCCTTCTCAGCCTAATCGACAGCATCCTTCTCTATCCTTCCTGACGCCCACCGCGGGGACAGATCCGCCCATCCCTGTGCGCTGGAGGTCTCGTCATCTAACGAAACTGTGGCATGCGAGCGGCCAGACGCTTCATCATCTTGCCGCCCGCCACGCCTCCGAACTGCTTCATCATCTTGCGGGTCTGGACGAACTGCTTGAGCAGCCGGTTCACGTCCTCGACGCCGGTCCCGCTGCCTTTGGCGATGCGCTTCCTGCGGCTGCCGTTCAAGACGGAGGGCTCCCGCCGTTCCAAGGGGGTCATGGAATCGATGATGGCAGCCGCCTTCTTGATCTCCCGCTCTCCCGCCTCGGTGTCCACCTGGCGGGCCGCGCTGCCCAGGCCCGGAATCATCGAGAGCACCTGGTCGAGCGAGCCCAGCTTGCGCACCTGCGTCAGTTGATCCCGGTAGTCCTGCAAGGTGAACTCGCTCCGCCGGAGCTTGCTGACCAGGGCCTCCGCCTGCTCCCGATCCACCGCCTGCTCGGCCTTCTCGATCAGGGTCAGCACGTCGCCCAGGCCCAGAATGCGGGAGACCATGCGGCCGGGCGCAAAGGGCTCGAACTCGTCGACCTTCTCGCCGACTCCGGCGAACTTCACCGGCCGGCCGGTAACGGCGGCCGCCGACAGGGCCGCGCCGCCGCGGGCATCGCCGTCGAGCTTGGTCAGGATGATGCCGGTGAGGCCAATTCGCCGCTCGAACTCCTCGGCGCTGCGCACCGCGTCCTGGCCGGTCATGGCGTCGGCCACGTAGAGAACCTCGGAAGGCTGCGCGATGGCCTTCAGGTCCTCGAGCTCCGCCATCAAGTCGTCGTCGATGTGGAGGCGGCCGGCGGTGTCCACCAGCACGAACTCGTGACCCACCGCACGGGCTTCCTGGAGCGCCGAACGCAGGATCTCCCGAGGCTGGTTCAGGCCCTCCGGGTGGTGGACCTTCTGGCCGGTCTGGGCTCCCAGCGTCTTGAGCTGCTCGCGGGCCGCCGGGCGGTAGACGTCGGTCGAAACCAGCAGCGGATGGTGGCCCCCCTTCACCAGGAAGTGCCCCAGCTTGGCCGTGGTGGTGGTCTTCCCCGACCCCTGAAGGCCCGCCATCAGGATCACCGAAGGCGGCTTGGCGGAGGTGGCAAGGCGCGGCGGCTCGTCCCCGCCCAGCATGGCCACCATCTCGTCGCGCACCACCCGGATCACCGCCTGGTCCGGGGTCAAGCTCTTCAGCACGTCCTGTCCGGTCGCCCGCAGGCGCACCTTTTCCAGAAACTGCTTCACCACCCTGAAGTGGACGTCGGCTTCGAGCAACGCCAGGCGGATCTCGCGCAGGGCCGCGTCGACCTGGACTTCGGACAGGGCCCCCTGGCCGCGCAAGGAGCGGAAGATCCCCTGAAGCTTGTCGCTGATGGTCTCGAACACGTCGCGATTAGCCCTCGATCCGCCGGGTACGGCCGTGAGCGCACGACGCTCTAGGCCCTGCCCGAAGGCAAGCAAAGTAACGGTCGATTCTATGGCAGGAGGCCCGGGTTGTCAAAACCTAAAGCCCAGAGGAGCCGCAGGTTAGCGGCTCTTGGCCCTCAGAACGAGCGGGCGATGGCGAGCAGGCTGGCCATCCGCTTGTCGGTCTCCCGTAGGCGAATGGCCAGCGTCCGAGCGAAGCCCCAAAGGAACTTGGCGGACAGGCCGGGCCAGGTCTGCATGAGGGCCAGCACCTCGTGGTGAGGCAGCGCCAGGACCTCGCAGTCGGTGTGGGCGATGGCATGGGCGGAGGCCGGCGCCCCGTCGAAGAACTCGATCTCGCCGAAGAACTCGCCGGGGCCCAGGATGGTCAGCGCCTCCTCCCCCACCCCCGGCACCAGCTTGCTGATCCTCACCTGTCCGTCGCGGATGATCTGGAGCTGCCCTCCCACTTCGCCTTCGGTCAGGATGGCGACGCCTCCCCGGTAGCGTTTCGCGAGGCCCACCATGAGCACTTGAGCCAGCTCATCGTCGTCCAGCTCCCGGAAGAGAGGGACGGTTCGCAGGAACTCCTGGATCACCTCTACACGCTCCGCAGAAGGTGTCCGAGCTTCTCTTTCTTGGTCTTCAAGTAGCGCCGGCTGTGGTCGGAGACCGGGATCTCGATCGACACCCGCTCCACGATGGCGAGCCCGTAGCCCTCGAGGCCCACGAACTTCCGCGGGTTGTTGGTGAGCAGGAGGATCTTGTGCAGGCCCAGCTCGTGGAGGATCTGAGCCCCCACCCCGTAGTCACGCTGGTCGGGCAGGAAGCCGAGCGACAGGTTGGCCTCCACGGTGTCCTGGCCCTGATCCTGAAGCTGGTAGGCCATGATCTTGTGTACTAGGCCGATGCCCCGGCCCTCCTGGCGCAGGTAGAGCAAGACCCCCTTGCCCCGGTGGCTGATCATCTCCAGCGCCCGGTGGAGCTGGCCCCCGCAATCGCAGCGGGTGGAGGAGAAGATGTCCCCGGTCAGGCACTGGGAGTGGACCCGCACCAGCACCTCGTCCTCGGGCTGGATCTCGCCCAGCACCAGAGCCACGTGGTGCTGGCCGTCGATCAGACTCTCGAAGGCGTGGATGCGGAAGTCGCCGTAGCTGGTGGGCAGCGCGGCCTCGGCGATCTTGCGCACGTGGCGTTCGGTGCGCATGCGATGCTGGATCAGGTCCTTGACCGTGATCAGCTTGAGCTCGTGGTTGCGGCAGAACTCGGTGAGGCGGGGCAGCCGCGCCATGGTCCCGTCCTCGTCCATCACCTCACAGATGACGCCCGCGGGATAGAGGCCCGAAAGCCGCGCCAGGTCCACCGCCGCCTCGGTCTGTCCGGCTCGCTGCAGGACGCCACCGGGCTGAGCCCGGAGCGGGAACATGTGGCCCGGGCGGGCCAGATCCGCCGGCTGGGTCTTGGGATCGATCGCGGTCAGAACGGTGCGGGCCCGGTCGGCGGCCGAGATGCCGGTGGTGGTGCCCTGCTTGGCCTCGATGGGCACGCAGAAAGCGGTGCCGAAGCGAGCCGAGTTCTCCTCGTCCTGGACCATGAGCGGGATCCGCAGCTCGTCCAGTCGCTCCCCCGTCATGGGCAGGCAGATCAGCCCGCGGCCGTGGCGGGCCATGAAGTTGACGATCTCCGGGGTGACCTTCTCGGCGGCTACGGTGAGATCGCCCTCGTTCTCCCGGTCCTCGTCGTCCACGACGACGACCATCTTCCCGGCGCGGATGTCCTCGATGGCCTCGGGTATGGTGGCGAACGCCATGTGTGTCCT
>Ga0209342_10004727_pt1 | contig 14060 bp, 10 predicted proteins | sample RifCSP16_2_FD_184023 | JGI IMG/M metagenome (GOLD analysis project Ga0209342, IMG submission 184023) | Soil microbial communities from Rifle, Colorado - Rifle CSP2_sed 16_2 (SPAdes) (version 2) | ecosystem: Environmental > Terrestrial > Deep subsurface > Rock core/Sediment | place: Rifle... | reverse complement strand
TGTAGAGCGCAAACCGCACCTGGAAGTCCAGCGCGTCCCCTTGCAAAAAGCTCCTCTGCATATTGCCGGACAGCATCCAGGTATACGGATTGAGCTGGCCGTATCCCTTGAGTGTTTGCTTGTTCGGAAGCTTGAACCTATCCAACCTCGACACCAGCTCTATCGGATTGGAATCGTTCGTCGGCGGAGGGTAATTGATGACCCACTGCTGTCCCACGTACAGGCCGAGATATATTTTTGCGAACATGTTGGTCGATTCCGGACCGGTGAGATAGGTCACGGTAGGATTTTTTATCAGGTCTCTTTTCCCCCAGAAATCCTCCGTGAAATTGGCGTTTGCGGAAACCTTCCACGACAGCACGTCTCCCATAGCGATCCCGAGGTCCAGGGTCGGTACATACACGCGGTTATAATACAATTCGGTGAAGACCACAGCCGGCGTGTACACGGGTAACGTAAAATCGCCGAAGCTGTAGTTCTGATACGAACCAGGCAAAAGCACCCTGGTATCCGGCAGGTCGTCATACCCGTATAAGAACCCGAGCCCGTAACGGAAGCTGTTGCCCAGGTTGCCCGAGAGGCGGGCCGCGTATTCGCCGTTCCTCACTTCAAACTCCGGCCGGGAGATGCTGGTGACGCCCCGGTGATACACGGACTCCAGCGGCAGTTTCGTCGGCTGGAACAGGGGTATCCAGATGAGCTGCAATTGCTGCTTGGCAAAATGAAAACTCAGGTTCGCGGCAGTAACGCCGATCCGCGAATATTCGAAATAGTTGCTCTTGGTCGTGAAATCCCAGGGTATCACGACATCCGACGGCGCCTCGACGCCCTCTATCTCACCCCAGGCTATAATCTGCTGCCCGACCCTGAAGGTTACGTGCTTCGAGTACAGATCCACGTAGGTCTCGCGTACGGTAATAGACGGATTTTTAATAAGTTCGCTTCTGTCGAAATCCGCGTTGTACGTGAAATAGGTGTACTGTAAGAAGGCATTCGGATTATAGAATTTCAAAAAATTTTTCTTCTCTCCCGCGGCGTTATATTCCATTTCAACCGCGGAGAAAAAATGCGCAACGTCATACGCGTTTCCCTCCAGTTCAAGCCGGAGCGTTCCTCCGATACGGGGAAACTCATACCGCGAAGTACGCCATCTGTTCCCGCTTGCGCCGATGCTGTTACGCGAAGCGACAAAGTTGGCCTGGGCAAAACCATGGAGAGAAAATGTTACATCCTTATCCTTATCTTTGCCCTTTTCTTTTTGTTTTCCGGCTTCAGGCTTATCAGCCAGGTTGTCAATCTGGCTGTAAGCAACTCCCGTGCAGAATAGCATCATGCACGTAAAAATCGCTAAACTTTTACTCCTCATTGCTTCCTCCAAATTATTAGACTTGTTGCAGAATGAGAATTCCGCAACAACCCTGTATTTTTACCACCATTTCTGGATCAGATACTGTTCCGTGAAAATATCCGTCCGGATGTTGGCTTCTGATTCAACTTTCACATCGCTGAAACGGAGCTCGGTCCTGGTTCCGGTTTTTAAGTTTCTCATCTCCAGTCCTGTTTCATAATAGACCTTCTGGCCATTGATATTGTTTTTCGTTGTGAACGACACGAGCCTCATCTCTTTTATTTTTGTAAGGTTTTCGTCATAGTAATCGAGTCTCAATGTAAGGAGGGTCTTTTTTTCCACATAGGAGACCCTTCTCCCGCATCCGTTTTCATTCATAATGCTTTGAGTCTTCGGAAGAGATTCTATCATATAACAATCAAAAACATTCCCGCGGAACGTCACCTTGTCATCGCCGAGGTATTTATATTTCCATTCAAGAAAGTTCGGCTTCCCCATCTCGCCGTTGGTGAAATCGCTGCCGAAAAAAGACAGTTTTTTGTCCGCTCCGGTGACTTTTTTAGCCCTGCGGATACCTTTCAAGTAAGCCCATTTTACATCAGACTGGTTTTTGTAATGGTACGACAGATAGGCATTGCCCTGATCGTCGGCGGGCGCCATGAAATAGGTTATGTATCTTTCACAATAATTTACCGGGGAGTTCATGTTTTCCGTATAAGCCGCCATGATGAGAACTTTCGTAAATCTGACCTCTCCGCTGCTGTTGTTAATTATAAGATTTATCCGTGCTTTAACCCTCTCGAAAACAGGACGATCGTCGTTCATTTTCGCAAGCCGCGTTCCCATTTCGACCGCCGTTTCCGGCAAGGCGGCAAGAGAAGCGGTGAATACAAATAGAATTGACAGAAAAATTTTTAGAAATCCCACGGCATCCTCCAGCTTTATATATTCAAATTTGTATATAAACGGCGCAAAGTTCCCTGCCCCCCCTGTAGGGAACCGGTCGCGACCGTTCCCTACAGGGGGGGCATTACCCCTTGAATGTTATTGCATTTTCGTTGCGTTATGTATTTTCGAAATAGAGGATAAATGGAGCGGAAATTTTGTGTATCTCTCCGCAATCCTCCTCATTATATTTGTTTAATCACTTGAAGCCACACTATTATACCGGATATTAAAAATCAATATAAATTTGGCGGGAGCGTATCGTTCTTGCGGGAATTCACCGGAATAGCCGGTTGAATTCCGCCAGATATGCGGCAGCGATCTCTTTATTATCTATAATGAGGATGTTCTCATCGTTGAAGTCTTTCGCATTTCTGGAAAAATTGTAAGAGCCCGTTATCACCCGGTATCCGTCGATCACGATCACCTTGTGATGCATCAGGTTTCTGTTGCGATCCAGCTTCACCGGCAGGCCCTCGAGCTTCATCTTGACGTACTCCGAATGCGCCTCCCCGGTGCCCCTGCGCTCAAACATGCCGTACACCGGCACGCCCTGCTTGAACTTCGTTATCATCATCTCCCCGATCCGGTCGCTCGTGAATGAATAGGCCATGAAGTGAATGGAAGATTCCGCTTTTGAAAGCCTTTTTAAAATTATCCGCTCCACATTATCATCAGGCGAGAAATAGACGTTGATATTCGTGTCCTCGATCTTCACGTAATACCTGTTCCCCGCGTCCGCAAAAGGCCCCGCCTTTCTCCTGCTGCCGAAAATATGCCCGCGGAACATCTGCGTAAACTCATTCTGATAGATCTGCGCCAACTGAGCCGATCGAATGAGAATGGCGTTGTTATTGTTTTTCTCCACGTCATTGAGGGTCGGGTTATAGGAGCCGGTCCACACATACTGGCCGTCTATGACCGCGAATTTATTATGCATGAGACCCCTGCGGTTATCCGATACGATTCCTATGCCCGCGGCGCTCATCCGGTCTTGAATATTTCTTCGTCTGCGGGCCCTGTCTGTTTCGGTCACGAGGCTTACCGAAACGCCGCGCTTCCGGGCATCGATTAACGCCTTCACGATCCGCGGGTCCGATATCTCATAGAAAGCGCCGTAAAAATATTTCTTTGCCGCCTTGATGATCGATACAAGCCCGGCACCGGGATTCTCCACTCCCGGCCGGGAATCCGCGTTCCCGGGTGAGGTGAAGTAGAGCCGCCACCATCCCGCGCCATCCAGGGTTGATGGGAGGATGATAATATAGAAAAAAATAACAATACTTCCAATTATTCGCATATAGTATTAACGAATGAACCTTTTACGATTTCAGCTGTTCAAGCTTATCATAAACAAAATTTTCATACACGGTGTAAATTTTCTGGTCGTCCGGAGCGGGGAACATTGCCTTCACTTTTGAAACAAGGGTCCGGTACGGAGTGAGCTGTTTTTTATCGGTGATCGAATCGACCATCTTCCTGATGGCTCCTTCGTCCTTCTGCAAAAGGCCGTGATAAAACCTGAACGAGTTGAGCAGCTCCTCGAGCATCGTTCTGTTTTTCTCCACCATCGGGTCCCTTGTTCCGGATGCAAGGAGTGTCTGGATAAAATTCAGAATATATTCAGTGTCCAGGGCGGTTATCTCAAAATCAAGCAGAAGCTGGTTGATCTTTGAAAGCTCCATGCTTCGTAAATGCACCCGCGCCAGAAAAACGGGATTCGTTGAAAGCACGTTTATATTGACGGCCCGCTCCGTTTCCGGTATCTGCAGCCGCTCGGCCAGGAATTGATTATTGGCAAGATCGCTGTATATGATCTCCTCCACCTTATACCGGTTCTTTATGATGATAACGTCATTGGGAGTGACGCCGTCGTCGACGACCACGTAATCGGGACGAATACCCGTGTCTATTTCCCGTACCATCTGGGGAACATTCGCGGCGGGCATCATACGGACCGGAATGGCGTCAAACCCCCTGTCGGTCTGGAGAAAAATGTATTTTGTCTTATTATCTTTCAAATCAAGATACGGGACGACGATAACGCCGTCCCGAATCTTGAGCATCCGGTATTCTTTATGAACCTCACTGATGACGGTGAATGTCGTGCCCACGAATATTATGACCGGCACGGGATGGAGAAGGCTTTTCCGATCCTTGTCGACGTAGATTGACTTTCCCCGCTTATCAAAGGCAAGATACTGCCACTTGTCGAAAATGATCTTTATAAGATATCCCTGCGGCGTTTTTTCTTCTATAAAATTCATGGCGTGTTCCGGGCGGCTAACCCCTGGCGCTGGCGGTCCGTTTCCGGTATCTTTCGAGCTCCTCCTTGAACAGCATGGCGATTTCGGTAATCTCCTTGAACTGCTTTACCGTGAAAAATATCTTAATAAGCTGCTTGATTTTTGAATCATCGAGCAGGTCGGCAATCTGCTTCTGGGTCGCGGCAAAGACGTCATCGGTGTTATGGAAAATCGACCGTAATATCTCATTCGCCGGCTTGGGCAGCTTGTTGAAAGGAGCGCCGGTTTTAAGATGGACGTTCTTCAATATCAGCGCGACAAGGGTCAATATCTTTCTCTGTTTATCGGCCGTACGGTCGACCAGCATCTTCTCGAATGCCGACAGGATCGCCTCGTTTTTTCCCTTGATTAAATCCATGAGCTCAAAACGGACGTCCTCGGGAAGCTTGCCGAATGAGGGGGCATGATGCGGGTAAAACGCCTTTAAATAGTGCTGCGAAAGCATTATCCTGCCCGCGAGCGAGTCGTTGATCGAACCGCCCGTGACATATTTCCTTAGCTCTTCCCTATCGATATCGAAAATCGTGCGGGCCTCTGAGATGAACCGGGGGAGGGCGAGGTTGTTTATAACAAGCTCCATGTTCCTGCTCGCGCTCTTTTCTTTCTCGAAAAAATAGCCGCTTAAAAGCTTCATGAATTGGTCCGTTATTTTTCCGGAGAACGCGGGATCCGCTTCAATTTCAAGATATGCGTCAATCAGGTTATCATAATTGCCGTTCTTATCGGCCATTTCGAGCTCCTCTCATTCCTTAACAAAAAGGCAACTATTCAACCATTTAATCATCTCTCGCAGAGTCGCTAAGAAATCTTTCTCTGACCTCACCCGCGCTCCGCGCACCCTCTCCTATTTAAGCCTGGAAGAAAGGAGAGGGTTTCCGCTAAACTAGCTTCCTCTCGCTACCTCCCCCTCTCCAATGGGGAGAGGGGGCCTGGGGGTGAGGTCGCCTTTGCGAGAATTTTCTCAATGGCTGAATAGTTACGCAAAAAGCGATTGTACAGCGCACCGACCCGATCAAATGCTAGACGCTCCCGGCAATTAAATCAAGTAAAATTATACGCGGGCGTGTACGTCGACAGAGCGGTCATCCGATCGTCCCGTAAGAAAATAATGATATCCGATCCCGGCAACCATGGCTGCATTATCCGTGCATAGGGCCGGGGACGGCATGATAACCGTCTCGTCCGGCCTCTTTTCTTCTGCCAGAAGCTCGCGCAACCTGCCGTTGGCCGCGACTCCGCCGGCGACCACCATCCGGCGCACCTCCCGCTCACGGGCGGCGGCAAAAATCCTCCGCACCATAATTTCGAGCACCCGCTCCTGGAAGCCGTACGCGACCTCCGCCCGCACGGCGTCCGGATGCTTTTTTAGATGGTTGATCACCGCGGTCTTTATGCCGCTGTAGGAAAACCGGAAATCACCCGGATCGGGAAGTATCTTAGGGAAAAGCACACCCCCCCGCGCTGCACTTCTCGCCAGCCGTTCTATAACCGGTCCCCCCGGATACCCGAGATCCATATATTTGGCTATTTTATCGAACGCCTCTCCCGCGGCATCGTCGGCGGTCCGTCCGATCAGCTCCATGTCGCCGGTTCCGCGCACATGATAGAGCGCGGTGTTCCCGCCGGAAACAAGGAGGCCGATAAAGGGGTAGGCAAGCTCGTTCCCCTCAAGAAACGGGGTGTACAGGTGCGCCTCCAGGTGGTTTACTGCCATGAGCGGTATGTCCATGGCGTATGATATGACCTTTGCCGATTGGAGCGCGATGAGGAGAGAGCCTACGAGCCCCGGCCTGTTTGTGGCTGCCACGTAATCAAGATCGCCGAAGCCGACTCCCGCAGCGTCAAGGGCCCGATCTATGAGCGGGTTGATAGCCTCCAGATGGGCGCGGGAGGCTATCTCCGGAACGACCCCGTAGTATTCACGATGAAGATCGATCTGGCTCGAGATGATATTCGACCGGATCAACCTGCCGTCCTCGACAACGGCAACCGCCGTCTCATCACAGGAGCTTTCAAGGCCCAACCCGATAACTGAAGATTTCATAACGAGAAATGCCTAACCCGGAAAATTCGGGAAAAGCAAAAATTAATCAAGAATTATTTATTTTATTAAAAAAATCTCAAATCCTACCGGTACCTCTTGAATTTCATAATCCCGGAATCGTGTCTCCGAAATAAATTCAACAAATTGCTCCCTCGTATACGCCCTTTTCCGCAAAAAAGACTTGAAGATCGATTTCATGATAAACGCATTAAAACCCTTCGCCTTCATGACCGTATCTACATACTCATTTATTTCTTCGGCGGAAGCATCATAACGCATATCGCCGATCCACGCGACGCCGTGAAGGGTTAAGACCCGGTACATTTCATGTATTGCGTTCGCCGGCTCCTTGAAATTTTTAAACGCGGCTGTACAGATGATATTGTCAAACGTCCCATCTTCAAACGGCATATTCGATGCGTCGCCGTGCATAAAATTGATTTGCACCTTCGCCTTTTTCGCGTTTTCTCCGGCGATTTCTACAAATGTTTCACTGATGTCCAATCCGGAGATTTTTAAGAAACCCCGCTTTGCCAGCTCGATCGACAGATAGCCGGGGCCGGGAGCAACCTCGAGTATCTTATTGCCTTTTGATATTCGTGCCGCCAGTTTTTGCGCCCATATTTTATATTGCTCCATACTATGCTCCCGGGCATTTTTATCATACCAGCGGGCGATAAAGCCTTCCATTCCAATTCCCTTATATCCTTTTAAAGCCATGGTTATTGCCTCCTTGGCGATGAAGTACCACCGGTCATCCGGCCTTCTATAATGATAGATCCGCGAAAGGCTTTTTTTGTCTCTCGAAAATTTATTTTTATTAATAGACCTGATATTGGTCTATCGGACCTCACCCCCCTGCCCCCCCTCTCCTCAAAGAGAGGGGGGTAGAAAAATTATGGCTTATTGCAGAATATTAAACGTATAACCATTAACATACAATGAAATCATTTAAATATCAAGGACTATGAAAATGAAAAGAATTGTGCAAGATCAAAAAATTACTGACGTAAAAGTCAGGCTTGCAAGGGACTTCAGGAAAGGCATGACAGAGGTAGAAAGAGCCTTCTGGTGCCTGGTCAGAAACAGGAAGCTATGCAATCTGAAATTCAGGCGTCAGCAAATAATAGACGGTTTTATCGTGGACTTCTTCTGCAATGAAGCCGGTCTGGTAATAGAGATAGACGGCCCTATACATAAAGAAAAGGAGCAAATGGTAATTGATAAGGAAAGGGGTGAAATATTCAAACGTAGAGGTTTGAAAGAACTGCGGTTCAGCAATGGTGAAGTCTTAAATGATCCTGAAGCTGTACGAGAAACAATAAAGCAAGTAGTATCTACTCCCCCCTCTCTTATTGAGGAGAGGGGGGCAGGGGGGTGAGGTCGAAGCAGCGAGACATGAGAGAATGAGATATGGGAAATGGGCAGTGAGAAGGAATGGATCATTTCCCCAAATGCCTGATCGCTTCATTGAGCTGCGTATCAAACTCCAGGTCATAGAGCGGCCGTTTCTTAAACCGGTAAATCCAGTCTCTTAAAACGAAGTCCGCTGTTTTGGCGGACAGGGAGACGCCGTTCTTTTTCAATTGCTGTTGAAACGATTCCCTGGTCTGCGGGGTATAATTAATATCCCTTGTTGCAAATTCCTCCACAAGCTTTTTTTCCCGCACGATTTTAAGATTCCTCAAATCAGCGGCGGACAGCTTTTCAGAAGGAACGATATAATCAGGCTTGATCCCCTTTTTATGTATCAGCTCGCCCGATGGCGTGTAATACTTGGCGACCGTAATGGCGACGCCGATGTTGTCGTCCAGGTTGAACGATTTCTGAACCGAACCCTTGCCGAATGTCGTAACCCCCAGGAGCTTGCCCCTGCCGTTGTCCCTGACCGCAGCGGAGAGTATCTCGGCCGCGGACGCCGTGCCGTTGTTGACCAGCACGATCAGTTCGTGCTTGTACAGCTGATTGTTTTGGGATTTGAAAACCTGCACTCTGCCGCTCCCCTCCTTTCCCCTGGTCGACACTATCGTTTTCCCCTTATCCAGGAAAAACTCTGAAATCTCGATCGATGAGGAGAGAAGGCCGCCGGGATTGTTCCTTAGGTCGATGACGATCCTGCCGGCTCCCCTGCTGTTGAAAAATTTAAGGGCCTTGGCGGCGTCCCGGGTCGTCTCTGATCCGAAATTCTTGATCCTCAGGTACCCGATATTTCCGCCCTCTATCATATCATACTCAACGCTGTTGATTTTGACCGGAGCGCGCTCCATTTCAAACACCAGAGGCTCGTCGAATCCCTCCCGCTTGATCTGAAGCTTCACGCTGCTCTTGGGCAGCCCGCGGATCATCTTCTCGATTTTTTCCAGCTTCATCCCCTTGGCCTGCTTGTCATTGATTTTGGTTATGACGTCTCCGGACATGATCCCGGCCTTCTTGGCCGGCGAATCGTCAATGGGGGACACGACCATGACCTGCCCGTCCCGGATGGTTATTTCAATTCCGACGCCCAGGAATTTGCCGGTCGTCATCTCCTTCAGCTCTTCATAAGACTTCTCGTCAAGAAACCGGGAAAACGGATCATTGAGGGCGTTCATCATGCCGCTGATGGCGCCGTAAAACATGTCCCGGGGCGAGGTCTCGTCCACGTATTCGGTCACGATAAGCTGGTAGACCCGGTGGAAGTAATCGAGATATTTATGGGCGGGCTCGGCAGCCGACGACAGAAAGGAAGCGTTGATGCCGATAAAGAGCCCGGCCAAAAAGGCCAGTAGCAGCAGATGCACCTGGCGCTCTTTCAGTTTTTTTAACATTGCAAGCTCCGGATATTTAAAGAATAGGGCGAGTATGGGTAATGAGCATGAAATATGTAAAGTAAATTATTTCTTATTATGCGCTGCCGGAGCCGGGGTGAGGTCATTTCCCCTTCAACACGTACACGCCGTCCCAACCCCTCTTGGGAGGATTCTTCACATAGCTCTCGCATCGCTCGATATACACACGGCACGGCCCGTCGTCCGGCACGATCTTGAGCCCCTCCCTGAACATCTGCCGCGCCGACTTCCACTCCCTGTTTATAAAATACTCCCTGCCCCGGTCGTATTTCTCAAGCATATCGTAGATTTTATCGGGTATGGCCCCCTTCTTCCCCAGCAGCTCGTAGATCGACACCGGCTCGCTCTTGCCCACCACGCGGATGACGTCAAGATGCCGGACGTCTATATGATCCCTGGCCCTCTCGTACGTGGTCCCGCTCATCATGGCGCCGGTGCTGTAATACTTGTTCGCTCCCTCAAGCCGCGACGCCAGGTTGACCGCGTCTCCCATGGTGGTGTAATCCATGCGGTTGCGCGATCCCATGTTTCCCACAGTGGCGTTCCCCGTGTGGATCCCGATCCGGGCGTGAAGCTCGACGAGTCCCGCCGTGCGCCACTGTTCTTGCAGCTCGCGCAGCCGCTTCTTCATGTCAATGGCGGCGACGCACGCCTTCAGGGGATGATCGGCCATCATGACCGGGGCGCCGTAAAAGGCCATGATCGCGTCGCCGATGAATTTATCCACAGTGCCGCCGTAATTGAGGATGATATCGGTCATCTCCGTGAAATATTCATTCAAACGCTCGACCAGCTCCTGGGCGGAAAGCTTTTCCGATATGGTTGAGAACGATTGTATATCGGAAAAAAATATCGTGATCTCCCGGTCTTCCCCTCCCAGCTTAAGGGATTCCGGCTCCTTAATGATCTCGTCTATGACGCTGGGGGACAGGTAATACGAAAACGCGCTTTTGATGAACCGCTTCTGGCTCTCCTCCTTCATGAACTTGATGCTCACAATAGCCAGGGAAGGCATGAGCATGGACAGAACAATGCCCAGCTGCTGCAGCCAAACGTTATATAAAGCAAAAGCGGACATGATGGCCATATTCAGCACAATAAAGGTGGCCAGTATGGTGACGAGCGACTCCTTCGCGTCAAACCGCTGTACGGCAAATCCCATTGCCAGCGCGATGATCAGCATCAATGCCAGATTGACGAGCCAGTTGACCCTGATGATGAACTGCTTCTGTATGATGGTGTTCACCGTATTGTGATAGGTCCCGACCCGGGCGTATTCATTATGCAGGGGGATAGCGCCTATGTCCTGAGAGCCCGTAGCGGTAAGCCCCACCAGGATGGAGCGGTCTCTCAGGTCTTCCACGCGTATCGCCAAATCCATAGCTTTGGAAGTATACCGGAGTTTATTCAGATCGTCCCTGAGCTCCGCGGTATTATGCTTTTTCAATTCTTTTTGTACTTTAGCAATTTCATTCTCATAGTTCTTCAGATACCCCAGTTTGGTATGATTCATCTTCTTCTTTATCAGCGCTATTTTGTCCCACGCCTTCTTTTTTTGCTCAACGGTGCCGGACTTGTCATATTCCCGCCTCGCGCTTTTTAATTGTTCGGCCAGATCGCTTAAAAAGGGATTAGCGCCTGCGTTCCTGATTTTTTTCTCGATCTCCGCGAGTCCGGCCTTCAAAGTCTTCTTAAACGCGGGACCGGCCGCGTTGTATTCCCTGGTGAAATTTTCGAGCTGTTCGTTGAGGTCATTCAATTCATCCTGTTTAATCTTGTCTTCAATATTGAATCTATCCGATACAAAATCTTTCTTTTCCGCGTATTCCAGAAGGGCGTAAAAAGGAACAAGGTGAAAGGTTTTTTCCCTTCGTCCGCCCTTCCCCTGCCCGGAGCCTGCCCAGGTGACATACATCATTCCCTGATTATCAATGGGAATGGCGATGTCTTCAATATTCTGCGTTACCGGATGAACCGCTTTTTTTAGAACGATCCTCTCTCCGGGAAGCACATCAACCCGGTCAACGGGTACGCGGCAGAGGTCCATGAGCATCATCAGCGCCAGGTTGAAGTAAAGACGCCCCTGGTAAAGCCGTACCAGCTGTACCTTCCGGATGGTGCCGTCTATGTCGGTGTACCGGTTCACAAAACCGAAGGCGTGGCCGAAGTTCATGAGCTCGGGGATCGGATATGATATGCTCTCGATTTTTAAATCTTCAAGGTCCGAGAGCTTTTTTATCCGCTCCGGCGGTACTTTAGCGGAAGCTTTTTCCAAAAAACGCGCCCGCGCCTTTACAAAAAATGCTTTTTTCTGGCGCTCCAGAACGTCGTATGCCAGAGGCTCGTCACTGAAGGTATAGGAGAGGATAACCCGGTCCATTTCCTTGACGCCGTCGGCGAAGATACTGTCCTTGTTGATGCCTACGGTCTCTATCTCGGCCGGTTTGATACGAACGCCTGCATCAGCCTTCTTCACCAATTTGTCCAATTCCTTGGAGTCGATGCTTTTCGGCGAGGCGTCGGGGAACATGATATCAAAACAAACCTGCGACGCATGGATATCCTTCAGCGTCTTAAGTCCCTCGCTGTATATGTTCCGCGGCCAGGGAAACTGTCCCACGGTGGTAAGGCTGTTCTCGTCGATATCCACGAAATAGAGGCGCTCCCATTCCTGAATGGAGGGCCGGAGGCCGAACCTGAGGTCGTAGAGCTTCAACTCAAAAACCTCGTACACGCGGGTGAAACAGAGCAGCGCCACCAGCACGTAAAACACCAGAGCTATGGCTATTCCGGAGTATCTGTTCTGCTCGATGAATTTGTTGATGTTTTCGAGATATTTTTTAATCATTTGAAAATCTCCAGCCTGCACCCCCATGTGTAAGAAAGGGGATAAGGTGATAAAAGAGATTGTAGAGATATTTTTTTAATGGAATACTATTAAAATTAAAGAGGAAAAATAATTATAACCCACATCCCCCTTTCTTACACACTTGTGCCCTCAAAAGCTTATATTGAATCCTCCCATCATAAAATGCCGATACGATGTGCCGGAATAGGTGGTTCTGGCGTACAGATAATCACGGTAATAGCCGGATGCCTTGCCCGGAATGAATACTCCATAATTGAGGAAAAATGAAAAATCGGAGAAAATGAGCCATCTCAGGGCCAGGTCGATCCCGTGCCCGATATCACGGTTAGGCCGCGTTGCGTCCAGCCCGTAATTGATCGGCGAGAAAACCCTGTGCTTCATATAGTACCAGTACTTTGCTATCAGCGTCATATTTTTCACGTAATATACATTCAGCCAGGAAAAGGGCGAAAAACTTACGCTTCCGCCTATCACGTGCATGTTGGCCAGGAACGGCTTGAGGGCGTACCCGCCCACGAACGTGCCGAAATAGAGAAACCCCCGGTCCTTGCCCCAGGCGTTACCGTAGGGAAGCCGGTAATCGGTTCGGTTCACGTCACCGGACCCGAACGCGTACTGGGCGGCAAGAACCGGCTTCAGGAGGACATTGATGTAATAGTTCAGCTTGAGCTGGGCCGCATACGCTAATATATTCTCCAAAATATTATAACCGTAAAGACCCGGGATTAGGTTGACCGGCAAATAGCTTTTGCCGCGCTCCATGATGAATTCTCCTGAATACGACAGGCCGCTTACGATCACGCCTTCGAGTCCGGCGCCGTAATATTGCGAATTGTAATGGGTCTTCTGGCTGTAGTAGGTAAAGCCGTCCGTATACCCGCCCAGCGCCGAAATGGTTCGCTTGTTATTGTCGTACCGCTCCTTGCCGTAATCGAACTGTCCCAGGCCGTAAACATACAGGGTCTGGTTGAACCATTCGGTGGAAAGCCTGCCGCCCGCGAAAAGCCTTTTCGCTCCGGTCGCTATATCCCGGTCGCTCAGGCCGTAGGGATTGTCGTCCTTTACGAGCCACCCGCTCCAGGCCCCCAGGGCCTTGATAGTGATGTACCTCGAATAATAATTGAATTCGGCGCCGTCTCCCCTGCCGTCAAGCACCAGTCCCGATCCGATAAGAAAATATTTTCTGCCCGCGGTGAAGTCGACGTCCCTGCGCGGGGTCGCCATGGCTATGTAGCCTATATCAAGGTCAAGAACGTTTTTGTCCTTCACCTTTGAAACGCTTGCCTGGCTGATGACCGCGGTATACGTATCCTTGCCCCTGACATACAGGTAGCTGTTGTCCCAGAGATAGGTTTTCAGCCACACGCGGGAGGTGGTCACCGATGTTGCAAGCTCATCTGCCTTGAATGTATAGGACGGAATCGTCCAGGGAACCGAGACTATCGGGGGAAGCAGCTCAAACTGGGGAATTTCCTGATAGATGATGACGGGCGTTATCCAGCCGCCGTACTGCACGCCGCTCGAGAGCATGTTCTTTTTTGATTGGATGACCCGCATATCCTCGTCGTTCCGCAATTCAGGGTAATATTGATCATCCCTCTTATCTTCCTGCTTCGCCGCCAGGGCGGGCACGGCGGAGCCGGTCACCGCCATTATCAACAATATTATAACAGACATCCGTTTCATTGCTTACCCTCCATCCGCTCCGACACTATCCCCC
>Ga0209342_10004726_pt1 | contig 14066 bp, 9 predicted proteins | sample RifCSP16_2_FD_184023 | JGI IMG/M metagenome (GOLD analysis project Ga0209342, IMG submission 184023) | Soil microbial communities from Rifle, Colorado - Rifle CSP2_sed 16_2 (SPAdes) (version 2) | ecosystem: Environmental > Terrestrial > Deep subsurface > Rock core/Sediment | place: Rifle... | reverse complement strand
CTTCCTGAACTTCGACTGCACGTCACGAATTGCAGTGACATTGCCACGGTTCGCGTTCATCTCTTTTACGTATTCGATTTGGTTCTGCTCATCAGATGACTGTTGAGCCGAGCCGCCAGGGGGTTGCGCGATTGCTCCTGCCGACACGCTTACTACTTGCTGGCCTTGCTTCAATTCTCGTAAATACTGTATCGCCTTGCCGGTATCTACCCTGCCCTTGTTCTGGGCAAAGAATTTCAGATACTCCGGCGAGTTTTCTACAGCGTTCACGTCTTCGGCAATTCCAGCCAAGACAAATGCCTCTGCGACTGCGGTTGATGCCTGCTCCTGTTCCTCGTTGCCTAGACGAGAAGCGGGGGCGGAAGGAACACCCTCTTTCAATAACTGAGAAAGGGCGACCACGCTCTCCTTGAGTTGGTTAATCTCTTTGCTCTGGTTGGCGAATTCCTTATCCTTCGCAGATTGAGCCTTCTTTAGTCGGTCATCAAACTGCTTCTTAAGGTCTTTCGCCACGCCGTCAAATTGTTTGGCCAAGTCTGAGGACGAGCCATCTACCTGCTGCGCCACCTCAGAAACTTGGCTGTCGTCAGTCTGGGATAAATCAGATTGGGCAATCTGTTCATCGTCAGTCTGACCGCTTTCCTGGGTCTTAGACATGTTGTGATACTCCTTTTTGTGAATGTGCAATCAAAAAGCCACGACTGTGGAAGCTCGTGGCTTTCTGGATTACCTACGCTAAATTTATGAGCAACTGCCCGTCAAGCGGGTCTGGCTATTTGATATTCGGTCGTGGGCTGCCTTCTTCAATCGCGAAGATTATCGGTTGCCCGAAATGCAAGCCCACAAAGTAAAGCAGTTGTTTGCAAGACGAGCATAACACTTCTATCGCTGCCGTGCTGTCGGCTGACTTGAACAACAGCTTGCCACAGTGCGGGCAGCGAACCTCGGTTAAGACTACATCTTGCGGTATCATCTTAGCACACTTTTTCTTAGAATGCAAGTGCTATTGTTGCGCGCCTGTGCGTATTTGCTCCAAAAGCTGGAAGTAGGAGATGCCGAGGGCATCCGCCATTACGGTTAGCCTCTCCCTAACGCTGTAGGGCAGGGTGTTTCCGGTCTGTATAGAGTCGATAATCACCTCCCAGGCGGTGCTACCCAGCGCGGCTCTGAACTCGCCTGGGGCGACGTTGAACGGCTGGGCATAGGCTTGCTCCATTTCTTGGACAGACTGGTATTCTGGCTCAAAGTTCTCTGATACGTAATCGATGACAGTCGGATTTCGTTTCAGGAAATCCCTACGCCAGTCCCAGTAGTCGCCCAATTGCGGGTTTTGCGACAGGTATTGGCGGCGGGGTGTGCCCTCGGCAAGCTGGAAATACTTGTCCTGTAAATCGAAGTAGTTGGGGAAATTCAACTTACGGTAGTCGTAGAAGAATTGAGCCACCTGTGCTATTTCAGGCGGGGCAAGGTTGATAGGCGTAGCTTCGCTTCCCAACGTGCCTGGGGGAGTTGCCCCCATCATCTTTAGCCATGCCCCCAGCAATTCGGGTTGTAGGGCTTCTGTGTTGCGTGTAGAGGGGTCTAGGAACGACTGGACGAACTCTGGCATGGCGTCCCTAATCTGGTTCTTGTGCAGCTTGGGCAGGGAGTTGTACTTATCCCAAATCTCGTCAACCAGAAATACGTTCAACTGTTCTTCCGGCTTCTTGAACAGGGCAAGGCGTAGCTCGTATTCGGGATGGTCGTCCAAGAACTTGCCAACCGTGCCGTCGTAATCGCCTGTCTTCTCGTATCGCGACCACGCAAATTGATAGGCGGCAGTCTGCTTCCTAACATCTTCCTCGCCCGTGGGATAGGATTGGGTGGGAACACCAAGAGCAGAACCCATCGCGCTTACCCCAAACTCCTGTAACTGGCGGCGCTTGGCTTCCTCGTATATTGCCCCGCTCTTATTCATCCACGCGGCGCGCGCCTCAGACAAAGTAACGGGCTGTCCTGTTTCAGGATTGACGAACTTATTAGCAACCATATTGACAATCATGCGATTGACGCGATACTCGTCCCATTGGTCGAATGCGGGCAGTCCAATGGATTTGCGGATCATGGCGGGGACGCTCAGGAACGGAGCGGTATTGGTGTCAATGCCCATAAGCCCTAGCGCGCCACGAACGGTGCGCATTAGCGGCAACGCGGGGCCAATCTTCTCTGGCGTTCCGTTGGCAATGTTATAAGCCCACATTAGCGGGGCGTGAGGGGAAGTAATCATGTTGGCAAAGTCAACACCGTTCAGTCTGCCCTCGGTATCATCCTGCCGTGCGAAGGCAACGGCGCGTTCCCACACAGGCCCCATCTGCGTTTTCTTTGCTTCTTGGTACTCCATATTGCTTATCTTGCCAGCCTCGTACATTTCGTCTAAGGCACGGGTTGCCGCTCCCAAGTCGCCATACGCCTGTTGCTGCGACTGATCGTAGGGTGAAGCCCAGTTGTCAAACGGCAGGAATACCCGCAGGGGATTGATAAAGACCTCGTTACCCATCCACTCTGGCAGGAACGGCAGGGATATACGGATGTTCCCGCGCAGACGAGAGGGCAATCCGGGCTCTTGCCGCCCAGCCGTGTTCATAAACTTTTGTAACCGCAGGTAGGTGGTCAGCATGGCAGGGCGGTCAATACTGTGTAATGCCCATTTGTACATTGTGTGCGTGACCCAAAACGAGTACGGATATATCACGGCGGCATAGGTGTCGAAGTTCGTGCGGCGCGAATAATCCAACAGCGCGGAGTCGCGGCCAAACTCTGCCATGTGCGTAGTAACCACTTGCGCGTCCTTGATTTCGCCTTTGACGTGAGCCAGATACTTGCGCAGTTCTTTCTGTGTTTCCTCTGGTAAATCTGCCCACTTCAACGGTCTGGCGGCGCGTGCTTCGCTGGCCGCGTTCGCCATCGCCTCTAAAGCATCGTTGCCACGCAACGCCATCTGTTCGTCATTTGCCCACATGTGGTATGGCTGTTCTGGCACAATCTTGCGGAAGTCTGCCATGCCTGTTGTCCGAAGTACCGGCATGGACTGATTGACTTCTTCGACGATGCGCATGATGTCGTCGGGAACCTCCAAGAACCGCGCGTCTTCTGGGTTGACCGCGTGGATTGACGCCATGTCAATGCCACTGTCAAAGCCGTATTGTGTTGCCGCCTTGTCAAGCGCAACTATCTTTGCGGATTGCTCTGCGCTATATGCTTCCGCGCCTTTCGCAAACCGCAGTCCTGCTGGCTTGTTGCCTTGCAAAGCCGCCAGGCCGTCGCGCTCCACGGTGTGTAACTCGCTCCACAGTCTGACGCGCTCGTTCCAGTGTTCGCGCCACACCCGCTGTACCTCGTCGCGTGGAACTGTGCCGATATAGTCCCTGAACTGCATGACCAAATCGTGGTCACTGGCGCGCATGGCAGCAACCTCATTACGCCACGACATGTAAAGACCGCGCTGGTTTTCTGGCAACAGGCGCGCGATGGTCTTGTCCATCTTTGAGATTGCGCCAGATTGCGTGTCTATCGACTTGCGGTATAAGTCGGCAAGTTCTGAACGGATTTGTTCGGGAGTAAGGCGCGGCAATTCCTTTTTGGCTAATGCTTGCCCAAACTCGTCCCATAGGCTTTCGCGCGTTTCAAAAAAGCCCTTCCACGCCTTGCGCCAGTTCTTGAATTCGTCGAATACGCCGTTGAAATTTCCCATGCCGCTGCTATTGGCGGCTTCCTTGATTGCCTTGTAACGCGCTTCCTGCCTGTCCCACATGCGACTGTAGAAACCCTTGTTTTCGTCAAGGATTTGCTTGTAGGTCAAGTTGCGAATGTTCGGGTCTTGAATACGGGACGCTTTCTCCATGCGTAGGCTAATGTCGTCGGCATGCTTCTCGCCCGTGGCAAACAAGTCGTCAACCGCGTCCCCTAACAGCTTGGGGATTGCTTGCGGCCCCTCGGTCTTAGCTAGTGCCAATTGCTCTTGCAGAAAGTTGTCAATGGCGGTTTGGTGATAGTCATCAAGGCTGCGCTCGAACTGGGTACGAATAGCGGCAGCCGCGTCGGTAATGGCGTCGTCGCCCTTGTTGGCGGCGGCAACTAAGTTGTCCAACCATCCCGTGAAAACGTCGTCGCCAACAATCTCGCCAATGTTCGCCCCGAATCGCTCGTTGGCGATCTGGCGAATGTGTCCAGCGGTGAGGTTGAGGTTGTCTGCAAGAGTAACCGCATCAGCTTCGGATGCAGTCATAACGCCGCGAAGTGTGTTTTCAACAGAACGCGCGACATTGGGCGGCAAACTCTCGTAGAGCTTACGATTAAAATCATAGATTGACGTGGGCTTATAGATGCTTGCCCATTGTTTCTGATAGAAGGTGGCCCAAGCCCTTTTTGAACTCCACTTCTCCATCTCTGAGGCAAGTGCGCCCATATCCCACTTGGGGGCCGTGCCATCGGCCTTTTTACCGACGTGGCTTACCCAATTGGCGAAGTCCTGCATCTTGCCCTCGCCGCGCACTATATCGGATATTTCAGCCGCGCCTTTTGAAAGCCCCTGTTGGGCAATGTCGGTAACGACCCCCTGCGCCTCTATCCCTGCCGCACCGAAACCAGTACCAAACCTTGCAGGTGTAATCCCGCCGATGCGCTCGATGAACTTATCTATGTCCTTGCCGCGAATGTTCCCGAACGTGCCACGCCCAATCATGGTGAAAACATTGTTCAGCGCATTGCGGATAGGATAGGACGGGTTCAGTCGCAGAAAAGCCAGGTTTTCACCCGCCTTGATAACATCTGACAGGGTGTTGAGAAAGCCCTGTTGCTTGACCCCGAACTGCATCACGCCAATCTTAGCCGCCCAATCACTTGCAGAAGCCAGGGTCTGATATTTGAATATGTCCAGCGAATACGGAATAATCGCCCCGTCCGACGCTGGGCGCAACATCTCGCCCACCGCCTCCAACGCCTCTTTGGTGAACGTTTCAGGGGAAATCCCTTTGGCGGACAACAGCTTGTCTAAAACCGCCTGTGCGTCTGGGAACTGCCCAAGTTTCTCGGTAAATCTTGTAAATAACCCTGCGGCCTCGCCGTTCTGTATCTGGTTGAGGATTTTGTGCATGTCCTCGCCAAGAACGCCCTGCATTGTTTCCAAGATACCGCGCTGGTACCAAAGTCCTTTGTAGCCGGCCAGACGGTCTTCGGCTTCCGCGGCAAGGGCGCGCAAGAAGCCGCTTGTCTGCCGCCCCTCCATCGAAACAACCATGTGTCCAAACTCAGGCCCCACGGTGCCGTCGGCGGCACGAAAGATAGAGCGCACAATCTCGTCCGCGCTGCCCGCGCTCGCAACCACATAGTCCTTGAGGTTCGTGTAGGTGTTGTACATGAACTCCTGGGCACGTGCTTGTGGGGAGAGCCTGAACCAGCTTAGAGGATTGAGGACGTGCTTGGTGTCGGCCAGTTGAGCAAACTTGCGCCCTAACTTGGTAGTCGGCAAAAGGCTCTCGGCCACGCTGATTTGCCGTTCAAGTATCCCTGCAAGCTGGACATCGTTGGCCCTGCGCGCCTTGTCCAGGGCTTGCTCGAGAGCGTTCAGGTCGGCTGCTTGGGGCATGTTCCCCGTGACCTGTAATAGCTTTTGTTCCGCCCAAGTCATGTTATGGAACTTGTCAAAACCCTTGCGCACCCACTCCAACTCCGCGAGCAGTTCGGGTTGCGTCATTACCGCATTTGCGCTCTTTTTGGCGATGGTTGTTAGCGACTTCAACTCATCGGCGGTTATTTCTATCCCCAGCTTCTTGCCGAGAGCGGCCATGTCCGTGGTGCTTCCCGCGATGCGCTCGATGTCGCCCACGTTCTGTATGCTGCCCGCAATTTGAGTCAGCTTTTCTACGTTGGCAATGTCGCGCGCCAGTTGTTCGGGTACGGCAGTCCTTGATAGAATGCTGCGCCCAAGTTTGTGCAGCCTCTCGACGGGTTTTATAACAGGCAACAGCCAGTTCAGCGGATCTCCCAACACGTGCAGATACATGTCGTGCATCTGGGCGCGGATGGCGAGTGAACCCAGGTTGTTATAGTATTCGCCGCGTACATCCTCTAGCTTTGCGCCCCCCATGATTTGCTGCCGTGCCTGCACAAGCGCAGAAATGCCTGGCAGGTCTGACGGCATAATCCACTTGCCATCGCGGAATATGGGCTTGTTCGTGACATCCGCCCACATCGAGCCAGCCTCCCACGCCGAACCAAGGTTGCCAAAGAACTCGTCAGTAGTTCCCGTTCTGGCGGCCTCCTTGTACTGCGCGACCATGCCCAGCCCGCGCTCCAGCCCCTCGGCGGCAAAGTCAAGCACGCCAAGAGCTTTGCCGAAGGCTGTGTTGCCAAACCACGCAAGGACTTTGCCTGCGCCGGATTGAGAGAAACCAGGCAACGCGCCCATCACCCACTTCTCGAAGCCCGTCAGTTTGTTGTAGTCGGGCTTCTGGTTATATGGCGTTTGGACTTCATACCCATCGGGAATATTTACGTCACGGGGGATGGCGAACGGATAGTTGCCTGGCGGCGTTGTTTGTCCGCCAAACTGTTGTTGTGCTTTTAGAAGGTCTAGTGGTTTAGCCAAATCCCCAACTCCATCGGACAAGCCCACTGTCGCTATACCCGCCGTACCCACCCAAATATTCTGGGTTTGACGGATTGCTGTAGTCGTATTGCGCTCCCAGTGATTGCTCCCCGCGCTTTGCTCCGCCGCGAATTGGGTAAACCCCTATCGGCTTTGACGGGTTTCGCAGATAGCTGTACAGGCTACTCTTGTAGTCGTCTGTGGATGTTGCGTTTACAGAAATCCCGCGCACCCACGCGTTCACACTAGCGTCAAACGCAAACCCAAACGCTGCGGCAAACTCGTCGGGCGAAATCTTTTGCCCGCTGGCAATAGTTGCAAAGACATTCGGTGGAACGGCAACGGGCAAGTCCTGCGGGTTCCCAGTTTGGGTCGCGCTGGCAAACATGTTCAGGGTATTGCGAACCATCGTGTCTTGCACCCATGTTGCGGCGCGAAATTGCCATGCCTGGTCATGCTTTGCCGCGGTAGATGGCGTGGAAGGTTCTGGTTCCTTGAGGAAGGCTTGGAAATATCCATACTGCCTCTCTGCGCTCGCGTTAAAAGCCGCCTCGGCGCTCGGCGGTGAGGCGGGTGTTGCCGATACTGTGCCCACGGTCGTCCCTATGCCTACCCTTGGGGGAGCGGCAACATTACCTTGATTGCCCTGTGTATACACGCTCGGCGTAGACGGACTTGCACCTTGAGGGATGTAAGAAACCGCGCTTGGTTGGTTGGGGGCAGCAAAACCGCCTCCTGCCCTACCGGCCTGTTGGTTATAAACGCTAGGCGTGGACGGACTTGCCGCTGTGGGAATGTAGGAAAGCGCGCTAGGCCGCGCGGGCGCAGCAAACCCTCCACGTGACAGAGGCGCGGATTGAACAACACCGCCGACAATCGCGTTTAGTCCCGTCGTGGGGGCTTGCGTAGCTATTTGAGAACTAGGTGTTCCCGCGGCACCAAACGCTTCAATGGCTGGTTTGTATCCCGGCAGCGCAGACTGTGCCGTTGCCGCGCTCATGTAGTCCTGCGTGGGACGCGCGCTGGGCGATAGGTAGGTGGGGGCAATCTTTATTACTTCGCCAGTTTTAAGCGGTTCGAGCAACCCTTGCTGTTGAGCAAAAGCGGCTACCTGCTGCTCAGTTGCCCCGCCGCCCAACAGTGTGCGTGCTACACTAAACGGGCTCTCGCCCTGCTTGACCACATACTCGGTTTCGGGGACATAGGCTGTCGTAGCTTTTGCATTGGTGTTCTTCGCTAAAGCCGCTGCCTCCTTCCACAACCCCTGTTTCTGTAACGACTTGACTAAACTAGATTTCCAGCCCATCGTTTTCCTCTGAGGACATTCCTTCGTCCTCTGTTTCAATCATGAGCGGCGCGATGCTATTCCAGTTCTCGCCGAATTCGCGCAAGATTTCTCGCGCCCAAAGCTCAGCGTCAATCGTCATCTCGGTTAGTTCCTCTGCGTTCATTGTGTCACCTGTTGTCCGCCACGGTCTTGTCCAGTCGCCATTGGTTGCGACCCCGTACCTGGCACAAAGTTGGCAGGGGCAGCCTCGCCCATCGCAGGGTTAGCCGTCATGTTTTCCATGCCTGGCGGGTTAGCCGCGTTAGGCGGTGTTCCTCTACCCCCGCCAGCGGGAGCCTTAGCTTGCATCGCCATCGCCTGCAATTGTTGTTGCATTTGCTGAAGCATTTGCGCACCCTGCGGGTCTTGGGCTAGGGCAATCAGGCTTTGCAATCCAGCCAGAGTTGCCTGTGCTTCCAGTTGTTTCTCTGCGGTAATCTTCTGGATTTCTCCGCCGATTACTGCGTTCCGAATTCCGTCAAGAGCAATCCTCTTTGTGATTTCGGAGGGGTCGTTTTCGCCAAGGAATTCCCTGACAGTTTCAATGTCATAAATGCCGCTGTTGACCGCATTAACTCCGGTCTGCATTTGTACTTGACGGTCAACGGGCATATCGGCCTTTAGTTCTACTGCGAAGTCGTTGCCGTATTCGTATTGTTTCGGATTTAAGTCGAACTTGCCCCCATAAGTCACGACATTGCGCCCAGCACTACGCCTTTCGCTTCTAAGTGGGGAAGATAGGGGTTTATTCAGGTATTTTGCCCAATCCATTATCAGGCATCCCGCCTTCTCTAGGGCGCGCTCAACTACCTCGCGATATGGGGTGTACTTGCTCAGGCCCGACTGGGTTAGTTGGTTGAGAGACGCAAAGGCCGTATTGGCGGGGATGTTTCCACTGGTAACAACTTCTGGGACAAGTTGGCTATCGCCTCTTATGCGATCTGTGAGAGCCGCGAGACTTTGGTCTAGCTGGGGCGGTTCAAACGGCTCAACTGTTTGCCCTGGAGCTTGGTAAATGGGTCGTCCAGGTTGACCATAGTCAATATATACCTCGTCCGTTGCTCCACCAACCTTGATACGCGGGGCAGCCGCATACGAGATTGATTCGGAGTACATCAGGGTTTCGGCAAGGTTCGCCAACTCCCACGATTTTGCTTGGCGCAGGGGGTATAGCATGCCCTGCTTATTCGGCGTGGCGGCAGTAGCCCACGGCAGGAACGGCAGCCCGTGTTCTTCCAGCATGATTTTGTAACCGTCAGCCTTCTCGGTAAGAACCGACGTGGCTTGTAAGTCAGCCCATACCGCGCGAACGTTGTGATCCATGTAATCGTATGACACCACGAAGTTCTTGTCGGCAAACTGGGGAGTATCGAAACGCGACGCAATGGGCTTTCCTTTTTCGCCCCAAAAGGCGAGAAACTCGGCCACGGTTTGCACCTTGACCAGCAGCACGCCATCAAGTCCAATTTCAGTGTAGCGCGTGTAGACATCCTTGGGATTATGGGGGCTGATGATATAATCTCCGTCCTTTTTGGCATCGGCAAGCATCTTTGCGCTCAACCCCATCAACTTCGCCTGTGCGTCTATGTGGGTCACTTGCAAAATGCACTCGCCATACAAGAACGCGTGTTCTAGCGCGGTTGCCACGATTGGGGCGCGCCTTTTGCCGGCCTTCATAAACTGCCACCGCACCAAGTTTTCTATCTTGTCATATCTTTTTCTGGTGGCCTCGTTGGTTCCAGGTCTGACAATGCTAAAGTTAGGTTCCATCGTGGCGTAGGCGGCCTTCCCAGACTCGATGGTGTCGTAAGAAAACTTCAACACGCGCTTTTGAATCCAGTCCTTGCCAACAAGGCTTTCTGGCAAGTCCCACTCAAGATTGTACATTTTGTCGTAGTCCACGCGTGCGTCACGCAGGGCGCGGTTATTCTCTATGAGCGAGTTGGCAATCTGTTTATAGTCGTCTAGTTTCATGCTATATCCTTTGTGCTAAATTCTAAGTCCGACGAACGGATTATCAGACGGTTTGCTACTGCGAAAACTGCGCCTTGCTTTGGACGGGGTGAAGCCCTCGCCGGCCACGGCCATCATGTATACCGCGTCAATCACATCGTCGTAACGTCCATTGGGGAAGGTTAGCCACTCGTTGACAAATTCCTCGATGAACGGGTCTTCTTTGCCTTCGGGGTAGTTCTTGACCCAAATACGGCGCGTCTCGAAACGGGGAGCAAGGTAGTCTTCGAAACGTTCGCCCTTGCTGGCCTTGCCATGCGACTCAATTTTGGTAAGCGGCAGGGGCTTGCCATTCACGTCGCTAAGTAATACCAGGTCGTTATAGAATTCCTCACCCTTGCCGATGGCCTCAACCTTGATGTTCTGCATGGTCGAGTGAATGGACATCAGGGTTGTAATGTATTTCAGAGATTCGGACTTGGTGTAATGCCCAAAGCGGCCTGTCTCTAAAACAATGCCGCCACCAGGGAGCGCACAGCCTACCGCGCAAGCCGCGTAGTCGCGATGTCCCTGCTTTTGCTTGTCACTTACCGAGGCGTAGTCAAAGCCAGCAAATCTAGGCCATGACGGGTCAAGGTCGCCGTCATACCAACCCAGCCATTCGTATTTCAACGTCTGGCCGCGGGTAGCGAGCAGGTTCAGCAAATACTCGCGGGCGAAGCCGATGTGCCCTGAACTGGCATACTGAACGGCAATCTCCACCAGGTTCCAACGTTCGGGCCACGCCAGTCGCCAATGTTTTCCCTTGAACGGATAGTTGATTGAGTTCAGCCTGTCCACCAGTTCGGGTTTTAGGTTGGCAGGCCACGTGATTGTTTCAGGCCACAGAACTGCCTCTGGGTCGCTAGAGCTGGTTTCTTCCATGACGGGAGAGCGTGATATTTCGTACAGCCCAGTGTCCTTACGTTCTGCGTAGGCATCGTTCTCCACCCACGGGGTAAAGTTCCATGCTTCCAAGCCCTGACCGGGAACGGGAATAGGGGTCAATTGGTAGCGCACAAAGTCTTTCACGTCTTCCAGCTGGCGCGCAGAACGCGTGTTCTCTTTGACGTGAATGTCGTCCACAATGAGCAGTCCATTGGCGCGGGTGCCCTGAATGGAACCGCTGTCAAAGCCGTAGCCGATGAGGGTTGCGCCGCTGGGTCTGGAAGTCTTGCGGCAAACGTCAGCCCAATCCGCGGGGGAGATATCTGTTCTGGTTACCGTGTAGCCTGACTGTTCGCCCCACTTGCCCTCGACGGGAACAACATGCGGGAATATCTCTTTGAAGCGATAGTCGTTGGCAATCCGATCTGCGACTTTGGCGGTAGACTCTTTTGCCTTCTGCCCGTTGACGCGGATAATGACGTTGGTCGTTTCGGGATGGTGCCCAATCCAATAGGTGACAAAAAGCTCGGTCAGCACCGTGCTTTTGCCAGACCCGCGAAAACATTCCTGTAACAGCTTCTTTAGCCCCTGCTGGGCAACGAATATGTTATGCACCCATTTCTTGCCTTCGCGGTGCAGGGGGGAGCCGTGCAAGTACTCGAAAAACGCGGCAAAGCCCTCTTCGCTAAACTGGCGCGCAAGCAGGATGCGCTCTTGCTTTTCGAGTTCGGTCAACAGAGAGGCGCGTTGTTCGGGGGGGAGACTGCCAACGTATTTTTCTGCGGCCAGTCGTTGTGCCTTATCCACGTCCCTTCTTTTCGGGTTCTGCAATTTCTTCCGACACGATGTTAGCCAGTTCGATAAAGGCAACCGCGATAGCCCCTGACGCAACCAGCGCGCCCTCGCTCGTCTTTTGTCCGCCTGCTACTTGGTGAGCGAGCAGGGCGTACTTGTTGATGACGCGGGCCGCAGCCAGCACTTCGTCAGCCGATAACTTCTGTTTTACTTTATGTGCCATTACTTCCTTCGCTTTCTCTTGCGCTTCCGCTTTTGGGCGTTAGCAATGCGCGCCGCAGACGTTTTCGATTTACCGCGGCGACGCAGGGCGTGGTACACCTTCCAGTTCTTTACCCGCTTACCAGGCATTTTCTAGTATCCCGTGTACCGCTTCGGAATCTTATAGACGTGGACTGCCTTGGTGGTCTTTGCCACCTTCTTGAACTGCTCACTACGCGTTTTTGCTCGCCTCTTGTGGTGAACGTTCCAACGCCACTCCTCGTAAGCTTCGTCTAATGGGGTCTTCGACCTGCCCTTTGTTGGCGTTCTCGATCCCCCCACGTTTATTTTGAAATACTTTCGCCCCTCGTCTTTCCTTGGCACAACAATCTCCTTTTGCGCCTCTTTTCACTACCGATATATATCCGTACGGCTAGTGCTTTTTGTTAGGCAGGTACTTTAGCTGTATCCGCTTTACAGGGAGCGGTTCACCGGCCTTCTTGCAATCCTTGATGAACTTGCGCTCTGCAAAGTTCGGGCGGCCTATCTTTACTACGATGTCTAGGTTTTCGTTCTTCCTTGGCAACTTACCGCGGACAAGCCTTATCGTTGCGTTGATTACCAGCTTTTCTGACTGATAGCTGGTTGCCTTGTATGCACCCTCTCGTAGCAAGGCTGCGAACAATTTGGGCAGGACATTCAAGTCTGCCCCTTTCTCAAAGTCGTAACTCATAGTTCTCCTTTCTTTCATTACTGATATATATTGGTCAATCCCTTACTTCGCGTACCCACTTTCCTGATTTAGTTTGTTCAAATGTGTTGTAGAACCAGTTCCAAAAGTTGCGGGTGGCGTCCTCGGCTAACTCTGCGATTTTTTCCTCGTACGGTGATTTAGTCAATGTTCCTCGCGTCCAGCCCAGTTGCTGGCACCAACGATTGATGATGTGCTGGATTTCGTGGGCAAGTACCCCGCTCCCCGCGTGGGTAAGACATAGATGTAAATCGCCACGATGCCTCTGTAGCTTATTTGTCAAGTTCCACCCGTAGAATGCAATCAACGACCCTTTCCGTATCCTGCAACGCGTTTCTTCCCAGCCTCCCCTCCTGTAAACATTGGCAACGTGTCTGGCAGTAGGCCACATGACTACGGTAACGTAGCGGCTACCGCGTAGCTTTAGTTTCGTGGTCGCTAAGGGTTTTGTCACTACTGCTCCCAGCCCGCTAAACTAGCCCCACAATCAGGACACGTGTCTGTCCCGCAATCGTAGTTGGCAGACCCGCATTGTGAACACGGGGACATTATGGCACACCCTTTCTACGAGTGGGTTTCAAGCAAAACCATAAAGGCTTCTGGTGCGCCCGCGAACGCTAATGGGCTTTTTCTCATTTTTCTTAGATTACATCTCTTGCAAGAGGGGACAATATTCATTCGAGTGTAACCCCCTCCCATAACTACGGGTATAAGGTGCTCTCGATCTTCCCATGCTCCCCCGCAATAAGCACATCGTCCCCCAAACGCGCCGAGTGTTTTTATCCATTCGCTTGCAGAAAGGTCTCTTTGCAGTCCGCGTTCCCGCTCCCTGTGTAGTTTTCTTTCCCTTGTATCGCAACCCCTGCATGCGCTAACGCGCTTTAAGTACCCCCTGTCATTGCGCTTTTGTCTAAATTCAGAAATGGCAAAAATCTTACCGCAACTTGAGCATGCCTTGGAAACAACGCCCCACCTTGTAGTCCTTGAGACCGCAACCCGCCTCATTCTGTAAACATATGGCGCACAACGAGCGCAATACTTGATTACCTTGTGCTCTTGTGTATAGACAAGTGGCTCGCGACAGTTGCTACAAACCCTTATACGGCCCATCGCCTCTCCCTAACTAAAGACATTATAGCACAGATGTACGAACACGGGGCCCACCATCAACCAAACAACCAAGCAAAGGAACGTGCACCACCCATGCCCCACCGCCCGCATTTCTGAACATATATTCTACGTCCGTACCGATGCCGTGCAGGCGAAGCACCAACAGCACCCAGCACCACACATACATCACCAGCTACGCACAGGGCCACGCAGGCACAGCGCCACAGCCACCAATCCACGCGCGTCCACGTTCACATAGCCACCAGGTACAGCGCGCGTGTTTGCTAGCCGTAAGGAATGGCGGGAATGGGCATTGCAGGACATCATCCCTCGACATCTTGCGCTTGGCTTATGGGCCGCCGCGCCTCTGGCAACGC
>Ga0209342_10004725_pt1 | contig 14067 bp, 15 predicted proteins | sample RifCSP16_2_FD_184023 | JGI IMG/M metagenome (GOLD analysis project Ga0209342, IMG submission 184023) | Soil microbial communities from Rifle, Colorado - Rifle CSP2_sed 16_2 (SPAdes) (version 2) | ecosystem: Environmental > Terrestrial > Deep subsurface > Rock core/Sediment | place: Rifle... | reverse complement strand
CGCGCAGCAGCGACGTCTCGATGCGCTGGCCGCGCCCCGTGCGCGCGCGCACGAAGAGCGCGGCGAGGACCGCCTGCGCGGCGAGCGCCGCCGTGTAGTAGTCCGTCGGCGCCGTCCGGAGGTACTGCGGCGGGCCGCCGAAGCCCTGGAGCGTCATCAGCCCGCCGAGGGCCTGGAGGATCGGGTCGAAGCCGGGGCGGTCCGCGGACGGGCCCGTCGAGCCGAACGCGGTGATCGAGCAGTAGATCAGCCGCGGGTTCTGCGCCGCGAGCCGCGCGTGGCCGACGCCCAGGCGGTCGGCGACGCCGGGCCGCATGTTTTCCATGAAGACGTCGGCGCGCGCGGCGAGCCGCTCGACGATCCGGCGCCCCTCGGGGGTCTTGAGGTTCACGGTGATCGAGCGCTTGCCGCGGTTCCAGCCGAAGAAGCCGGGCAGCTCGCGGGCTCGTGGCCACGGGCGGGCGCCGCGTCAGGCCGCCACGCGCCGGACGATCAGCTCCCGGTGGTAGTCGCCGTCGCCGTACTGCGCCTCGAGCGCCTTCGCGCGCTTGAAGTAGATGTGCAGGTCGTACTCCCAGGTGAAGCCGATGCCGCCGTGGACCTGGATCGCCTCGCCGCAGACCTTGCGCGCGGCGTCGCCGACGTAGGCCTTGGCGATCGAGGCGGCGATCTCGTGGTCCTCCGCCTGCGCGTCGAGGGCCCACGCCGCGTAGTAGACGGCCGCGTGCGAGTTCTCGACCTCGAGGAGCATCTCGGCGCACTTGTGGCGGATCGCCTGGAACGAGCCGATCGGCTGGCCGAACTGCTCGCGCACCTTCGCGTAGCCGACGGCCAGGTCGAGGCACCGCCGCGCGGCGCCGAGCATCTCGGCGGCGGCGGCGACGGCGCCGCGGCGCAGGAGCGCCGCGAGCAGCGGGCCGGCCTGCCCCGGCGCGCCGAGCACCGCGTCGGCGGCGACGGGCGCGCGCGCGAGCGTCACGCTGCTCCAGCGCGTGCCGGGATCCATGGTCTGCGCGGGGGCGAGGGTGACGCCGGAGGCGGCCGGGTCCACGCAGAAGAGCGTGAGCCCCTCGGGGGCCTGCGCGGGCACGAGCAGCACGTTCGCCACGTGGGCCCACGGCACGAAGCGCTTGGTCCCGGTCAGCGCGAAGCCCGTCGCCGTCTTCTCCGCGCGCGTCGCCGCGGCCTCCGGGCGCCAGTCGAGGTCCGCGTCGAGGAGCGCGAGGCTCGCGCGCGCCTCGCCGGTCGCGATCGCCGGGAGCCAGCGCGTCCGCTGTGCCTCGCCGCCCGCCGCCTCGAGCGCGGCGGCGGCGAGCATCGTGGGCAGGTAAGGGCCGGGGTAGGCCGCGCGGCCCAGCTCGTCGAGGAGGATCGCGGTCTCGACCATGCCGAGGGCGCTGCCGCCGTACGCCTCGGGCAGCGCCAGGCCGAGCCAGCCGAGCTGGGCCATCTCCTTCCACGTGGCCTCGCTCTCGCCGCGCGGGTCGTCCCAGAGCGGGCGGAGGGTCGCGGGCGTCACGTGCTGGTCGAGGAACGCCCGCGCCGAATCTCTCAACAAACGCTGGTCGGGGCTGAACGCGAAGTCCACGGCGCTACGCCTTCAGACGGTCGGCGCGCACTTCCTTGGGCAGGCCGAGCACGCGTTCGCCGATGATGTTCTTCTGGATCTCCGAGGAGCCCGAGTAGATCGTCCCCGCGCGCGCCCAGAGGAACGCGGTCGCCCACGTGCCGGGCTCGCCGGAGGAGGTGTCCACCTCCTCGAACTCCTCGCGCGAGGCCATGAGCTGGCCCCACGGCCCGAGGATCTCGAGCGCCGTCTCGTAGTAGCGCTTCTCGAACTCGGTGTACGAGAGCTTCGTGATCGAGGACGCCGCCCCCGGCGGCTCGCCCTTGTTCAGGGCCGAGAGCACGCGCAGGCCGGCGTAGCGCTGGACCTCGAGCTCCGCCCAGGCGCGGCCGAGCTTCGCGCGGACCACCGGATCCTCGAGGAGCGGCCGGCCGCCGCGCCGGAGCTCCTTCGCCGCGCGGACGAGCTGGTGGAACGCGATCGCGTAGCGCGTGACGCGCCCGAGCGAGTTGGCGCCGCGCTCGTAGCCGAGCGTGGTCTGCGCGATCGCCCAGCCCTGGTCCAGGCGGCCGATGAGGTCGCGCGTCTCGGCGCGCGCGTTGGTCATGAAGACCTCGCTGAAGAGCGCGTGGCCGGTGATCTGCCTGAGCGGCCGCACCTCGACGCCGGGCTGGCGCATGTGCAGCAGGAAGCACGCGATGCCCTTGTGCTTGGCGACCTTCGGGTCGGAGCGGGCGAGGAGGATGCCCCAGTCGGCGATCGGGCCGCTCGACGTCCAGATCTTCTGGCCGTTGACGAGGAAGTGGTCGCCCTGGTCCTCGGCGCGCGTCTTGAGGCTCGCGAGGTCGGAGCCCGCGTTCGGCTCCGAGTAGAGCTGGCACCAGATCTCCTCGGCGGTGAGCATCTTCTTGAGGTAGCGCTGCTTCTGCCAGTCGGTGCCGTGCACGATGATCGTCGGGCCGATGAAGCCGATGCCGAGGCCGTTGATGGGCGGCGGCGCGCCGATGCGCGCCATCTCGTCCTGCACGATCGCCTGCTGCATCGGCGTGGCGCCCCAGCCGCCGTACGCCTTCGGCCACAGCATGCCGACGTAGCCGGCCTCGTAGAGCCGGCGGTGCCAGGCCTTGCGCGCCTCGAGGGTCGTGAGCTCGTCCTTCGGGACGTTGGCCTCGAGCCAGCGCCGGACCTCCGCCCGGAATGCGCGGTCCTCGGGGGAGTAGTTCAGGTCCATCGCGCGGCCTCCTCCTCGGGATGGACGTTTCTAGCACGCCCCCCGCGCCGAAGCAACGGTCCGACGTCGACTCAGGCGGGGACGGGGAGCCGGTAGATCGCGGTGTGCAGGACGTGCGCGACCGGGCGCGGCCGCTCGCCGGCGACGATCAGGAGATCGACCTCGACGAATTCGCGCCCCTTCTTCTCGAAGAGCGAGCGCACGCGCCCGCGCGTCCGGAGCGTCGCGCCGACGCGCGCGGCGGCGAGGTGGCGCACGACGCTCTGCGTGTGGAGCCACGGCGAGAGGCGCACGTTCTTGTCGAGCGAGCGGTTGGCCTGGTCGAGGAAGAACGCCGGGTGCACCCGGCCGTCCGCGCCGCGATAGCACGCGAGCGTGTCGCCGACGCTCGTGACGTACTCGGCGGCGCGCGCCTCGTCGTAGAGCGTCACCGGCGTGCCGAGCGCGTCGAGCGAGGCAAGGTGCGCGCGGCTCACCTCGGGGCGCTCGGCCGGCAGCGGCGCCTCGCGGTAGAGCGCCGGGTTCACGGGCGTCGGGGTGCCGGCGGGCAGCGCGGCCTCGAGCACCGCGCACGCGCCCGAGGCGGCGGTGGACGCGGTGAGCGCGGCCGTCAGGCCCCGGGCGTCGCGCGAGGTGATCGCGCCCGTCACCGTCACCTCCTCGCCGTCGAGGACCGGCGTGAGGAAGCGGACGCTGGCGGTGCCGCGCTCGAGCCACGCCGGGCCGAGCGCCTCGACGAGGGGCCGCGTGAGGTAGGCGTACACGGTCACGCCCGGCACGAGACCGCCCCGGAAGCCGTAACGCCGGGCGACCGCGTCCTCGTGGATCTTGTTCTCGGAGACTGCGGCGGTGTTGCGCGCGCGCACGCGGTACTCGGGCAGCGGCTCCGGGGCCATGGCGTTCTTCTTATACCATAGGGGTGTGACCACGCCGCCCGACGGCCTCCTGCCCGAGTGGGCCCCGCAGAGCGGGGTGCTGCTCACCTGGCCCCACGATCGGACCGACTGGCGCGACCAGCTCGCGGAGGCCGAGGCGTGCTTCGCGCGCATCACGGCGGAGCTGACGCGGCGGACGACGGTGCTCGTGGTCGGCCGGGACCCGGCGCACGCCGAGCACGTCCGCCGGACGATCGCCGCGGCGGGCGGCGACCCGCGGCGCGTGCGCGCCTACACCGCGCCGTCCAACGACACGTGGGCGCGCGACCACGGGCCGCTGGCGGTGCGCCGCGGCGGCCGGCTGACGCTGCTCGACTTCCGCTTCAACGGCTGGGGCGGCAAGTACCCCGCCGAGCTGGACGACCGGATCACCCGCGCGCTCGCCGCGCAGGGCGCCTTCGGCGCGACGCCGCTCGAGGCGGTGGACCTCGTGCTCGAGGGCGGGAGCGTCGAGACCGACGGCCAGGGGACCGTGCTCACGACGCGAAGCTGTCTGCTCTCGCCGGGCCGCAACCCCGGGCTCGCGCAGAAGGAGCTCGAGGCCGCGCTCGCCCGCTGGCTCGGCGTCCGCCGTGTGCTCTGGCTCGAGCACGGCGCGCTCGAGGGCGACGACACCGACGGCCACGTGGACACGCTCGCCCGCTTCTGCGACGCGGAGACGATCGCCTTCCAGGCGTGCGCCGACCCGCGCGATCCGCAGCACGCCGGGCTCGCCGAGCTGGCGCGCGAGCTCCGCGCGCTGCGCCGGCCCGACGGGCGGCCTTACGCGCTCGTGCCGCTGCCGCTCCCCGCGCCCGTGCTGGACGCCGAGGGCGGACGGCTGCCCGCGGGCTACGCGAACTTCCTGATCACGAACGGTGCCGTGCTGGTGCCGGGGTACAATGACGCGGCCGACGGCCGGGCGCGCGCGGCGCTCGCCCGGTGCTTCGCGGACCGCGAGGTCGTCACGGTGGACTGCCGCCCGCTGATCCGCGAGTACGGGAGCCTCCACTGCATCACGATGCAGCTTCCTGCGGGCGTCGTGCCCGCCGAGGCCTGAGCGCATGGCAACCCGCAAGCTCACGGTGGGGGTGGTGCAGCAGCGCTGCGGCGAGCGCCGCGACGAGAACCTCGCGGCGAGCGTCGCGGCCATCCGCGAGGCCGCGCGCCGCGGCGCCCGGCTCGTGCTGCTCCCCGAGCTCCACGCGCTCCGCTACTTCTGCCAGAGCGAGGACACGGCCCTCTTCGACCTGGCCGAGCCCGTGCCGGGGCCGACGACCGAGGCGCTCGGGCGGGTCGCCGCCGAGCTCGGCGTGGTCGTGGTCGCCTCGGTCTTCGAGCGCCGCGCGCCCGGGCTCCATCACAACACCGCCGCGGTCCTCGATCCGGACGGCCGGCTCGCCGGGCTCTACCGGAAGATGCACGTGCCCGACGACCCGGGCTACTACGAGAAGTTCTACTTCGCGCCGGGCGACCTCGGCTTCGAGCCCGTCGCGAGCGCCGCGGGTCGCCTGGGCGTGCAGGTCTGCTGGGACCAGTGGTACCCGGAGGGCGCGCGGCTCATGGCGCTGCGCGGCGCCGACCTGCTCTGCTACCCGACGGCGATCGGCTGGTCGAGCGAGGACGACCCGGCCGAGCAGGCGCGCCAGCGCGAGGCGTGGGTCACGATCCAGCGCTCGCACGCGATCGCCAACGGCCTCTGCGTCCTCGTCGCCAACCGCACCGGCCACGAGCCCGACCCCTCGGGCCGGACGGACGGGATCCGCTTCTGGGGATCGAGCTTCGTCGCGGGGCCCCAGGGCGAGATCCTCGCCGAGGCGCCGGCGGACGACCCGGCGGTGCTCGTCGTGGACCTCGACCTCGGCCGGGGCGAGGAGGTCCGCCGCATCTGGCCCTACCTCCGCGATCGCCGCGTGGACGCCTATCAGGATCTCTCGCGCCGGTGGCGCGACTGAGCGCGGAGCGTCTATAACGCCGTCGCGATCGTTCGTTGTCTCATGGCGCTCCCCCGCCGACCGGGCTCGCGGGTGTCGACCACTCTAGGCCCCGGACGGGGCGGCCACAACCGGAAACAGGAAGACACGCCGCCCGCCGCGTGCACCCCGAGCGCCGGGTGTCGGGGGCCGGGCACAGGTGTACGCTGGGCCCGAAGGGGGGCGGCGCCATGACGTGGCGGCGAGCGCTCGCGACGGCGGTGGTGGTCGTGACGGCCGGGCCCGTGACCGCGGCGGCTCAGGGGACGCTCGCGCCCGCCCGGGTGCCGCTCGAGCTCCGGCAGACGGAGGTCTCGCGCGAGGAGCGCGCCCGGCGCGCGATCGTGCGCCCCGCGCTCAGGCTGGACGAGGCGGTGCGCCAGGCCGAGCGCGACGCCGCCGAGGTCGAGCAGGCCCAGCGCACCGAGCGGCTCCTGCGCGAGGCGGTCCGCCCCGAGCCCCGCCGGCCCGACCTCCAGCACGACGTGATCCAGGGCATCCAGCAGCGCGCCCTCCAGCGCGCGCTGCGCCGGTAGGCGCGAGGCTCGTCGGCGCAAGTTCCCGCTTGAACCGCCCCGGTGCCGCGGTATAGCTTCGGCGCATGCCGATCGTTCCCCGCTCGACCTCGCCGCGTAGCGGGCCGGCCAGCCTGCCAGCGCCCGCGCCGTCCGAGTGGGGCCGCCGGCTCTCCGATCGGCTCCGGGCCGCGCTCGACGCGGGGGACCTGGGGACGGCGCGCAGGCTCGCGCTCGAGGGCGACGGCCAGGCGCGCAGCCTCGAGAAGGAGTACGTGCTCATGTACCGGGGGCTCGGGATCACGATCCGCGTCCTCCTGCGGCTCGTCGGCGAGCGCCCGGCGCGCGCGGGGCTCGTCCCGCTCCTGCGTCGCTTCCGCGGGGACATGCTCGTCCTCATGGACGGGGCCTTCGCCTCGCCCGAGTCGCGGCGGGTCATCGACGACCTCCGGGGCGGCGCGGCGGCGCCCCCCGCGGGAGCCCCGCCGGCCGAGCTCGACCGGACGGAGCGACTCCTCGGCGCGGCGGAGGCGTGCTTCGTCGCCGAGCAGTCGCTGCGGGCGCGCGAGGCGCTCGCGGCCATCGAGGCCGGCGCCGCGCCGCGCGCGCGCGCCGCCGTCGACGACAAGGAGCAGCGCCAGTACGTCCCCCTCCACGACCGCCTCATCCGCTTCATGGCCGACGTGTTCGGCTACGTGCTCCGCGAGTTCGGGCCCGCCGAGCTGCTCCGGTTCCACCGCGAGACGGCGGAGGGGCAGCGGCCGGGCTTCGAGAAGTGGGAGCAGATGAGCGCGGCCGAGTTCGCCCGGGCGAGCGCCTTCCTCCTCAAGCAGCACATGGGGCAGGTCGAGGTCCGCGAGGACGCGGAGAAGTTCACGATCGAGCAGGCGCCCTGCGGGAGCGGCGGCCGACTGCGCCTGGCCGGCGCCTACGCGGGGCGCGACGCCCTCGCATACGTCGAGGAGCCGGGCCCCCTCACGCTGGGCCAGGCGCGCTTCCCCGTGTACTGCTCGCACTGCCCGGTCTGGAACGGCGTGGCGCCCGTCGAGTGGTTCGGGCGGCCCCACTGGGTGTTCGACGAGCCGGCGCGGCCGGACGGGTCGTGCACGCTCCACGTCTACAAGCGGCGCGACGGGGCGCCCGCGGCCTACCTCGCCCGGCTGTCGTCACCGGCCCGGACCTGATCGGCGTCGCGCGCGCAGCCCCGGCGAGCGAAGGAGGACACCGCATGGACGCGAGCCCCGCGGGCAGACTGGCCGGCGCGGTGGCGGTGATCACCGGCGGGGCCAACGGCATCGGTCGCGACACCGCGCTGCGGTTCCTCGCCGAGGGCGCGCGCGTCGTGATCGCCGACCTCAACACGCGCAACGCCGAGGCGGTCCTGGCGCAGGCGGCACAGGCGGGGCACCGGGACGCCATCCGCTTCGTGCGGACGGACGTCGCCGAGGAGCGGGACGTCGAGGCGATGCTCGCGTGCGCGCTCGACGCGTTCGGGCGGCTGGACTGCGTGTTCAACAACGCGGGGATCGGCGGCGCGTTCGGCCCCATCGCCGAGACCCGGGTCGAGGACTGGGACGCCACGCTCGCGGTGCTGCTGCGCGGCGTGTTCCTCGGCATGAAGCACGGGGCCCGGGTGCTCACGGCGCAGGGCCAGGGCGGCTCGATCATCTCGACGTCGTCGGTGGCCGGCTTCGCGGCCGGGGGCGGGGCCCACTGCTACTCCGCGGCGAAGGCCGCGATCGTCAATCTCACCCGGAGCGTCGCCGTGGAGCTGGCGCCGCACCGCATCCGGGTGAACGCGGTCGCGCCCGGCCCGCTGATGACCGAGCTGTTCCACCGGGGCAACCCGGCGGCGGCCGAGCGCGCGATCCTCGAGCGCCAGCCCTGGCCCGACGCCGGCCGGGCGCGCGACGTCGCCGGCGTGGTGGTCTTCCTGGCGTCGCCGGACGCCGGCTTCGTCACCGGCGAGACCATCGTGGTGGACGGCGGACTGCTCGCGCGCGGCCCTGCGGTGTTCGGCGGCGGCGCCGACAGCCCGCTGCTCCGGGCGACGGGGCTCGACCGCGGCTCGACGGGCGAGCCCTCCGAGGTGCGCCGGCTCGACCGGCGCTGAGGGCGCATGCGGACGGAGATCGGCCTGCTGCGCACGATGCTCCTGATCCGCCGCCTCGAGGCGGCGTGGGCCGAGGCCTACGCCCGCGACGAGATCGGGGGCATCCCGCCCGCGCTCTCCACCGGCCAGGAAGCCGTGTCCGCCGGCGCGTGCGCGGCGCTCGAGCCGGGCGACGTCGTCTTCACCACCCACCGGGGCCAGGCGCCTCAGGTGGCGCGCGGGCTCGACCCCACGCGCATCATGGCCGAGCTCTACGGCCGGCGGACCGGCTACAACAAGGGCAAGTCCTACCACGTCACCGACGTCTCGCGCGGCGTCATCGGCATGGGCGGCATCGTCGCGGCCCAGGTCCCGGTGGCGGCGGGGATGGCGCTCGCGCAGAAGCTCCGGGGCACCGATCGCGTCAGCCTGGTCTTCTTCGGCGACGGCGCCGCCAACGAGGGGGCGGTGCACGAGAGCGCCAACCTGGCCGCCATGTGGACGCTGCCGCTCATCCTGCTCTGCGAGAACAACGGCTACTGCATCTCGCAGCCGGTGGCCGTTGCGGTGAAGGCGGCGTCGATCGCCGACCGCGCGGCGGCGTACGGCCTGCCCGGTGCGCTGGTCGACGGCAACGACCCGCTCGCCGTGCGCGACGCCGTCGCCGCGGCCGTCGCCCGGGCGCGGGCGGGCGGGGGCACGACGCTCGTCGAGGCACGGACGGTCCGTCTCGGCGGTCACCTCGCCCACGACCCGCAGCACTATCGCTCCCGGGAGGAGATCGCCGCGGCCTGGGAGGCGTGCCCGATCAAGCGCTTCCGCGCGCGGCTCGCCGCCGCGGGGCTCCTCACCGAGGAGGCGTCCGCGCGGATGGAAGCCGAGATCGAGGCAGAAATCGCGGCCGCCGTCGAGTTCGCGCGGCAGAGCCCGGTCCCGGAGCCCCGCGAGGCGTTCGAGGACCTCTGGGCGTGAGGCGCCGATGAGCCGGTTCGACCGGAAGCTGTTCCGCCCGGGCGGGGCCGTGAAGCCGGAGGAGCGCGAGTGGCCGAGCGTCCGGGGCGCGATCAACGAGGCGATGCGCGAGGAGATGCGCCGCGACCCGACGGTGTTCCAGATGGGCGAGGACATCGCGGGCGCGCCGCCCTTCGGCGTCACCACGGGCCTCGCCGCGGAGTTCGGCCTCGAGCGGGTTCGCGACACCCCCTGCTCGGAGGTCGCCGTCGTGGGCGCGGCGGTGGGCGCCGCGCTCGGCGGCATGCGGCCGATCGTCGAGTTCCAGTTCGGCGACTTCCTCTCCGTGGCGATCGACCAGCTCACCCATCAGGCCGCCCTGCTGCGCTACCTGACCGGCGGGCAGGTCCGGGTCCCGCTCGTCATCCGGCTGCCGTGCGGCGGCGGCCAGGGCACCGGGGCGCAGCACGCGCAGTCGCTCTACTCCTGGTTCGCCCACGCGCCCGGCATCAAGGTGGCGCTGCCGGCGACCTCGCTGGACGCCAAGGGGCTGATGAAGGCGGCGATCCGCGACGACAACCCGGTGCTGTTCTTCGAGCACAAGGCGCTCTACCGGACGCGCTGGCCGGTGCCCCCGGAGTTCCAGGACCCCGACCACGTGATCCCGTTCGGCCGGGCGGCGATCCGTCGCGCCGGCGACGACCTCACGGTCGTCGCGACGCTGACGATGGTGCATCACGCGCTCGCGGCGGCGGAGGCGCTGGCCGCCGAGGGCATCTCGGTCGAGGTGGTCGACCCGCGGACCCTCGTGCCGCTGGACCGGGAGACGATCGTCGGCTCGGTGCGCAAGACCGGACGCCTGCTGGCGGTGGACGAGGCCTATCTGACGTGCGGCATCCAGGGCGAGATCCTCGCCCTCGTCACCGAGCGCGCGTTCGGCGCGCTGAAGGCGCCGCCGCGCCGGCTGGGCAATCCCGGGGTGCCGGTGCCGTTCGCGCCGCCGCTCGAGGACGCGGTGCTGCCCGACGCCGGGCGGATCGCGGCGGCGATCCGGGCGATGGTGACCCCCTAGCCCGCGGGCGCCGAGACCAGCAGGGAGTCCTGGGCGGCGGCGAGGCCGGCGCCGAGCGTCACGGGGACGCCGATATCCTTCAGCATCATCTCCACGCCCGCGAGGCCGCCGAGCAGGTCGAGCTCGTTCAGGCTCCCGAGGTGGCCGATCCGGAAGACGCGGCCCTTCACGGCGCCGAGGCCGACGCCGAGCGAGAGCTCGAGCCTCGCGTACGCGCGGCGGATGAGCTCGTCGGAGTCGACGCCCTCCGGCATCACGACCGCGGTGAGCGTGTTCGAGTACTCGACGGGGTTCCGGCAGAGGAGCTCGAGCCCGAGCGCGCGCACGGCGCGCCGGCAGGCCTCGGCGAGGCGCGCGTGGCGCCGGAAGACGTTCTCGAGCCCCTCCTCCTCCAGCATCCGGAGCGCTTCCTCCAGCCCGAAGAGCAGGACGGTCGCGGGCGTGTAGGGGAACTCGCCCCGCCGGTTGCGCTCGAGGACGGGCTTCCAGTCCCAGTACGCGCGCGGGCAGCGCGCCTTGTCGCTCGCCGAGAGCGCGCGCTCGCTCACCGCGAGGATCGCCATGCCGGGCGGCAGCATGAGCCCCTTCTGCGGCCCGGTGAGCGCCACGTCCACGCCCCAGGCGTCGAACCGGAAGTCGATGGACGCGAGCGACGAGACCGTGTCCACGAGGAGCAGCGCGGGGTGCCCGGCGCGGTCGAGCGCGGCGCGGACGGCGGCGACGTTCGAGGTGACGCCGGTGGACGTCTCGTTGTGGACGACGAGCACCGCGCGCAGCTCGTGCGCCGTGTCCTGGCGCAGGCGCGACTCGAGGCGGTCGGCGGGCACGCCCTCGCCGTAGGGGACCTCGAGGCGCTCGACGTCCATGCCGTAGGCCTCGGCCGTCTTCGCGAAGCCCGTCGAGAAGTGGCCGTTCACGCACGCGAGCACGCGGTCGCCCGGCGAGAGCGTGTTGACGATCGCCGCCTCCCACGCGCCCGTGCCCGAGCCCGGGTAGAGGACGACGTGGCCCTGCCGCGTCTGGAAGACGCGCCGGAGGCCTCCGAGGCACGCCTCGACGAGCGCGGCGAACTTCGGGCCGCGGTGGTCGATGACCGGCTGCGACATCGCGCGCACGATGCGCTCGGGCACGAGCGTCGGCCCCGGGATCTGTAGATACGGCCGGCCGGGCATGGGGCGAGTCTAGCATGCTACAAAACGCGCGACCTCGACCGACCTCCCCCGACGTCTCCAGACGTAAATCTGCGCCTTCCGCGCAGGGCGAGGCCCCTGGACACCTGCGCAAATCAGGGCAGGTAGGAACCAGACGTGGAACCAAGCGACCCGGAGCACGGAGGCGATGAGGCTGTGCGAGTCGCCCCCTGTGTCGCTGAATGTGCGCGGGTGCGGTAGCAGGTTGGTAGCAGGCTCAATGAGGCGCTCGCCTCGGATCGCTGACGATGGGGAGGATGGTGTGGGAGAAGGGCCACGGCTAGCGTAGGAAGCTGGCGACAACAGCCACGATAACCACTGTCACGCCAATCGTCGTAATGGTCCCGAAGAAGACATGGGAGAACTTGCCAGGCGGCAGAGTTATCCCATAAGGCGAGCGCATGACCAGCGGGATTTGTCGGTGCAGCTGACGTCCCACAATAACCAGCGTAACGACGGTCAGGACAACGGACCAGAAGATAACCCAAACAACCGTCGATACTAGAGAGCTATCACCCGCAGAGGTGGCCTAGAATAGCAACCCATCCGTTCGGGTGTGTAGGCGCGTGCTGCGCTGGGAGGTGTAGCCGATGGACGGATCATCCTTCGCGTTCAACATTGCGACCCTGGCAATCTCTCTCGCAGCCCTACTGATTTCTCGGAAAGCACAGCGTGCCGCACATGCCGCGAGTGAACCCAACATCCGCTTCCATCTCGTCTGTCGTGAATTCACGCCCAAGACAGCCGACGTCGACTTGATCACTTCGAACTTAAGCACGAAGGGGAACACGCTCGTAAGGACGCGAGTGGCGCTGATGGACGGGCCTCCGGCAGGAACGCGGGTGCGAATTAAGGATGGCCCAACGATCTTCGCCAAGTCCGGTGTCCGTTTCCCGGCCGATTTGCCTGTTGAGATTGAGGCGATCGATCCCGACAGGCCAATCAAGTCGATCGGTGCTAGGTTAACTCTCTCCGAGTTCGAGCCACCACTGAGCCTGCCGGGCTCGTCTTCGACAGGCAAGCGGCTCGTGTTCGAGCTCCCCGAGGAACTTCCTGAGCACGCGTTCGATAGCCTCCGCGTCTGGGTCCAGGCGCGAGACGTCAACGGGACATTGTGGGAGGACATGATGATTCTGTCTGAGGGCGTTGTTGAATCGTGTCACATTTGAAGGCGCGAAAGGGCCGACGTAAGGCGCTAAGTGTGTCGTACTCTATCGCAGGCGGGAGGTGCCTCTATGCCAAGAAGAGCCTCAGCGAAGGACAAGGAACACGGACTGCCGAGCCTTGCCCTGGTCTTTGGATACATCGCCGTCAAGGATTTGCAACGCCTAGAGGATCGCATTGCGGTGCTGAACCGGCTTGGATACGGCAACGCTGAGATGGCACTCATCTGTGACACGACGCCCGGTTCGATTTCGACATTGAAGAGTCGCGGTGCAGCGCGGCGAAGGACTCGACGATGAAGAAGAAAAAGAAGAACGACGACGACACGCTCCGGCTGATGCTTGCCTATCTGTGCATCGCGAAAGAGGCGGAAGCCAGCCTCGAACGGAAAGTAGAGATTCTCGATAGATTCGACCTGACCGATGCGCAGATCGCACAGGTGTGTGGGGCAGCGCTTCAGTCCGTACGAAATGCCAGGGCTAACGTTAGGAAGCGACGCCGGTAGGCAGGCCAATGAGCGTGAAGAGAATCGTGAAGATTCCCAAGGAATACATCGAGGTGATTCACCTAAGTAACGTCCTCTTCCCAGCCCTCTACCAGTTCGAGAACGGCCTACGACTTGCCATCCATCACTATCTTTCTACTTGCTACGGAGTGGACTGGTGGAAAGCAAGTCTCCAGACGGCGCTACCGGACATCTTCAAATACGTGGACGAGCAGCGGAACAAGATGGCGGTCATGCCGTGGATCGGGGCCTCCACCAGAATCGAGGTCCTACCAGTCCATCTAGTAACCCTCGGACACCTCGAGGAGATCATCAAGAAGTATCGATCGGACTGTATTCCCGAGCTCTTTCCAACCCTGGAGTTCTTCCTGGGTCACATGGAAGCCATTAAGCGCGTCCGAAATATGTACTCGCACATGTTCCCCTGCATCACGCGTCAGGATACAACTCTAGCCAAGAGAGAGATCCTTACGCTCGCATCGCATTTGAACTCGAAGTTGCCGCAGCTTCTCGCAACACCCTGAAGGACTGGAAGTTGGGATGTGGGTCAGTCGCCTCCCAAGCGCGGGCACGTCCATCCTCAGTCGGAGCTTTTCTTCAAGGCCGGTCTCAACTGCTTGTAGATACGGCTCACTCGGTTAATGTCGCAGCCCACGATCGCTCTGATGGCCTGCTGCCGCACGCCGGCAAGCGCAAGCTGGGAAATGAACTGGTCTCGCAAAAGCTCAGCGATCTCGTTCTCCTTAGGCCCCCGCCGATTTTTCGCCATGGGTCTCTCCTTGTACGCCGGGTTAAACCGGCGAGGTGTTGCGAATGAAAGAGTCGTACGGTGAAGGGCCAGCGACCCACACCGGCCCCGAGTCATGCGCGGCCGCTCGCAAGGGCGGGCGTGA
>Ga0209342_10004723_pt1 | contig 14070 bp, 15 predicted proteins | sample RifCSP16_2_FD_184023 | JGI IMG/M metagenome (GOLD analysis project Ga0209342, IMG submission 184023) | Soil microbial communities from Rifle, Colorado - Rifle CSP2_sed 16_2 (SPAdes) (version 2) | ecosystem: Environmental > Terrestrial > Deep subsurface > Rock core/Sediment | place: Rifle... | reverse complement strand
GCGGATCGTGCGCGGCGACGTGGAGGCGGCGGGTCGCGGATCCGGTCCCGCGGAGCGGGTGCGGATGTCGCCCACCCGGCTCGCCATCGCCCGCAACCTGACGAGGTCGTGGCAGGAGATCCCGCACGTCACCACCTTCGGCGTTGCCGATCCCAAGGCCCTGCTCTCCGCCCGGTCGCTTCTCGCCCGCGCCGGCGGCGAACCGGTCCCGTTGGAGGCTCTCCTCGTCCACGCCGTCGTGCCCGTCCTGCGGGAGTATCCCGAGTTCAACGCGGCGGTGGACGGTGACTACCTGGTGCTCCGCAAACAGTTAGACATCGGGATCGCCGTCGACACCCCCGAAGGGCTGATGGTGGCGGTGGTCCGCTCCGCCGACACCCGCGACGTCGCCGGGCTGTCCGCAGTGATTGTGCGCCTGGCGGCGGCGGCCCGGGCCAGGACGATCGCCGCCGCCGACCTGCGCGGCGCCACATTTACCATCTCGAACATCGGAGCGGTCGGCGGCGGCTACGGCACTCCGATCATCCCCTACGGAACGACGGCGATCCTCTCGGTGGGACGCGCCGAGGAGAAGGCCGTGGTTCGGCAGGGGAGCGTCGTCGTGGGCATGGAGTTGCCACTCTCGCTGTCGTACGACCACCGGGTGATCGACGGGGCCCGTGGCCGGGCGTTCCTCGGCGCGGTGATCACCAACATCGAGGGCATCACAAAGTGACGGGGGCCCGGCCGTGATCGACGGGCAGCGGCAGCGGCGCGCCCTCACCGTCGCCGAGCAGGCGCTGCGCGCCCTGGAGGCGGGTGACGCCGCCCGGGCCCGGACGGCCGCCGCGGGGGCGGCCGCTCTCGACCAGGTCGACGCCTATCTCGGGTTCGTGTCGGCCGTGGAGGGCGCTGCGGCCGACATCGAGGCGGGGGGCGGGGTGTCGCCCGAGTCGTGGGCGAACCTGGCCGGGGTTCTCGGGCCGGGCCCGCTGGGGGCGTGGGCCGCAGAGCGCGGGCGCTGAGCGACCGCTATCGCATCGCCTCGAGCACGGCCTGATGGAGTCGGCCGTTGGTGGCCAGCGCATTCCCGCCGGCGACGGTGCGGTTGCCCGCCAGGTCGGTGAACCGCCCTCCCGCCTCCTCGACGATGACGAGGAGCGGGGCGAGGTCCCATATTGCGGCCACCGGCTCCACCACGGCATCGATCGCTCCTTCGGCGAGCAGTACGAACGACCAGAAGTCACCAAACCCCCGGGTGCGGGCACATCGCCGGGAGAGGGCGAGGATCTGCGGCCCGAGACCATGAGCCTCGTGGGTGACCACCGAGTTGATCGAGAGATGTGAGTCTTCGATGTGATCGACCGCGGACACCCGGATGCGCCTGGCGTTGGCCCACGCCCCCAGGCCCCGCCCGGCCCACCAGCGGCCGCCGAGGGCCGGCGCGGAGACCATGCCGGTCGTTATCTCTCCGTCCTCTTCGAGTGCGATCAGCGTCGCCCATACCGGGACTCCGCGCAGGTAGTTCACGGTGGCGTCGATGGGGTCGATGATCCAGCGGCGCTCCGAATCCCCAGATGCCCCGAACTCCTCGCCGATGACGGCATCGCCGGGCCGGAGCCTGCCCAGCACCCCGCGAATCGCCTGCTCCGCGGCCCGGTCCGCCTCGGAGACCGGGGTGTGGTCCGCCTTGACCTCGACCGACAGATCGGCGGCGCGGAACCTGCGCATGGTGATCTCGTCGGCGGCATCGGCTGCCTCGAGGGCGACGCGGAGGTCGGTGGAGGTCGGCATCCGACGATGTTCGCACAGCGGGACCTGGCTACGGTTGCCTGCCGTGATCCACGACGAGAACCCGTTCGGCGTCCCGGAGTCCGATCGCGACCCGGTGCGACGCTTCCGGGGGCGGATGCCGGCGCCGGTGACGGTGGTCACCTCGGGTACCGGAATGCGGGCGACCGGGCTCACCGTCTCGTCGCTCATGGTGGCGGACGGAGAACCGGGAAGGATCCTGTTCCTGTGCGGCCGAAACGCCGATCTCGGCGACGTCATCCTGTCCTCGGGAGGGTTCGTCGTCCATGTCCTCGCCGCCGGCGATGAGGCTCTCTCCGACCGTTTCGCCGGCATCCGACCCAGCCCGGGGGGCCTGTTTGCCGGCCTCGCCGTGTTCGAGGGTCACCGCGGCCCGGTTCTGACGTCGGTTCCGACCCGGGCCGACTGTGGGCTCACCGCCACTGCGGACGCCGGCTGGTACCTCCTCGTCGAGGGTGCCATCGAGACCATCACGCTCGGTGATCCTGTCGAAGCCCTGCTGCGCTTCCGGGGGCGGTATCGGGGCGTGGACGGCGGCTGAGGGCACCTTCCTACACTCGACGCGATGGCCTCCCGACCCGCCGTCTGGCTCACGACTCTCGGCTGTGCCAAGAACCAGGTCGATTCCGACAAGCTCGAGGCGCGGCTCGGTGCGGCCGGCTACCGGTGGGCCGCCACCCTCGAAGGTGCCGACGTGGTGATGGTGAACACCTGCGCGTTCATCGAGGCGGCGCGCCGGGAATCCGTGGACACCGTGCTCGACCACGCCGATCGCAAGCGCTCGGACGCCCGGCTCGTGGTGCTGGGATGCATGGCGCAGCGGTACCAGAGCGAACTCGGGGACCTGCTTCCCGAAGCGGATGCGGTTCTCGGCATGGAGCGCTACGGCGAACTGATCGGTGAACTCGACCGGCTCACCGGCTGGCAGCCGGTGAGACCGGCCGGGAGCCCGATGGACATCCTGTACGAGGTGCGGCGGCCGAACCCGGCGACGCCGTATGCCTACGTGAAGGTCGCCGAGGGCTGCGACAAGGGCTGCACCTTCTGTGCGATCCCGCAGTTCCGCGGGCCACAGCGTTCCCGGTCGCCGGTCAACATTCGAGAGGAGATCGCGGTCCTGTGCGGCGCCGGCGCCGGCGAAGTCGTCCTGGTGGCTCAGGACCTCGCCGCCTTCGGGAGAGACATCGACGCCCCGGGGGGGATCGTGGATCTTCTCCGCTTCGTCTCCGACGTCGACGGCCTGCGCCGGCTGCGCCTGCTGTACCTGTACCCCCGAGAAGTGAGCGATTCCCTCATCGCCGAGATGGCGGGGAACCCGGTGATCGCCCCCTACTTCGATCTCAGCCTGCAGCACGCGGCGGCGCCGCTCCTGCGGGCGATGCACCGCCCGGGCGACGGCGACCGGCATCTCGACCTGATCGCCCGCATCAGGGCGGCGGCCCCCGAAGCGGCGCTGCGCTCCTCGTTCATCGTCGGGTTCCCCGGTGAGACCGAACACGACGTCGACACCCTGGAACGCTTCCTCGCGGCCGCCGGGCTCGATTGGGCCGGGTTCTTTGCGTACTCGGCGGAGGAAGGGACGCCGGCGGCATTGCTCCCCGGAAGGATCGGCGCCGATGAGGTCGCCGAGCGGACCCGGCGACTACACGACGTGCAGGATCGGCTGACGGCGAAACGCAATGCCGCCGTTGTCGGGACTGAGCTCGATGTGGTGATCGATCTCGTCGAGGACGGAACCCCGGTGGCCCGCTCGTATCGCGAGGCGCCGGAGATCGATGGGGTGATCCTGCTCGACCGGGGCCGCCCCGGGGAGTGGCTGCGTGCCCGGATCACCGGGTCGTACGGCTCGGAACTCGCCGGAGAGGTGGTCGGATGAACGTTGAGATCCTCGCCGTCGGAACCGAGTTGCTCCTCGGTCAGATCGTGAACGGCAACGCCGCCGACATCGGTCAACGCCTGGCGGAAGCGGGATTGGATCACTTTCGCCAGGTGGTGGTCGGCGACAACCTGGATCGCGTCACCGCGGCGATCCGGGAGGCGGCGGGTCGTGCCGACGCCTTGATCCTCACGGGAGGGATCGGTCCCACTCAGGACGATCTCACCCGCGAGGCGCTGCGGGATGCCGCCGGGGTCCCGATGGACTTCTCCGAGGAGTATGCGGAACGCCTGCGGGTGTGGTGGGAGCGCCGGGGCCGGGAGATGCCCGCGACCAACCTGCGCCAGGCCGAGTATCCGCGCGGGGCCGAGATGATCCCCAACGCCAAGGGGACCGCACCCGGATTGCGGCTCCGCATCGGCGGTTGCTGGGTGTTTGCCCTCCCCGGAGTGCCCCAGGAGATGCTTGCCATGGTCGACGAGCACGTGGTGCCCTTCCTGGTCGCAGAGGCGGGGGAGGGGGCAGGGGTGATCGTGAGCCATGTGTTGCGCACCTGGGGTGAGTCGGAGTCCCGCATCGCCGAACTCGTGGGTGACCTGTACGAGGCTCACACCAATCCGACCCTGGCATTTCTCGCCAGCGGTGGTGAGATCAAACTGCGGCTCACCGCCCGGGCCCCGACCCCCGCCGGAGCCGGGGCGCTGATCGCTCCCGTCGAATCCGAGATCCGCCGTCGGCTGGGGCGGCTGGTCTTCGGTTCCGGCAGCGACACCATCGACCGCATCATCCTCGGGCTCTGCGCCGAGCGGGGTTGGACGATCGCCACCGCGGAGTCGGCGACGGGCGGCCTCGTCTCGGCGGCTTTGACCGCCGTGTCCGGGTCCTCCGCCGTAGTGAGGGGCGGCGTCGTCGCCTACACCGCCGAGGTCAAGGTCGGCGTCCTCGGGGTCGATCGCGGAGTCCTCGACCGATCCGGCGTGGTCAGTGAGGAGACGGCGCTGGCCATGGCCGCCGGAGCCCGGAGAGCACTGGGTGCCGACGTTGCCGTGGCGATCACCGGTTCCGCCGGCCCCGATGCGCTGGAGCAACCTGCGGGAACGATGGTGTTCGCGGTGGAAACTCCCGAGGCGGCGCGGGTGCGGACGCTGCGCTTCCCCGGAGATCGCGAGCGGGTGCGGACGTACGCCACGACCGCCGCACTGCACCTGGTGAGGCTCGGAGTCACCGGAGAGTGGTGGCCCCGGTGAGGGTGTTCGTGGCGGTGCCGGTGCCCGACGAGGTGCGCCACCGGATCGTGGCGATGCTCGATGCGGCGGTGGACGTCATTCCGGGACGGGTGGTGCGACCGGGCAACTGGCACGTCACCCTCCGCTTCCTCGGCGACATCGAGGACGTCTCCTACGAGCTGTTGGTATCCCGTCTCGCCGAGACCGACCTCGGCGGGCGGTTCCGCCTGCGCTGGGCCGGCCTCGGGGCTTTTCCCCGGGCGGCGCGGGCGACCGTGCTGTGGATCGGTCTCGACCGGGGGGAAGAGGCCTTGTCCGCCTTGGCTGCGACGGTCGACGTCGCCGTGGACCGTGCGGGGTTCGCACCTGAGGACCGGCCGTTCAACCCCCATCTCACCCTGAGCCGACTGCGCCCTGTCGAGGACGTGTCGGCGCTCGTCACCTCCACGGCGCCGTTTGCGATCCCCATGGAGGTGGATCGGGTGACCGTCTACCAGAGCCGTTTGGGGAGTGGCGGCGCCGCCTACCGGGTGCTCGAGGAGTTCCCGCTCACCTGATGCCCCGGGGTGGTTGGCATCGAACAGGTGTTCGGCTATCGTTACCCGATGGCAGCGAATATCATTCGTGTGATTCACCGAACCGTGTCACACCCTGTGCGTACGGTGCCTGCATGAGTCAGAAGAGTCCCGGAAGGAGCACCGCCGTGGAAGACAAGTCCCTCGAGATGGCCCTGTCGCAGATCGAGCGTCAATTCGGCAAGGGCGCCATCATGAGGTTGGGCACCGAGAACATCCAGCAGATCGGTGCCATCTCCACCGGTGCGCTGGCACTCGACCTCGCCCTCGGCATCGGCGGCGTTCCCCGCGGCCGGATCGTCGAGATCTTCGGCCCCGAGAGCAGCGGCAAGACGACGCTGGCGCTCCACATCGTGGCCGAAGCGCAGCGCAACGGCGGTATCGCCGCCTTCATCGACGCCGAACACGCCCTGGACCCCGGCTACGCCTCGGCGTTGGGTGTCGACGTCGACGAACTGCTCATCTCGCAGCCGGACACGGGGGAGCAGGCGTTGGAGATCACCGACATGCTGATCCGCTCCGGTGCGCTCGACGTCGTGGTCATCGACTCGGTGGCGGCGCTCGTGCCGCGCGCCGAGATCGAAGGAGAGATGGGCGAGACCCACATGGGGCTTCAGGCTCGCCTCATGTCCCAGGCCCTGCGCAAGCTCGCCGGGAGCATCAACCGCTCGCAGACCACGGCGGTGTTCATCAACCAGCTCCGGGAGAAGATCGGCGTCATGTTCGGGAGCCCCGAGGTGACGCCGGGGGGCCGTGCGCTCAAGTTCTACGCCACGGTTCGGATCGACATCCGGCGGGTGCAGTCGATCAAGGAGGGCCAGGAGGCGGTGGGCAACCGTGTCGTGGCCAAGGTCGTCAAGAACAAGGTGGCTCCGCCGTTCCGTAAGGCGGAGTTCGACATCATGTTCGGCGAGGGCATCTCCCGCGAGGGTTCGCTGCTGGACGTTGCGGTCGAGCACGACATCGTGCGCAAGAGCGGTGCGTGGTACACGTTCGACGGGGACCAACTCGGTCAGGGACGGGAGAATGCGAAGCACTTTCTCCGCGAGAACCCCGAGGTGGCCGTTCAGCTCCAGGCCCGGGTTCTGGAGACGGTGGGACTCTCGGGTTCCCGCTCCGGGTCCTTCGACGAATCCGAGGCCAACGATGCCGCCGACGACGGTGGTGGCGGGAGCATCTCGAAGGTCGATCTCGGCGACGCCGACGACTGAGGGGGTGCCAGACGCAGTGTCGGGGGCGGGGTACGATGACCGTTCAACGCGCACCAACGATGTGAAACCAGTGTCGGATGTGGCCCCGTTTGGACATGTGAGCGACCAAGTCAGCGGTTGACGAGGTCTGAGGAGTGCGCGTCGAACCCGCGGGTTCGACGCGCCGTGCGTTCCGGGGTCGCCGAGAGGAGCCGCTCATGATGACCGTGATCGTCGCCACGGTGACCGCCGTGGTGGCACTGCTGCTCGGCCTCGGTGTCGGGCGCCTCCGGCGGGGGCGGAACGCGGGACAGGCCGGCGTCACCGCCGACGACGTTGTCCGCGAGGCCCGCCGCCAGGCACAGCGCACCCTCGAGGTTGCGGAGCGTGAGGCGCGGGCCACCGCCGAGGCGTACCGCGAGCGCGAGGCCGCAGCCCTGGACCACCGGCGTCTCGAACTGGAGTCGCAGGACGAGCGTTCGGTGCAGCGGGAGGCGACGCTGGAGCAGCGCGCGGCCAATCTGGCACAGCGCGAGACCAACCTCATCGAGCGCGAGCGCGAGGCTGTGGAGATTCGACGCCTCGCCGAGGAGTTGCGGGAAGAGGCCCGGGCATCGCTCGAGAAGCTGGCGGGCGTCGACGCCAAGGCTGCCAAGACGGAGTTGTTGCAGCGGGTCGAGGACGAGGCCAGGCGGGAGGCGATGGTGCTCATGCGAGACCTCGAGATGAGGGCCCGCGAGGAGGCCGACAAGCGGGCCCGGCGCATCCTCACCACGTCGGTGCAGAGACTCGCCTCAGAGGTGGTGGCGGAGACGACGTTGTCGACGGTAGCGCTGCCCAGCGACGACATGAAGGGCAGAATCATCGGACGGGACGGCCGCAACATTCGTGCCTTCGAGGCGGTCACCGGGGTCAACCTCATCGTGGACGACACGCCCGAGGCCGTAGGGATCTCGGCGTTCGATCCGATACGGCGCGAGGTGGCCCGGATCGCCCTCGAACGCTTGATCGCCGACGGGCGCATTCATCCGGCCTCGATCGAGGACGCATACGAGAAGGCGCTCGGCGAAGTGGAGCAGAGCGTGCGGGACGCCGGCGAGTGGGCGATCCTCGAGGTGGGCATCTCCCGGATGCATCCCGAGCTGGTGAACCTGCTCGGGCGGCTGAAGTACCGCCTCTCGTACGGGCAGAACGTGTTGCACCATCTGATCGAGTCGGGCAAGGTGGCCGGCATGCTTGCCGCGGAGATCGGCGTCGACCCGGTCGAGGCGCGGCGCGCCGCGTTTCTCCACGACATCGGCAAGGCGGTGAGCCACGAGCTCGGAGGCTCGCATGCCCTCGTGGGCGCCGAGATCGCCCGCAGGTTCGGAGAGACGCCCGCGATCGTGCACGGGATCGAGGCACATCACAACGAGGTCGAGCCTCGCACCCTGACTGCGGTGATCGTGCAGGCCGCCGATGCGGTGTCGGCCTCACGCCCGGGGGCGCGTCGCGAGGCGGTGGAGGCCTATGTCCGCAGATTGGAGCAGCTCGAGGCGATCGCCCGCAGCTTCGCGGGGGTCGAGCGGGTGTACGCCATGCAAGCCGGTCGTGAGGTGCGCGTCGTCGTCGACCCGGGTGCCGTGGACGACCTTGCTGCGTACGACCTGGCGCGTCAGATCTCGAAGCGGTTCGAAGAGGAGCTCCAGTATCCGGGTCAGATCGAGGTGACCGTGATCCGCGAGCTCCGGGCCACCGACTACGCCCGATGAGCCTCCTGAGCCTTCCCGTCGTTCGCGAGCGCCGGACGCCCACGAGAGTGGGGAAGCGCTATCTGGTGCGCACCTTCGGATGCCAGATGAACGAGCACGACTCGGAGCGGATGTCCGGTCTCTTCGAGGTGGACGGCATGGTGCCGGCCGACGGTGTCGGCGACGCCGATGTCGTTCTCATCAACACCTGTTGCATCCGCGAGAATGCCGACAATCGGCTCTACGGCAACCTGGGGCAGTTGAAGGCGATCAAGGATCAACGACCGGGGATGCGGATCCTCGTCGCCGGTTGTCTGGCGCAGAAGGACCGCGACGTGGTCAGAGAAAAGGCGCCGTGGGTCGACGTGGTGTTCGGCACCCACAACCTGCACCGCGTGCTCACTCTGCTCGACCATGCCGAGGAGTGGGGTCCTGTCACCGAGATCTGGGAAGAGACCGCGTCGCTCGACGACGTTCCGTCGACGCTGCCGACTCGGCGCGAGGTTGCACACTCGGCGTGGGTGACGATCACGATCGGATGCAACAACGCATGCACGTTCTGCATCGTCCCCATGGTGCGGGGCAAGGAGATCTCGCGCCGTCCCGCCGACATCGTGCGTGAGGTCCGCGAGCTCGCCGCCGAGGGCGTCGTCGAGATCACGCTCCTCGGCCAGAACGTCAACTCGTATGGCCGCGACCTGGCCGTGGACGGGCGCAGGCGCCCGATCTTCGCCGACCTGCTGCGTCGGGTCGGCGAGATCGAGGGGATCAGGCGGGTGCGGTTCACCAGCCCCCACCCCAAGGACATTCGGGGGGACGTCCTCGAGGCGATGGCGGCGACCCCTGCCGTCTGCGAGCAGCTGCACCTTCCCCTGCAGAGCGGGAGTGCTTCGATCCTCCGGGCGATGCAGCGCGGATACACACCCGAGCGATTCCTCGAGAAACTCCGGCTCGCCGAAGCCACGATCCCCGGGCTGGCGACGTCGACCGACATCATCGTCGGCTTCCCCGGGGAGACCGACACCGACTTCCAGGCGACGCTCGACGTGATCGCCGAGGCGCGATTCGATGGTGCCTTCATGTTCATCTACTCGCCGCGGGCGGGGACTCCAGCGGCCGACATGCCGCTTCAGGTGGACCGGGAAGTGGCATCGGAGCGCTTCTCCCGGCTGTCCGTCCTCCAGCAGCAGATTTCGCTGGAGAAGAATCGCACGCTCATCGGCGGCACGGTGGAAATCCTCAGCGAAGGACCGTCGCGCAAGGATGCGGCGATGATCACGGCGCGGACCCGGACGAACAAGGTGGTGCATGTTCCCGGATTCCACCCGTCGGGGTCGTTCCTCGACGCGCGTATCTCGCGGGCGTCGCCCAGCCACCTGATAGGGACCGCGGTCTGACGACGATCGCCGCGGTGCTCGGTCCAACCGCAGCCGGGAAGAGCGCGATCGCCATGGCTCTCGCCCGCCGTTTCTCGGCGCACATCGTGTCGGTGGACAGCATGCAGGTCTACCGCGGCATGGACATCGGAACCGCCAAGCCGTCGGTGTCGGATCGGGCCGAGGTGCCTCACCACCTGATCGACATCGCCGATCCAGCCGAGCCATTTTCCGTGGCCGAGTTTCAACGGGTGGGGCGTGCCGTGCTGGTGGATGCGGTAGAAGCCGGCCGGCGGGTGGTCATCGTCGGCGGAAGCGGGCTCCATTTCCGTGCGCTCGTCGATCCGTTCGAGTTTCCCCCGTCGTCGCCGGACGTGCGCGCCGGGATCGAGGCGCTTCCTGCCGCCGAGGCGGTGTCGCGTTTGCTGTCGGCCGACCCCGACGCCGGTACTCACCTGGATCTAGCCAACCCGAGGAGGGTGAGCCGGGCGCTCGAGGTGTTGGCCCTGACCGGAGACACCCCGACGGCCAGGGCAGGCACTGCCGGGGCAGAGGCCGTGCGTCGCTACCGGGGCGTGTGGCCCGTGGTCGGCCTCGGTGTCGACCCGGGCGGGACCCTATCCGGTCGGATCCGGTCCCGGTTTGCTGGCATGCTCGCCGCAGGCCTGCTTGCAGAGGTCGCGGCCCTCGCTCCCCGGATCGGGGTCACCGCAGGACAGGGGGTGGGGTACCGCGAACTGTTGGCGGTGGTACGGGGTGAGTGGACCCTCGAATACGCCACGCGGCGGGCGATCGATGCTTCTACGGCCCTGGGGCGGCGGCAGCGAACGTTTCATCGCAGGGACCCCCGCATCCGCTGGCTGGAGTGGGAAGATGATGAGTCGTCGCTGGTGGCGCAGGCGATGGCGGTACTCGAGGAGGCGGGATGGACTTCGTGAAGATGGAGGGTCTCGGCAACGACTTCGTCGTGCTCGATGGTCCTCTCGTCCCCACCCCCGCCCAGGTGGCCGAGTGGTGCGACCGAAAACGCGGCATAGGCGGCGATGGGGTGCTCGTGGTGACGGGCGGGGAGACCGTGGAGATGGGGTACTGGAACGCCGACGGCTCGGCGGCCGAGATGTGCGGCAACGGATTGCGGTGCGTGGCGCTCTATGCGGTATTGCGCGGGATGGTCGGCGGGGACGAGTTCACCGTGAAGACGCCGGTCGGTCCGCGGCGTGTCGTGGTCGGAGAGGGCAGCGTTCGTGCCGAATTGGGGGCGGTGCAGGTGGGGGAGGACACCGTAGAGATCGCGGGATATCGGGTCATCCCGGTGAGCGTGGGAAATCCGCACGCGGTCGCCTTCGTCGACGACTGTTTCGCGGTCCCGATCGCGGCCGCCGGTCCTCTCGTGGAGTTCGACCCGGCGTTCCCCGGACGGACGAACGCCGGTTTCGCCACCGTGGTCGGCCCGGACCGGATCGACCTTCGGGTGTGGGAGCGGGGAGTGGGCGAGACGCTGGCGTGCGGCACGGGCGCCGTCGCCGCGGTCGCGGCGGCGCACGCCAGGGGACTGACGGGCGAATCGGTCACCGTCCGGCTCCCGGGCGGCGAGTTGCGCGTCGAACTCGTCGACGGTTGCGCCTGGATCGAGGGTCCGGCGAGGGTGGTGTACGCCGGGGCGATATGAGGACGATCTGACGACGGAGACGCCGCTCAGCGCACCGATCGCAGTACGGCGACGACCTTGCCGATGATCTCGACGCCGCCGGTGCGGACGATCGGGGCGTAGGCGGGGTTCTCCGGGAGCAGGACGACGCGGCCGGCTTCCCGGCGGAGTCGTTTGACGGTCGCCTCCTCGCCGTCGATGAGCGCGGCGACCAGCTCGCCGTCGCGGGCGTCGGGCTGGCGCCGGATCACGACGAGATCGCGGTCGAAGATGCCGGCCCCGATCATCGAATCGCCCTGGACCCGCAGCATGAAGACCGGGTCGTTGCCGACGATCTCGGTGGGCAGCGGAAAGATCTCCTCGATGTCCTCCTCGGCCAGGATCGGCGATCCGGCGGCGATGCGGCCGACGAGCGGAACGTCACGGACCGGGGCGCGGCGCAGGTCGTGGTCGTGTTGCGGTTCGAGAACCTCGATCGCTCGAGGCTTCGACGGGTCGCGCCGCAGGAGTCCGGCCTCGACCAGGGCCGAGAGGTGGCTGTGCACCGTGGAGGGCGAGCTGAGTCCCACCGCCTCTCCGATCTCACGGACCGACGGCGGGTAGCCGCGGCGGCGCACCGTGCTGAGGATGAGATCGAGGATTTCCCGCTGGCGGTCGGAGATGTCGCTGGGGGTCATCGGCGTCTTCCTGTCGTCTGGTGGGGACACCCTACCGGTTTTCGCGGTCTCGGGCAAACATGTGTTCGATCTTGACTATCGAACAGGCGTTCGATATAGTGGCACGGAGCGAACACACGTTCGTGTCACCCCGGGACCGTACGGTGAACGGCGTGTGCGGGGTGAGGAGACGAACCCCCGATCGGCAAACGGGAGGAGCCAGCGCCATGACGATCTCCACCGACACCCGCACTCGGGTTGCGGTTCTCCTCACCTCGATCGGCCTGGCGCTGGTACTCCTCCTGGCCGGTGCCGTGGTCGCCTTGGCCGACGACGCCCCACTGCCGGCCGTCGAGCCGGCCCAGGTCGAGCACATCGTGCGGTCCGGCGACACCCTGTGGGGTATCGCCTCCGTGCATGTGGCGCCCGGAGACGACGTGCGGGTGCTCATCGAGGACATCAAGCACCACAACGACCTGGCTTCCAGCATCATCGTTCCCGGACAGGTGTTGCGGATCCCCGTCGGCGACTGAGTATCCCGGGACGTGGTTCGGCCGGTACCCTGGGGGTCATGCGATGCCCGTACTGCGGTGAAGAGGACACCCGCGTCATCGACAGCCGGCCGGTCGAGGGCGGCGCGGCGATCCGGCGACGGCGTTCTTGCGAGCAGTGTGAGCAGCGCTTCACCACCTACGAGCGGCGGGAACCGGCACTCATGGTGCGCAAGCGCGACGGCCGGGTGGAGCCCTTCGACGGCGCAAAGGTCAGGGCGGGCATCTCCCGGGCAATGGCGGATCGCAACGCCGCCTCGGACACCGTCGATGCCGCGGCGGCACGGGTCGAGGCGTTCGCCGAGGAGCACGGACCGGAAGTCAGCGCAGAAGAGATCGGCCGCCGCGTGCTCGAGGAGTTGCGTGACATCGACGAGGTCGCCTATCTCCGCTTCGCCTCGGTGTACAAGGACTTCGCCGGCGCCAGCGACTTTTCGCGGGAAGTGCAATCGCTGGAGAAGCGCCGTTAGCCGAGTTTGATGCGGGCCTCCTCGAGGCTCGTCAGCAGTGCGGGGATCGTGGCGATGGCGGCGGCGTCGACGTCGGCGACCGCCCCTTCCAGCTCTGCGGTCGCCAGTGATGCCCGGGCCTGGAACTCGGCGACGAGCGCCGCGGCCGCCTCGACGTCACCTCGGCGGAGGGCGAGGAGATATCGATCCGCCCAATCGGAGAGCGCGTCGATGGCCTCAGCCACACGATCCCGGTATGCGGCAAACGTCGGGTTGTCGTCGAGGCCGGCATAGGCCCGTTCGGTGGACGACTGCATGTCGGCGATCGCCCGGGCCGCCGGGTCGATGAGTTCCGCCGGGGCCTGGGTAGGCAAGAGGGGGAGGGCGAGGATTTCGGCGGCGGCCTCGCGATAGGTCGATGCCGCGGCCAAGTCCGCGAGCAGCGTTTCGGCGGCGTCCACCATTGCCAGCATTTCGCCGCGCGCCGGGTGCAACTCCTCGATCGGGCCGATCGGGAGAAGTGGGATGACGGTGGGGAGGTCGGCCCGGGCCACGGCGGCGAAGTCGGCGGTGGCACCGGCAAAGGCGGTGAGGGCCTCCGGATCGCTGGGCACCGGGGCCGCGGCAAAGGCGGCGAGCGCCGGTTCGTAGGTGTCGAGGGCCGCCCGGTATACCAACCGCCGGGCATCGGCTTTCTGTTGCGGCACCGTGATGAGCACCTGAACGGCGACGAGTGCCACAGCACCGAGCACTGCCGCAGCGATCAGGATCGACCACCGGAAGGTCCGTCGGGTGCCCACGGCACGGTCGAGGGGGTGAGGTTGCCAGTCGAAGTCGAGGTCGGGGATGGGCTCACTCGGTTCGGACGCGCCGTGTGGCCGCGCCACACCGGCCGGCGTGGTTTCCAGCATGTTGAGGATCGTCCGCTTGTTGGCGTCGCGTTCGCGGGGAGGTATTGCCATGGTGTTCACGGGTCATCATCGACCCAGGAGGGATATTGCC
>Ga0209342_10004720_pt1 | contig 14078 bp, 12 predicted proteins | sample RifCSP16_2_FD_184023 | JGI IMG/M metagenome (GOLD analysis project Ga0209342, IMG submission 184023) | Soil microbial communities from Rifle, Colorado - Rifle CSP2_sed 16_2 (SPAdes) (version 2) | ecosystem: Environmental > Terrestrial > Deep subsurface > Rock core/Sediment | place: Rifle... | reverse complement strand
GCTTGCCCTGGCGATCAATGAGAACAGGACCTCCGGCAGAGAGCTCAACTTCGCTCATCCGATCCTGCTGCTGGTTCCAATTCGATGGGAGCCAGCTGTCCCTCTCCACCCGGGCAAGCAGCTCATGCCGGTTGGTTCCAGTTTTCGTAATGACATTGACGACGCCTGACATGGCATTCCCATATTCGGCATCGAATCCGCCAGTATTGATCGTGAGGCCTGTTATAGCGCTCTTTGGAAGGCTTGTCGAGAGCCCTCCGGCGACCACATCCTGAACCGGGAGTCCATCTACCAGGAACAGAAGCTCATTTGTCTTACCTCCCCTGACATTCCCTTCCAGCGTTGTGCCCGGTTGGAGCGTGACGACTTCGCGAAATGAACTCACAGGAAGCCGGTCCAGCTTCAGCTCCCCGATGGAGAATGAAGTTGCAGCGAGGTCTTTCTGAATCAAGGGCCTTTCCGCTCGCACTTCGATCGTTTCAAACTCAATGGCAGTCTGTTCCAGTTCAATATCGAGACGCGTCCGCAGATCCGGGAGGATGGTGACTTTCTTCATAACAAGGGATTTGTAGCCGAGAATGCTGAAGCGTACGTCATAAACTCCAGCACGGATGTAGTTGATTTGATAAAGGCCCTGGTCATCGCTTGCCGCTCCCAAACTCGTCCCCATGACGAGGATATTGACAGCAATAAGCGGTTCCCTGGTTGTCTTGTCGAGGATTTTCCCTTCAAGAATGCCATGAATTCCGCGCTCTGCCAGTGCCCACTGCGTTGACAAGGAAGCGGTCACAACAAGGACCAATCGTATGAGAGGATCTCTTTTCATTGCACAGCGTCACGGGTCCCGGAAACCCGTTTAACTTGTGGTTGAATCGCAGGGGATTCGTGCGCTCGGGAAATACGAGCACGGAGAAGACACGTTGATCGGTGCGCAGACCTGACTATCAATCCAGTTTGTCACATGACACACCGAGAACGGCACGGGACCATAGGCGGCTGCCGGGACTTCATCAAAGAGCCTGAGACTTGCCGTCAGCGAAAAAACCTCTTCCTCGGCAATACATCGAAACGGACAATTCGGATCTGCATAATACCTGAACGCCGTGTTCTTCAAGCTGTCTCCATTATCGTCGACAAAGTCCCATCGAATTCTGAAAATGAGAGTATCACCAGGATCGAACCGCAGGATCTTCGTCGTGGTATTGTATTTCTGGTTCGTCGTAAGGCTTGTGTAATTGAATAAAACTGTTTTGTGGACTGACTGGAGGCGCGGAAGGGCAATCGTCACGGACCCGTTCAGGTTTGTCATTCCTTCAAACGTCTCGTCGTACAGGTGCCTCACCGAGGATGATATTTCCATGGAATTATCATCGACAACCAGAACATACCGCGCCCGGATAACACCTGCCTTGATAACCGTCCCCAGGTTTTCAAAGGGCGGCAGTGCTTCATTGCAGGTAAGATTTCCAACAGCCATGAGCGCGACGAACGCCCAACTGGGGACCTTCGCTATCAGATGATTCACCATCGTCTCTCTTCTGCGATGCGTCAGCAGTAAGAGCCTTATTTTTCAGGCTTCATTTGAGGAAAGAGTATCACGTCACGAATTGATTCCTGTCCCGTGATGAGCATCGTGAGCCGGTCGATGCCGATTCCGAGACCTGCCGCGGGGGGCATGCCGTACTCCAGTGCACGAAGGTAGTCCTCATCCATCACCTGCGCGTCCTCATCCCCTCTCGCCCGGAGCTTCATCTGATCTTCAAATCTCGCCTTCTGATCGAGGGGGTCGTTCAATTCAGAGAACGCATTACACACTTCCTGGCCGTTCACAATCAGCTCAAAACGCTCAACCAGTCCTTCTTCCGAACGATGTTTCTTCGCCAGGGGAGATAATTCGACGGGGTAATCGGTGATGAACGTCGGTTGGATGAGGTTTGGTTCGACGCGCTCTCCGAAGACAAGGTCGATAATCGCTCCGACACCCATCCCCGCCTCCACTTCGAGGTGCATGTCTTTTGCAATCGACCGCAATTCCTGCTCGCTTTTCCTACGAAGAGTACGACCAGTGTATTCCGTGATCGCGTCGAACATGGATATTCTCTTCCACGGAGGAGTCAGGTCAATTTCCTTTTTCCCCGCATAGGCAATCATCCTGCCGTTGACCCCGGCCGCGACATTCGTGATCAGTTCTTCCACGAGGTCCATCATCCAGCGGTAGTCTTTGTAGGCCACATAAAGTTCCAGCATGGTGAATTCGGGATTATGCGACCGGTCCATTCCTTCGTTACGAAAGTCTTTGGCAATCTCATACACCCCATCAAACCCGCCGACGATAAGGCGCTTCAGGTACAGCTCATCCGCGATGCGAAGGAACAGATCAATATCGAGGGCGTTGTGGTGAGTGACGAATGGCCTTGCCGATGCTCCTCCGTACACGGGTTGAAGGATCGGCGTCTCCACTTCAAGATAATTCCGTTTGTCGAAGAAAGAGCGAATCGCACTGATCAGTCGTGCGCGTTTGACAAAGGCATCCCGAACATCCGGATTGACCGCCAGGTCGACATACCGCTGGCGGTACCGCAGCTCCTTGTCCGAGAAGGGATCATAAACGATCTTGTTTCCCTGTTCATCTTCTTTGTCCTTCACCACCGGAAGCGGCCTCAGAGATTTTGCGAGAAGCTCGAGCTTCTGCGCGTGAACGGAGACCTCCCCCGTTTTGGTACGGAACACAAATCCCACAACGCCGATGATGTCGCCGATGTCCATCAGTTTGAAGGCATCATACACCTGCCCGAGGTCGTCTTTTCTCAAATAGATCTGGATTTTCCCTCCCGAGTCCTGAAGATGGCAAAACGATGCCTTCCCCATCCTTCGGAGGGTCATGACGCGGCCTGCGACACTCACAGTGCGTTGCGGTGAATCGTCTTTAAACGATTCGATAATTTCCTTCGAAAAATTCTTTCGCTCAAAGAGCGCCGGATAGGGGTTGATGCCCATCTGCTTCAGATGGTCCAACTCCTCACGCCGCCGTACCATCAGCACGTTCATGTCCTCATGTTCAGGCTGCGATTGCGGCGTTTCCTTTTTATTCTTTTCAGTCATCCTTGTGCCCGTTGTTCTTGTCGGTTTGCGCTTTTCGTTGATGTGACTTCAATGCAAGGACTTCCCGGTTCGCGAGGAATCTCCACTTTCCGCGCCCCAGGCCCTCGGCGGTCAATCCTGCGAATGCGATCCGGTCGAGCCGTTTCACTCTGTAGCCGATCGCCTCGAACATCCGTTTCACCAGATGATTTCGTCCTTCGGTGACGGTTACAATGGCCTCGCATTTTCGAGTCGCGGGAAGGATTGAGGCATGCTTTGAGCGTGCGATTCCATCCGAAAGCCGGACTCCTCTGGCCAGCTGCCTCATATCGTTGTCGGCAAGACTCCTGTCAACGCGGACCCGGTAGAGTTTTTCAATCCCGGTACTGGGGTGCGTGAGAACATGCGCCAGGTCTCCGTCATTGGTGAGGATGAGAACACCGGTCGTATCGCGGTCAAGACGTCCGACGGGGTACACCCGATCACGGACGCGAACGTAGTCCATGATTGTCGTCCGGCCGCGCTCATCGCTCACGGTGGTAATGCAATCCTTCGGCTTATTGAACAGGATATAGAGCTGCCGCTCAGTCCGGGCGACCGGGTTGCCGTTGACTGTCACGCGATCGCGGCCGGGCTCGATTTTCGTTCCGAGCTCTTTGACCACTTTCCCATTGACTTTGACGACTCCCGAGAGGATCAGCTCATCGTTCTTGCGGCGGGAACCGACTCCGGAAAGCGCGAGGTACTTGTTCAGCCGAACAACTTCTTGATGAAGGTCTGTACCTTCTCTTTCCAAACGGTCCATCGAGTCCTCCGAGGCTGAGACATCTCAGGCTCACGTTTTTGAGGCAGGATTACAGGGACAGCGATTTTCTCAACATCGCTTGATTGTACGTTATTATCAAGGGAAACCGGAGGCGCGGCAGACTGCGGGCCGCTTTCTTCCATTTGCACATCTTCCACGGCCTCAACGGAATCCGTCTGTGCATCATTTTCTTCAAGTATTTCGTGTGTTTTTTCGATATCCGATTGTTCCAATTCTTCCAAAGGCTGTCGATCCGCTTCCTTCACCGCATCACTTGCGGGAGAAACCACCCTTTCATCGGTTTGCGATTCTGCCACATGCTGAACATCCGGGCGCGGTTCTGCAACTTGCGGCTCCGATGAAACGGAAGGTTCGGCAACCGTTGTTGCCGTATGATCGGGGGCATCGCTGTCAAAAGAAATCTTTTGTTGTTCCTCGGATTCGCCTGAAGATTCTCTCACATTGATTTTCCGCGTCCGCTTCCGGGGGAGAATGTGAACCGATTCATCCATCTCCGGTTTCTTTTTGGGAATGTGCGGCAGCCGGGATTTGAAATCTTCTTCTTCCTTCTTCATTCGATCGGCCCCGGCCTGGGCTTCCAGCATTCTTCTTTCCGTTTCGAACTGACTCTCCCCGAGGATTTCCTCGATTTCCCTGGGACGCGGCAAATCCGTCACTTCATTCAATCCGAAGTGCTTCAAAAACTCACGCGATGTCCCGTAGAGCAGGGGCCGTCCAACCGTTTCCGCACGCCCTGTGATCGTTACCAATTCCTTCTCCAGCAAGGTCTTCAACACGTAATCGCAGTTCACTCCCCTGATCGATTCGATTTCCGGTTTGGAGATCGGCTGCTTATAAGCGATGATTGCCAAACTCTCCAGCGATGATTGCGACAGTTTCCGGCGCGATTGCTCCTTATAGAGCCTTCCAATCCATTCTGCATACTCCTTCATTGTCGCGAACTGGAAACCGCCGGCGATCGCAACAATACGATAGGCCTTATCGAGTTTCTGGTATTCCCCGTTCAGCTCCTGAATGATCTGTTGGATTTCCGCCTGTTCGATGTGGCGCTCCCGTCCGTCCGGCGTCTGCTGCTCGTAGATCGCCTTGATCTGGCGCACCGAAAGCGGCTCATCCGCTGCGAAGATCAATCCTTCAATCAGCTGCTTGAGCGCAGAGGGAATTTCGAGAAGCGCCGGAGCGGTCGTCGTTTGTTGTTCTTCCATAGCCATCCTTATGCGACGCTGCGCATGATCGAGAGATCGCCAAACGGATCGTTCTGCCGCACGATGAGATCCTTGCTCCGGATCATATCGAGCAGCGCCAAAAACGTCACGACAATGCGGATCTTTTCCTCCATTGTCGCCATCAGTTCGCCAAATGTGATTTCCGAACGATGCGAGAACAGGTCTTTAAGAAAAGCAATCTGCTCATCCACTGTGACATTCAGCCAGATGACCTCATGCGTGAATTTCTTCGGCATGCGATCCATGGCAAACCGGAACGACGAAATCAAGTCGAACAAGGAAACATCTCTCAAGAGGTGTTCGTCATCTGCCTCCGTCATAATTTTCGGGTCAGACTCGCGGTATCCTCTGGAATAGATCTTTCTTTGCTCCTCTTCCAGCGTCGACAATTCTCCCGCCATTTCCTTGAACCGCTTGTACTCGACAAGCCGCTTCACAAGATTCGCGCGCGGATCCTCTTCCTCCTCCTCTCCCGGCTCAGGGGGGAGAAGCATCCTGACCTTGACCTGCATCAGCTCAGCGGCCATCACCAGAAACTCTCCGGCAACCTCGAGATCGAGGGATTCCATAAAATGGACGTAGTCGAGGAATTCCTTTGTGATCTTCGCGATTGGAATATCGTAGATGTCCAGCTCGTCTCGCTTGATGAAGAAGAGCAGGAGGTCGAGCGGTCCTTCGAAGTCAGTGAGTTTGATAGTGTACATAGAGCAATCGTCAGAGATGAGTTGATGGGTTCAAGGTTTCAGGTTCAAGGTTTCAGGTTCAAGGTTTCAGGTTCAAGGTTTCAGGTTCAAGGTTTCAGGTTCAAGGTTTCAGGTTTCACATTTTCCATTTCAGATGTTATCCCATTCCCATTGCTTCATGGACCTGCGTCATTGTCTGATGGGCAACAGATTGCGCTCGTTGTTCGCCTTCACTGAGAATTTCCCGAACTTCTTTCGGACGTGCTTCGAACTGCGATCTTTTTTCTCTATGAGATGCAAGAGCTTGAATCACGTGTTTTGCGCAGTTCATTTTACAGTCAACACATCCAAGCGCCCCGCTTTCGCACCCTTTGCGAATTTCCGGGACCTCCGACGAATTGAACTTGTTGTGGTATGCGAAAACGAGACAGACATCCGGCCTCCCCGGATCTCCCTTTCTCACTTTCTGCGGGTCCGTGAGGGCCGTCTTCATCTTCTTCGAAATCGCCTCCGGAGAATCCGAAAGGAGGATCGTGTTTCCGACTGACTTGCTCATCCTTTTTCCGTCGAGTCCCGGGAGGCGGGCAAACTTCGTGAGTTTCCCTTCCGGCTCAGGGAATACCCGTTTGTATTGCTGGTTGAAGCGCCGGGCGATTTCCCTGGTGATCTCAATGTGCGGCAGCTGGTCTTCCCCCACCGGAACCACTTCTCCCTTATACAGGAGAATGTCGGCTGCCTGGAGCACCGGATAGCCGAGGTGTCCGTAGGCAATGGTCTCCAGCGCAAGGTCGCGCACCTGCTCCTTCAGCGTAGGGTTTCTCTCCAGTCTGGCGGTCGTGACCAGCATGGAGAACAAGAGGTGCAATTCCGTGTGTTCTTTGACCCGCGATTGGCGAAAAACCGGGCTTTTTGATGGATCGATGCCGGCGGAAAGCCAATCGATCAACATGTCAAAACTGTTTTTTTCAATTTCTGACGTATCAGGATTCGTGGTCAGGGCATGATAGTCAGCGATCACATGATAGTTCTGGTAGTCATTCTGAAGCGCAACCCAGTTTTCAAGCGCCCCGACGAGATGGCCAAGGTGCAGCTTCCCGGTAGGACGCATCCCGCTGAGAATAACCTTCTTCTTCTGTGTCAATCCTTTGGCAGCTCCTTGGATCGGTTAGTTCATGAACAGATACGGCTTCCATCGATCATCGACCGTACCGACGAAATCCCGGATAAACATAACGTGGTTGGGACGAATCGGTTTTCTGGACAAGGGCATCTGCGCTTCGGCTGGAGTCCGGTCCCCCTTCTTATTATTGCATTTCACACATGCACACACCAGATTTTCCCATGAATCCTCTCCGCCGCGTGCGCGGGGCATGACATGGTCTACGGTCAGAGCGACATCCGACCGGCCGCAATACTGGCATCGGTGCCCGTCGCGGCGCAGGATATTCTTGCGTGAGAGGACAATTTTCTTGAAAGGGACACGGACGTAGATAGAGAGGCGGACGATGCTCGGAAACGGCATCGTCATTGAAACGGAATGAAGAAGCTTTCCGTCGAGGGCGGCAATCAATTCGGCTTTACCGAGGTAGAGTAAAATGACTGCTTTCTTTACGTTGCATACACTGAGAGGCTCGTAGTTATGGTTCAACACGAGCACTTTGCGGTTCACCCCAAAATACCTGGTTTCGGGATTCCTCTTCCCATTCGAGCCGGCACCATGAATCGCTGCGCTGAAGTCTCAACACCTCCTAACTCGCAGGCACCTAGTGTCTCGATAGCCAAGTTCAGTTGTCAAGTGTAACGACCATATTCAGGCAAAGCCGCTGAAAAACCGCACTTTGTGCACAAATTACGGTAAAAGAACCTGAGACACTCGACACTAGCCCTGTTGAATGAAAGGTTTCTTGAAGACTTTCCTGTTACCTGCTGAAAAATATAGCATAAACACGAATAAGAGTCAACTCCGGCCTGCCTTTTTGAAGCGCGGGCGAATCTCTGTCATCGAGTCCCCCCCGAATTTCTCCAAAAACGCATTCGCCAAAACCGGCGCAATAACTGCTTCCCCGATGACGGAACATGCCGGCACGGCGCAAACGTCGGAGCGCTCGTAGCGGGCTTTCACCTGCTTCATGGTTCTAAGGTCAACGGAGTTCAACGGGTGGGCGAGCGTCGAGATTGGTTTCATTGCCGCGCGAAGCACGAGCATTTCGCCGTTTGTCACTCCTCCTTCAAGGCCCCCCGCCCTGTTGCTCATTCGGATGATCCTGCCTCGACAAACGGCAAACGCATCATGCACGACCGATCCCGGCTTCCGTGCATTGGCGAACCCTTCGCCGATCTCCACTCCTTTCACGGCATGAATCGTCATCAAAGCCTGCGCAAGCTGGCCGTCCAATTTTCGATCCCAGTGCACATAGTTCCCGAGGCCGACGGGGAGACCGGTCACGATGACTTCAAATACTCCCCCGAGTGTATCGCCTGCCTTCTTCGCTGAACGGATTTGCCCCATGGCCCGTTTTTCCAGAATCAGGTCGAGCATCCGAACCGCGGACTCGTCGGCTATTTCCGCAATCTTGTAGGCCCCGCATGACACTGCCGTCCGTTTTCGGATCACACGATCGATTTTTCTCCGATCGACAAGTGCCGCATCTCCTATGCTGATGACGTGACTTCCGATGAAAATCCCATTTTCCTCCAGGAACTTTCGGGCGATGGTCCCGCAAGCAACCCGCATTGCCGTTTCGCGGGCGGATGCCCGCTCAATGACGTTGCGTATGTCATCAAACCGGAACTTCGCCGCACCGCTGAAGTCCGTATGACCCGGACGCGGAATCGTGACCGGCTCGATTCCCTTGCCTTCGCCCTCGGGCATCATTTGAGTCGACCAATGTGACCAATCGCGGTTTCGGATGAGAAGAGACAACGGGGAACCAAGGGTTTTTCCGAATCGAAGTCCTGAAAGAATCTCCACTTTGTCGGATTCTATCTTCATCCGTGCCCCTCTTCCGTAGCCCTGCTGCCTCCTCCAAAGCTGGTGGTTGATGTACTCCGATGAAATAGTCACTCCGGCCGGAATGCCTTCGATGATGCCGACAAGCGCCTGGCCGTGCGATTCCCCCGCTGTGAGGTAACGTATCACGATTTTTCCTTTGAGTGAACGTGACAATAAAGCGAAATTTCAAGGAATTATCAATTGGGGATCTCAACTGCGTTTTCGAGGAGTGCCGAGCAATAACCACTGAATAGGTGCCGAAACCCCGAATCAAAACATCTCGGGGCAAGGGAATTCGGCACGACGGTAGAGTGAAACAAAAAGCGCAGGCATAAACAGCGCCTGCGCTCATGAATCGCTCAAAACGTTCCCGTTACTGTGAATCAGCCCTACTTTCAGGGATCTGAATGGCAACATATCGGATGAGCTTCGAGCTCGTCTTCACACGAAGCATCAAAGCATCCCCGGCCTTCAATCGGCCGATCGCGTCCTTGAAATCCTGGGGATTCTTTACTTCCCTGTTGCCGACATCGAGAATCACGTCTCCGGGAGAAATGTCCCGCTGATCTGCGGCGCTGAATGGTTCGACATCGGACACGAGGACCCCCCGATCGACCTCAAGCTGGGTTTTTGTCCGGCTATCGAGCGATCGGACTTTCATGCCGAGCAGATCGACATCAACAACGGAAGACCGATCAGTTCCGCGCTCCCTCTCTCTTTCCGGCTGAGAGTCATTAGAAGCCAGTTCCCTTTCCTCTTCCCGCACCTTCAGCTTCACACTTTTTTCAATGACCTTCCCGTCCCGGAAGATCTTCAACACGACTGTTTGGCCCGGCTCTTTCGTAGCGACCACGCTCTGAAGCTGTTGCGACGTATTGACTTCCTGGCCGTCGACGCTGAGGATAACATCAAGCGGTTTCAGACCTGCTTCTTCTCCGGCACTTCCTGCATTGACACCCTGGACGATGACGCCTTTTGCCTTCTCCATTCCCTGTGCCTTGGCGGTAACAGCGTCAACAGTTACGATATTCACTCCGATATATCCCCGGCGGACCTCTTTGTACCGTATGAGATCGCTCGCCACTTTCCGGGCCAGGTTGATTGGGATAGCAAAACTGTATCCCTGATAACGCTGGTTGGTGGTGGCAATTGCGGTGTTGATGCCGATGACGGCGCCGCTGATATCGATCAGGGGGCCTCCGCTGTTTCCCGGATTCACGGCAGCATCGGTTTGAATGAAATTCTCGATTTGATACCCGGCACCGTCATTGATAATATTGATCTGGCGTCCGAGCGCGCTCACAATACCCTGCGTCATCGTCGAAGTCAATCCCAACGGATTGCCGACTGCAAAGACAATATGTCCGACCTCGACCCCGTCGGAGTTGCCCAACCGCGGTGCCGGGAGCCCGTTTTCGTCGATCTTGATCACAGCGAGGTCGGTCAGCTTGTCGACGCCGATCAGTTTGGCCTTCATCTCGCGACTATCGGAGAGTTTCACCAATATCCCATCGTTATCGGCATTCTCGACGACGTGGTTGTTCGTGAGGATGTACCCGTTCGTCGTGAGGATGACACCCGATCCCGCTCCGATTTCTGGAGTACGTCGTTGAGGATCAAGCCTGAACTCAGGACCAAAGAAGTGGAAAAACCGGTCCGTTCCGCCATCGTCTCTTGATCCCGTGGATTTTACTGTGATATAGACGACCGACGGGGTCACATCTTTTGCGACGGTGTGGAACGCCTCGTTCAATGCCTGTAAGGCAGAATTGATTTTCGGCGCAGGCGCTTTGGATCCGATTTGCGGCGGATCCTGCGCGAAGGTAATGTCGACTCCCTTGAAGCTGGAGACAAGAACGACGCCGAACACAATACCGAGTCCGATCAACAATACTGCTGCGACAATCGACTTCGTGGACATACGTACAATCCTCCTCAGTTCAATCAGTGATCGTTAGACATTTGCTCAAACACCAGGGCCGACTTGAGCGGCCTCACACTCTCAAAGTGGTAACGCAAGTAAGAACGCAAAGTTGCGACCAGTTCGTTCCCCACCGTCCGAGGGTATTCCAATCCGCTCAGACTCTGAATGCGGGCCGCAAAGAGGCGTTCCATGATCAATGCTGTGGTTGTCCGGATTCTTCGATACGCCGGCCCTTTTCCCCGCTCTTCCTGATTTCCCGGCTCCAGGAGACGTACCTGGGGGGAAGGAACCGCCGCCGCACAATCCGGGCACAGCATCCCGCCCTTGTCAAGCCGGAAGAGCACCGTCTCTCCCCCTTCTGCCGGGTCCACCTTTCTGGCGCAGCTCACGCAGCGGTCAAAGACGGGTGAGAATCCATGAATGGCGCAAAGCCGAAGCTCGAAACCGTACCGATAGTTGGCAAGATTGCCCGAAGCCGATTCAAGGGCATCGAGCATTTCATCGAGAAGCGAAAACAGCGCTGGATTCTCTTCTTCGTCATGCGTCAATTGGTGCAACAGTTCAAGAATCGAGAGTGCAACCGCCATCCGATCCATTTCGGAATGAATCTTCTTGTACTGTTTGCGGATGTCGCATTGGGAGACAAGCTGCAGATCCCGTTGTTCCTTCTTGTACATCACCAGATTGACCGCTGTCATGGGTTCAAGGGAGGCCCCGAACTTGCTTTTTGTTTCGCGGGCACCCTTGGCAACCGCAGCGAGTTTCCCATAGCGCCGGGTGTAGAACGTCACAATCTTGCTCGTCTCGCGATACCGCATCGACTTCAAGACGATGGCTTCAGTCTTGACGATCACGGTTTCACCCCCTCCCGGTACACGGTGCCGGAGTGTTTTACTCCGCACAACGAGACCTGGTAGGGAGGCCTGACGACCCCCTGCTCCGTTATGATTGCGGTAATGAGAGAATGAGGCGTAATGTCAAAAGCCGGTGAATAGACATCCGTTCCCTCGGGTGTGATTCTCTTTCCGCCGCAGTTCACCAATTCGTCGGGGCTCCGTTGTTCCAACGGAATTGCCTTCCCATCGCGCAGTTCGAAATCAATGCTCGATGACGGCGCAGCAACATAGAACGGGATTTGATGATAACCGGCAAGAACCGCAAGTCCGAACGTTCCAACCTTGTTCGCAACATCTCCATTTGCCGCGATGCGGTCTGCCCCCACCATGACCGTCGAGACTTTCCCCTGCTGCATGAGAAACCCCGCCGTGCTGTCAGTAACAAGTGTGTGGGGAACGCCGGATTTCTTCAATTCCCAAGCAGTCAAACGCGCCCCCTGGAACAAGGGACGCGTTTCATCGATATAGACGTGTTTGAGCTTTTTTCGTTCCCATGCGACCGTTATTGCAGCGAGCGCCGTTCCTTTTCCCCCGGTCGCCAGCATGCCGGTGTTGCAGTGGGTGAGAACCGAAGCGGCATGAGGGAGGAGTTCCGCTCCAAACCGGCCGATCCGTTCGCCCATTTCTTCGTCCTCCCGATGAATCGTCAAGGCTTCCCGTACAAGGGCTGCCTGCAATTCTCCAGTCGATGCCGACGGATGGAGATCGATGATCCGCCGCATTCGGTCCAGGGCCCAAAAGAGGTTGACCGCGGTGGGTCGTGTTGATGCAAGGAGTGTTATGATTCCCTTGAGGCGGGAAGGAAGATGAGATTCCGTCGTTGAGAACCTGAATGCCGCGAGTGCAACGCCGTACGCCGCAGCGATCCCGATGAGGGGCGCACCCCGGATTGCCAGTCTTTTGATCGCCTCGGCAACAACAGCGGGGTCGTCGGTCTCGACAAATCGTTCTTCCCCGGGCAGCAGGGTCTGGTCGAGAAAGCGAATCTTCCCATCGCGCCATTCTATCGGTTGCACCGGTCGTGTCTCGATTCAGACGTTCATTGAATACATCGCGCAACGACAACTGAAATAACCTGATTGTTCACATTGCAGGAACAGGTCTAAAGGAATCTCTGACACTCGACACTAGTACCTCTCATCAAACTGCGACAACTCCTTGAAGGAACGATACCGGTCTTTTATTTCCAGGTAGGTAAGATCTTCGAGGCGTTCAACGCCGAACCGTTCGACGCAGAACGACGCAAGTGTGCTTCCATAGATCACGGCCCGTTTCAGATTCTCGGGGGAAAAGTCATCGGTCTTTGCCAGCCAACCGGCAAAGCCGCCCGCAAATGCATCGCCGGCCCCTGTGGGGTCGTTGATCGTCTCAAGCGGATAAGCCGGCGCAGAGAAGACCGTATTCTCGGTCACAAGCAGCGCGCCATGCTCTCCCTTCTTGATGATCACGATCTTCGGGCCCATTTCGATAATGCGCTTCGCGGCCTTGTAGAGGTTCGGTTCCTGGGTGAGAAGGCGCGCCTCTGAATCATTGACCACAAGAGCATCCATCACTTTCAGTGTCTTCTTGAGTTCGTCCGCCGTGTTCTCGATCCAGTAGTTCATCGTATCACCGATGACAAGGCGGGGTTTTTCGATCTGCTTCAGCACCTTTCTCTGAAGCGCCGGATGAATGTTCCCAAGGCATACATAACTGGACTTCCGGTATCCTTCCGGAATGACAGGATCGAACTTCTCAAAGACATTCAATTCTGTGTACAGCGTGTCCCGTACATTGAGGTCGTAATGGTAGCGGCCACCCCATCGAAATGTCTTCCCGTTTTCAATGACCTGGAGTCCATCCACATCGATATTACGCTGTTCCAGAAAACTGAGGTGTTTCTTGGAAAAATCTCCGCCAACGACGGCCACAATACGGATAGGAGCTGCAAAGTAGCTGGCCGATGCGGCGATATAGACTGCAGATCCTCCGAGGGCATTCTGGACCTTGCCAAACGGCGTTTCGACGGAATCGAGTGCAACGGAACCGACAACGAGGACGCTCAAGGACAGGCCCTTTCGTTATAATGGAATGGGGATTTCAAGCAACCGGGCTTCTTCTGTTTCGTTCCAGAAACGTTCAAACACGATCTCGACGGCGTTTCGTTGACCTGTCCACGGAAGCAACAAAAGGGCACGCTCAGGTGTGCACCACTCAGACGACCGATGTTCCCTCGACAGCACGGGTTCGGCGGTCTCATCGACCACAGCCGCAAAATTCGGACACAACTGCAGGACATCGCTGACGGGATCGTAGAACGAATTCACCACAGGAAGCCGCCAGAACTTACGGGGGACAAGTCCGGTTTCCTCGCGGACTTCGCGGAGCGCCGCATGAACGGCTCCTTCCCCACCTTCGATCATTCCCGTGACCAACTGCCAAATCCCCGGATACAACCGGTCTTCCTCTGC
>Ga0209342_10004717_pt1 | contig 14080 bp, 15 predicted proteins | sample RifCSP16_2_FD_184023 | JGI IMG/M metagenome (GOLD analysis project Ga0209342, IMG submission 184023) | Soil microbial communities from Rifle, Colorado - Rifle CSP2_sed 16_2 (SPAdes) (version 2) | ecosystem: Environmental > Terrestrial > Deep subsurface > Rock core/Sediment | place: Rifle... | reverse complement strand
CTGGCATATTTGATGACCTGTCTGGTGATATAGAAGGACTCATAAAAAGGATGCTGGAGTTTTATTTTGAAGATTTTATAAAAACGATAAACTCACCTCTTGTATCAGGTGATGAAATAATAGAGAGACTTGGTTTAAAATCCGGACCTGAGATTGGAGAGATACTTAAAAATATAGAAGAATGGAGGGCTGAAGGGATTATCTCTAACAAAGATGAGGCTATAAATTATTTGAAGTTCCACAGAAATTTATATCATAATTTCATCCCGGATAATGCATGAACGGTAGCCGCAGCCTTTAATTGCATTAATCTAATAACAGAAAAAGGATAAGGCTGTATCCCCGTAACGAACTGTTCTTTTTAATTTTATTGCCGTATCTCCTGTGGGTTTTGTCTTATAGTAGTGCTCCCATATTATCTCTCCAGACTCTTTCAGAATATTATATCGGAGAATTTCCATTAATGCCTTTTCACCTAAATCAGACTTATAAGGTGGGTCAAGAAATATGAGGTCAAATTGCCGGGGTTTAAATTTCCTAATAATCTCTATTACATCTCCCCTTATAATTTTAAGTCTATAGTCTGGAGTTTGCAATTCATGATTGCAATGAAGTCCCAGGTCTTCCAGATTTTTTTTTATAATTTTTATTGCTATATTATCGTTGTCCACAAAGACCACTTCATAAGTTCCTCTGCTTAAAGCCTCTATCCCTATAGCTCCCGTTCCTGCAAAGAGGTCTAAAAATAAGGAGTCCTCTATAGCCCATCCTATAATATTAAATAATGCCCCTCTTACCTTGTCAGGGGTAGGACGGATGTGAAGCCCCTTGGGAGAGGCTAATTTCCTTCCTTTGAATGAACCTGAAATGACCCTCAATGTGGCTCCCTCATAAGTATTGTCGGGTCAGGTATAGATACTGGTTTCCAATTCACATTTTCCAGCCGTAGACGGATTTCATTTCTATATTCATCTGGTATATCATAAGCTGTTCTGGTAAATAGATAGATATCTTCAGGGAGCCTGTTATCTGAATATAGTTTATGCAGTTCTATGTAGTTCTTTAACTTTATCTGTCTCCCTTTTGATGTATCATTTGGTCTCATACAGAGTTTTGCTGCAAGTGCAAGAGCCTCTGATGGGCTATCGGCAGTTGTCATAAGATGTGCGGGGGTTGGACCTGCAAATACTGCTTTTTTACTTCTCCTGTCTGTAACCTCCCAGCTTCCATTCATATCCCCTTTCATCAATCTGCCATATCTCCCCCCCTTACTTCCGAATATCACAGGTATCCCAAGCCTGTTTGCACCTGTTGCTGTTGCGTAAGCCTTCTGGCTCATTGGTCCCCATATAATTATTATTACGCCTACCCTGTTTAAAATGTAATCGGCAATCTCTTTATAATTGCCATCAATTGACCTCTTTAGCATCACACTGGCTATTTTTATTGCAGCACCCAGCAGGTGAGATGCAGATACGCAGGAACCCAGATTTGCAAATCCACCTCCGTCAAATATACTGGCGGTCTCCTCATACAGAAATTTACCATCTTTATCAGATTCTGCAAGGTCAATTGCAACGCATCCCCCAGATGTTACAATATAGTTTCTGTTAATGAGTATTTTTGTTAGTTCTATCAGCCCATCTTTATCTTGATAGTTTGGACAGCCAAAGATGCCGATAATGCCGGGGATTTCACCCATTATAATAGGTGGTGCAACATTCTTAATCTCTATATCAGATATCGCACCCCTCCCGACCCTTATTTTATAATTTGGAATTTGAAATTTGGAATTTGGAATTTTTTTTCTCCTGATAGATGTCTCTGCCGCTACCTGTGCAATCTTTTTTTTATCAAATATCAAAACACCTTCCCTCTTCTGCATGAGGCCGTCAACTATATCTTCAGCCTTATCACCTGTCCTGTCTATGAGTCCCAGACAGCATTCCTGACTTGTGGCAATAACTGGTATCCTCATCTTCATCGCATGGTGCAGGATATCTGTCCTGATACATTGAGAATCAAGTATGATTACATCTGCAATGCCGCTCCTTACAAATTTTAGCTGGTCACTCTGATTACCTATTATCCTCATTCCGTGATGGTCTTTGCGAGACATATCAGTTGCCATACAACAAAGCCCGTATAAATCAATTTTTTCAGAAAGATTATTTTCATCAAGATACTGCATAATCTCTATCCCTGTAATAGAATTATGCCCAATACAGAGGATTGCAGCCTTCTTAATTCCATATTCTGCATTCCGCATTCCGTATTCCACAATAGGTGTGGTGGGATTATTTGATGGAAACTTGAATGTGGAAATTTGAGCCATATCTGTAACTTCAAGTGATAGGTTATCAAGCATACCTGCATGGAAGGTCTTACTCTCAAAGTCTATCCATTCCCCCTCCTGCCCCATATTGAGAACTGAGAGGAGTGAGGTTATTTCTTTATTAATATATGATGTCACTGTCTTTAAATCTAATAGGGTTTTTGGTTTAAAACCACATATAAGACGGATTAAAGGTGTCTGGAGTGGTTCATCATTAAGTTCAAGAGGATAATCACTGCCGAATTTCTCAATGAGTTCAGATGTAATTGACTCTGCCAATGATGCATGACCTGCAGCACCTGTAACAGCAGTAAATAATGACATCCTTGACAGATGTGCATTAAGTTCAATCCCACATACACCTTTTCTTTTCTCATCTATCTTGCATGGACCATAAGTGCAGAGACTACATTCATCTTCTTTTTTAAAATATTTCGGAGGGTATCTTTTAAGGAGCAGAAAATCCCAATCCCTTAAGGTGGTTATATTGGGCATGGAGGACATCATTATTTTATATTTTTTGGGCTGATTAGAAACATCTCTATATGTTTTTATTTAACCATTCCTATTCCTTCTCAACATAATACCTGCCGACATTGAAGTGCTGAATATGTTCAGCCAATTCGTCAAGACTCATATTCTCTACTTATTTATGATTACCTTGTCTTATTCTATATGGTGCATGTGGTTCAAGGAGTTCTATTTGACTGTCATGAAAAATCTGGTCATACTGTCGCAACTTGAGTTTATATTCTTTATCAATAAATCCCTTTTCAATTCTGTCCATAATCATCTTGTGGTATTTTGCATCAACCTCTGCTGATATAAAATTTCTTTTTAATTCCTTACACAGGCATATCTCTGAGCCGCTTCCACCAAAAAGTATTAGGACTGAATCACCTTCCATTGTGCAGGATTTTATGAGCATCTCTGACAATTTCTGAGGTATCTGACAGGCATGGAAGGTCTTCTCCTTGCTAACATTTTTTACTAAGTCAAAATAAAACCAACTGTATGGCATTCTTCCTTTTGAGCCATTGGCAAGATTTTGTAATATTCGCCTATCTGTAGGATTTTTATAAGGAACTGCAATACTGTCTTTATAAAATTTGTTATCTTTCGTTTTTCTACAATGTAAGATACTTCTGTGTGCGGTAGTAAACCGCTTTGGGGAATGTCCTACATTTGTATTATAAACCCAAACATAATCTAAAACCTCATAACAGGCATTATCAAGATATTTAACTCTCAAATGGGCATTTTGCTTCGGGTAGTTAATTAAAAACATATTGCCAGTATCTTTAAGAACCCGTAAAGACTCTTTTGCCAGTTCAACATACCATTCAATATATTCACTAAAATTTCTGGCATAAGTTTTATCACCATATTTTATTCCAACATTGTAATCTGGGTCACCATAAACCATATCAACACACCTATCAGGCAACTTCTTTAAAAGTTCCATAATATCCTTCATGAAAACTTTATTTATATACTTTTCCATACAATAAATTATCCCCTGCTTGGCACCCATTCAAGTCTGCACCTTCGCATAACAGTTTTTAAGTAGTCCGGTTTTTTCTTAATCTTTCCTATAGATTCATTTAATCTGGTCTTATCTGTTTCTTTTGAAGAATAAAGTAAGAAATTAAACAGAAAGGCACGACCTTCATTATCCCAATAAATAATATCTTCCATAACAAACATCCATTTTAAAACCTTTAAAAGGATTTCCACCTTTGCACCAGTCTTAAATGATTTTACTAATCCACGATATTTCATTAGTATCTTGTCTATATCACTCTCTGAACAGTGATAAACTTCAGAAATGGCATTTAATAGAACCTGAAACTTACGAGGGTGTTCCAAATTCTTATTTCTCAAATCATCAGCGATTTCTAAATGACTTCCTTCTCCAAGACCTAATTCTTTGGTGACATCTACTTTAAAGTCAAAATTCTTTTTATGTCCTGGTCTTGCAATAAAAAGCCTTTGTCCATCTGAAAGGGTTTCTACCGGATAACGAAATACTATGCCTTTTCCTTTCTTCAGATATTCTTCCTCAATAAAGGTATTAACAACCTTTCTTACAATTTCATGTCTGGCAATAGCACCTTTGATTTCAATATTTCTTCCTTCAATAGTTATTTTCTTTTTCATTAGTTTCCTCTCCTTTTAATAGATATTGACATAGATTTATTTGCATCCCTCTGTTTTACAAAGAGGGCAAATTTGATTTTGAATTAAAGTTTCTGCTGTTTGATAATTCATCTGATAATGTTTTTCATGCCGATACGCTTTCAGTAAATACATCTACAGGGATATTTACAGTTTTATCCCATTTCTCTTTTGTCTGAATTTTGTGTTCAATTTTTTTAGCCACTGTTGCAGTAAGATATTTTTCACCACATTGCTGACAAACTCCTGCTGGCACATCTTGAAAGATATACAGCCTCCCCTTATAGGGATAGTCTAATTCTACTCTTTCTTCCTTAACCTCTCCACCACAAAAAGAACAATCACCGTATTTATGCATGGTAACTGATTTCATATTCTCCAAGCTCTATCCTTATAATGCTGCAAAAGTTTTGCTATCTCTTGGATTAAATTATCTTTGCACCCTTTTCCCCTTCCTCAATCACTCCTATCTCCCACGACTTGAAGCCGTTTTTATTTAGATGAATAATGGCGGATTCAACATCTTTGCCTGAAACAACAATCACAAGCCCTATGCCCATATTGAGTGTCCTGAACATATCTTCATCAGGGACATTTCCTTCTCTCTGGATTATTTTAAATATTGGGAGTATTTCCCATGAGCCTTTTTTTATGACTGCTGTGCAGTTATCGGGCAGAATCCGAGGGATATTATCAATAAAACCACCACCTGTTATATGTGCAATACCTTTTATCTCTATTTTGGAGCCATCCATTAATGAATGAATTATCTTTGAGTAGTTCCTGTGGGGCTTTAATAGTGCCTCACCAAGTGTCATGCCGAGTTCATCTATATGTGTCTTTACTGTATAGCCTTTATGGGTAAAGAGAACTTTTCTTGCGAGGGAATATCCGTTTGTATGGAGGCCACTTGATGCAATACCGATTAAAATATCCCCTTTTTTTATCTTATCACCAATTATAATCTTATCTTTCTCAACAACACCCGTTACAGAGCCGACCAAATCATATTCTCCTGAGACATATACACCTGGCATCTCAGCTATCTCTCCACCAATCACTGGCATACCAGCCTCACGACACCCTTCAGCAATACCTTTTAAAATATCTTCAATATGCTCCGGTCTAACCTTTTCTGTTGCTATATAATCAAGGAATGTAATAGGCTTTGCACCCTGGCAGAGTATATCGTTGCAGCTATGTGCAACCATATCTATACCTATGGTTGTATGCATACCCATTGCATTTGCAATCATCAGTTTTGTCCCAACTCCGTCAATACTCTGGACAAGGACAGGATTCTTATAATTCTTTACTATCTCTCCCAAATCATAGAGGGCTCCGAATGTCCCAAGACCAGTCAGGACTGATTTGTTAAATGTTGACTGGACATGCCTCTTGATTCTTCTTACACTCTCATTTCCTGCCTCAACATCCACCCCAGAATCTTTATATGTAATACCGATGTTCACCATAACCTCCTGCTTTAATTATTATATTTTACAGAGATAGTAGCCTACAAATATGTAACCGTCAAGCGGAATATTTCTTACAAAAAGTACCTACCCATAAATAAGTTTTAAATACAAATAATGTATATTTACCCCGCTAATTCCCCTTGATTATCTAAACGGAATACTGAATATTCAATTACCTTGCAATTTTATAAAAACTTTTTCAAATGTAGTAGTTGCCAAAAAAGAAGTATAGCAAGTGTAGCTATAAATAACCCAACAATAACCCAACACTGATACCTTGTATTCTTTGGGGTATCGTGAGATAATAAATCATATTTATATTCTGCATGGAATTTCTGGAAATAGAGGCTATGAACCTTATAAATAGATTCAATAAAATATGCAAGGATTATGATATCTTAGCAGTATATATCTTTGGCTCTATGTCAAAGGAGGGGATTGCAATTCTAAATGGCAAGAAACCTAAAAAGATTGATTCTCTTGCCGATATTGATCTCGGGATAGTTTTTTTTAAAAAACAATTAAACCCAAACAAAAGGATAAAGGTTTACAGTGGACTTTATTTGGAATTATCCGATATATTTTCTCCTTTCACTTTAGACCTTGTTTTTCTTCAAGAAACGGGTATTATCATACAATTTGAAGCAATAAATGGAATATTGGCTTACTGCCAGGATGATAACAGAAGGCTTGATTATGAAGAAAATGTTATAAAATTCTATCAAGACTGGAAACCTGATTATGACCTATATACAAGAGAGGTGCTGGAGGCAATAAGCGGATGAAGTTTAATATACAAATGTTAACAGGAAGGATAGATGTGATAAGAACTGCCTTATCTCATCTGCAAGAAATAAGCAAGGTCTCTAAAGAAGATTTTCTTAAAGACTACAGATACCCTGCCTCTGCTGAAACCTTTCTTAGACACTGTCTTGAGGCAATATTTGACATTGGACGGCATATCCTGGCAAAGACAGGCAAGGTTAGATTAACCCACGAATACAAGGATATTGCAAGGGGGCTCGGGAAAAGTGGTGTTATATCCAAAGCTCTGATGAATAAACTCCTTGAAATGGCAGGCTATCGCAACAGGATTGTCCACTTTTATCATGAGATTACTGATGAAGAAATATACCACATATTAAAGAATGACTTGAGTGATATAAAACGATTTATTGAAGAGATTGGAAAGTTCATGAAAAAATATGCTGACAGAGAAAATAATTAAGTTAAAATCTTTTTCCCTTATTTTAAATCCTCGGAAGATTTTTTATTTATCCTCTTATTTCCACATTATTTCTGCTAATTTCTCGGGAAAATAGTGATAGAATCTAATGAAAAATCCTGTTAAACTTATTCTCATTTTTAAAATTGATTCTCAAATTGTATCGCTGTGTTAAATGGTTCAATGAATTTAAGAAAGTCGGCACTTCGGATTAGCATCGTAAATGCAATAGGCACAATTCTTGGTTTTATTTTTCATATATTGTTGGGTAGAGAATTTGGGGTCTCATGGGAACTTGATTGCCTTTTTATTTCTCTATTAATTTTTAGCTTTTTTGGGATATTTAATATCCTTATTACCTCCTTGCTTATACCGATTTTCAATGAGATCAAGGCAAAAGATGAAAAAGATAGCTTTGTATTTGCAGATGTCACTTTTAAGTGGTCATTGTCAATCGGTATAATTATCTGGCTATTTATCTTAACCACAAGCCCTTTAATAATAAAATTATTTGCGTCTGGTTTTGACGAAAAGGCAATAAGTTTAACTTCTGAAATTTTAAAGATTCTTTTTATAGGATATATCTTTTATAATCTAACAAGTTCTATTTCTACAATATTAAAGATGGGTTAAATTAGGAATAGAATTATGGAAAGTACTGCAAAGAGAGTGATATCTAATATATTTTGGCTTCTATTCCAAAGAATTGGCGGCAGACTTATTTCTTTTTTGTTGATGATTTACCTGGCGCGCCATTTCGGAAGTCTGAATTTTGGAAAATTCACTTTTGCAAATAGTTTTATCGGACTTTTTTTAATATTAGCAGATTTAGGTATCACAACTCTTGTTATAAGAGAGGTCGCCCGCAATAAAGAGAGGGGGGCACAATTTATGGGCAACACCGCCATATTGAAAGTTTTTCTGTCAATTATTACCTTTATTGTGATTATGGTTGCACTTAACATAATGCAGGTTCCTGATGACACGAGGATAATTGTATACTTGATTTCTGCCTGTTCTATACTTGAGAATATTGGTGGATTTTTTAGTGCAGTTTTTCAGGCATTTGAAAAAATGAATTATATGGCAATTATTGAGATAATTCAGAAATTATTTTTGTTTTTATTGTGTTTTATGTTTTTGACTAAGGGCTATGGACTTATCTCTATAGGTTTTGCTTATCTTTTCTCGGGAGCATTTTTTTGTTTAATTAATATATTTTTTGTTTCCTATAAGTTTTTTAAACCAATTTACAAAATAGACTTTCAATTCTGGAAAGAAATATTAAAGGAAGGTTTTCCACTCGCGATTGTTGCTATAATTTCAATGATTTATTATAATACAGACATTGTAATGCTGGGGAAGATGAAAGGAGAAGAGATTGCGGGTTGGTATGGCGTCAGTTATAGCTTATTTTTTGCTATTGCTGTACTTAGCGGTGCCTTTCTTTCAGCTGTATTTCCGGTGATGTCAAAGTTCTTTAGAGAGTCCCGGGAGATGTTAAAGAAGGTTTATGAAAAATCTTTCAAAGTAATAATCGGAACAGGACTTCCGATTTCAGTCGGATGCGTTTTACTTGCTCCCCAAATAATAATATTTTTATTTGGTCCCCAATACGAACATTCTATCACTGTATTCAGGATTTTTTCGTTTGTCATCATTTTTAGTTATCTAAATAGTTTGGCTGGTTATTTTTTAACTTCTATAAATCGCCAGATATTGACTGCGAAAATACTCATAGTCACTACAGGAACAAACATACTACTAAATTTTATTTTAATTCCTCGCTATAGCTACATTGGAGCTGCCTGCGCCACGGTTGTTTCTGAAATTCTTTTCTTTGTCATTTTTTTTATTTCTCTTCCAAAGGATTTCAAATATTTTCCAATATGGACAATTATAAAGTCAATTCTTGCATGCATAATGACAGGGACTGTAATTGTCCTATTGAATTTCGTAAATACGAATCTAATTTTAATTATTATAATATCTATAATGGCTTATTCCTGTTTTCTTTGGGTTATCAAATATTTTGATAAAGATGACAGAATGATTATAAGGGATGTTTTGAGGATTTAAGGGATGACGATGGGATATGAATATGAGGAGAAAAAGAAATATGCATTTAAAGGCGGCGGGATTGCACCTTGTCCTTATGCTGCGCACAGGATATGCATTGATTTAATAGAAAATGGCAAAACAGTGCTGGATATCGGGTGCACCACGGGTCATCTCTCTGCTGAATTGAGAAAAAAGGGCTGTAAAGTCATCGGTCTTGAGATAGACCCTGAGATGGCTGATATTACAAAAGCAAATTGCGATGAGGTTATATACGGAAATGCAGAAGACATTGAGATTCCATACAGGAATTATTTTGATGTAATTCTATATGCTGATGTCCTTGAGCATATTAGGAATCCTCTGGAAGTTTTGACTCGCTTCAGGGATAGCTTAAAAAAAGATGGATATATTGTTTATCATTAAAGCAGAAAGAAATAATTGAATAAAATGAACAAGGCGGCAAGAGTGAATCAACAAAAAACTATCGAAAAGATTTTTCCATAGTAACCGCGAGAAACAAAAAGGAACATATAAGATGGAAAAAAAGAAATGCAGTATAATTATACTGAATTTCAATGGTAAAAATTTGTTAGAAAGGTTTATGCCTTCCATTCTGGACGCAGTTAAATATGATGGGGGAATCCATGAAGTTGTCATAGTGGACAATGCCAGTACTGATGGGAGCCAGGAATATATCCAGAAAAATCTTCCTTCTGTAAAATTAATTGTTTTAAAAAATAATACTCATATGCAGGGATATAATATAGGTGCAGAAGCAAGCTGTAATGAAATAGTGGTCATACTGAATAACGATATAAAGGCAGAGAAGGAATTTTTACAGCCAATGTTACAGCATTTTTGTGACACTGAAGTATTTGCTGTCAGACCAACGATAAATGTGGTGGATGGAGATGTTTTAAAAGAAACAAGAGGTGCACAAATAGGAGTTTGCTTTAAGTTCGGTTTTTTAGAGTTTTTGTACAGAGAGGCAAAAACAGAAGAAGAACGCCAAAATCCAGCAATTACTTTTTGTGCTTCGGGTGGAGCAGGTGCATTTGATAGAAAAAAATTTCTTGAACTGAAAGGATTTGATGAACTATTTGCTCCTTTCTACTGGGAGGATGTTGACCTCTGCTATAGGGCATGGAAGAGAGGGTGGAAAGTAATTTCTGAACCCAGGAGCGTGATTTATCACTATACACATTCTACTATAGGAAAATTTTGTAGTAACCGCTATGTTGAACTCATAGCCTGCAGGAACAGATATTTGCTGGTCTGGAAGAATATTACAGACTGGGGATTTCTTTTGCAGCACTTTATCTGTATTCCTTTGAGATGGATATGGTCCCTGATGAGGTTGAATTTCACTTCATTTTTGTCATTCTTTTATGCCCTGAAATTATTGAAGGCAGTATCTGAAAAGAGAAAAACAGAGAAAAAATATTTCAGGCATTCCGACGGCGAAATTTTCAATCTGTTCAGCCATGTTTCGGGAGGTAAAACTCGATGAGACTTTCAGTTGTCATATCGACTAAGAATGAAGAAAAAAATATAAAAGAATGTCTGGAGTCTGTAAAATGGGCAGATGAAATTGTAGTTGTGGACGATATGAGCACTGACAAGACTGTTGAAATCTGCAAGGAATATACTTCTAAAATTTTTATTAGAGATAGCCAGGGAGATTTTCATAGAAATAAAAATTTTGGCGCTGAACAAGTCTCGGGAGAATGGATTTTAAGTCTGGATGCCGATGAAATTATTACTTCAGAATTAGCTGAGGAAATTCAAAAAGCCATTCAAGATAAAGAAATACTCGGATATTATCTTAAGCGTAAAAATTTCTTTATAGGAAAGTGGATAAAGGGTTGCGGATGGTATCCTGACTATATTATACGTTTATTCAGAAGAGGGATAACACGTTGGCCACTGTTAATTGAAGATTTTCATGGAACGCCAGAAATAAGAGAAAAAGAGAAAATAGGATATTTAAAAAATGTTTTTCTTCATTATAGTTATACTTCTTTTAATCAGTATCTTGAGAAGTTTAATCTATATTCCTCCGCTTTAGCCAAACAGGAATTCAATCGAGGAGTAAAAATAAATTTCCTTATCCATTTTTTATTTAAACCTGCTTTTATATTTTTTCGTAAGTACATACTTATGGCAGGATATAAAGATGGTTTCAGGGGTTTTTTTATAAGCATTGCTTCTGCGCTCACAATATTTATGACATATGCTAAATTATGGGAGAAACAGACAAATAAAGTGTCAGAGCGTCATAGAGTCCCACCTACGCTGAAGCTTCAGCGGGCGGGCAAAGAGTCAGAGTAATAAATTAAATTGCCGAAGGCAGCCTAATTTAAATATAAAAGCCGTGGGATATGCTTCTATAAAAGAGATATTGTTGTAATGAAACATGTAAAATGCAGTTTATGCGATTCTCCCAACGAGGAATTCCTTTACTATGTGCATGACCGCAATAGCCCTGCAAAAGAGAGGTTCAGGCTTGTCAGATGTGTTATGTGCGGCCTGGTTTTTTTAAACCCGCGCCCTGTGGAGAGTGAAATATCGGGATACTATCCGCCGTGGTATCATTCGCGGTACATGGACAACCAGGGGCTTGAGAGCCTTACAATACAGGGTATTCCCTGGCGGGATGCGATGAGGGGAAAAGGCGCAAATATCCTTAAATACAAAAGCTCCGGTAGGATTTTGGATGTGGGCTGCGGGGACGGCATTCTGCTTAAGTTTTTCCAGGAACAGGGCTTTGATGTTTACGGGGTGGAATCCGGGGATGTTTCTTATGCCGTAAAAATATTGGGACTTAATATCCATAACGGCAGGCTTGAGGATGCCAATTACCAGGACGGATTTTTTGACGTTATTTCGTTTTACCATGTATTTGAGCATCTGCACGATCCATTTAAGACGCTTTTACTTGTTCACTTCCTTTTGAACAATAACGGCATAGTAGTAATAGAAGTGCCGAATTTTGCCGGCTTTGAGGCGAGAATTTTCAGATCAAGCTGGGTGGGCATTTCCGCGCCTTTGCACCTTTATCATTTTACTTTAAAAACGCTTGCTGAATTGCTCACAAAAGCGGGATTTGAAATTCTGGACAAGGGTTCTGTGCCGGAAAAGTCCAGGTATATCGCGGGCTATTCGGAGAGTCTAAGATTTTTTCTGGCGGACAAGGGGCTTTACGCTCATCCATGGGAGCAGAGAAAAGTAGATAGGAATGCCAAGGATGAAAAACAGAATTTGGAAAAATCCGTTTTTTCCGTCAAGGCCGCTTTGCACAGGCTTGAATACCTGTTTTTCAGCGTGCCGGCATTCTTGGTGCATAAACTTGGCATGGGCTCAAGCATATATTGCGTTGCCCGCAGAAGGTAACAGGTCTTTTGCATGCGGATATTAATAATACTTAACATCGGCCGCACGGCATTTGAGCTTGGCCATTACTGCAAAAAGGCCTTTGAGGAAATGGGCCACAGCGTTGCCACTTTTCTATATAATGATACCCGTTTTTCACGGAGGTTTCATGTTTTGTCGGGTTTGGAGGGATATGCCGCAACAAGGATGCTTTTTTCAAAAATCGGCTATTTCAGGCCTGATTTTATTTTTATTATTAAGGTGGACAGGCTTCTATGCGGCACGCTTAACAGGATAAGGCAGAGGTTCAAGATACCGGTTGTGCAGTACTGGATAGACGATCCTTATTACATAGATGTTTCAAGGAAGATTTCGCCCTGCTGCGATATATTTTTTACTAATGACGAAAACTGCATAGAAACGCACAGGCAGTCGGGCGCAGGAGATGTGCGGCTGATGAGCTTTGGCTGCGAGCCGGCCCTTCATAACAGGTTAGAGCTCAATGATGAAGAAAAAAAATATTTTGGCAGCGAAATATGCTTTTCAGGGACCCTTACGCAGGAAAGGCTTGAGGTGCTCGAAGCACTTGCCGGATTTGACATAAAAATATGGGCAAAAAAACAATACAGGGTTTTATGCGGGAATTACAGGATTGAAGAAAAGCCCGTACCTCAGGATTCGCCAGTTTATTCCAGGTTAACGGGAAGAGACGTATGGGGTCTTGACATGGTCAAAGCCTTTAATGCTTCAAAGATTGTCCTCGACATACATACCCAGGATACTCCCACCATGAGGGATTTTGAGGTTCCCGGGTGCGGGGGGTTTTTGCTCTCGGATCATGTCAGGGGCCTGGATAAGGTTTTTATACCCGGCAAGGAAATAGAGTGCTTCGGGTCTATTGATGAGCTTAAAGAAAAAATTTCCCATTATCTTGAAAACGAGGATGAGAGAAAACAAATTGCGGACAGGGGTTATATAAGGGCTCACAGGCAGTACACTTATAAGGAGCGCATGAAACAGGTTATGGATGCGCTTAATGAGGCAGGGTAGTTGTTTAAGGGCACGGCAGGCAGAATAATAGCCAATACCATCTGGCTTTTTACAGAAAAGTTTTTAAACAGGCTTATTACTTTTGCGCTGATGGTATATCTTGTGCGTTATCTCGGGTCCCTTAATTTTTTCGGCAAGCTTAATTTCGCCATGAGTTTTGTGTGCCTGTTTTTGATACTGACGGACATAGGAATATCCACCCTTGTTGTGCGCAACGGCGCAGGCAATAAGGATGATCTGGCCATATATTTCGGAAGCGCAATCCTGATTGTTATGCCAATGGGAATATTCGCATATGCCGTGATTTCATCCGTTTCTTTATTGTTTTCCGTGCCGGAGGATACATGTACGATGATTCTGCTCATAGCCGGCTACTATATA
>Ga0209342_10004716_pt1 | contig 14082 bp, 13 predicted proteins | sample RifCSP16_2_FD_184023 | JGI IMG/M metagenome (GOLD analysis project Ga0209342, IMG submission 184023) | Soil microbial communities from Rifle, Colorado - Rifle CSP2_sed 16_2 (SPAdes) (version 2) | ecosystem: Environmental > Terrestrial > Deep subsurface > Rock core/Sediment | place: Rifle... | reverse complement strand
CTTGCCGCTCGTCGTAGCGATCAGCTTCCAGCTTTCAGCTACGACGAGCGGCAAGAGGTTGGAGCGCGCTGTAACCTGCCGTAGGTCCTGCGGGTTCGCTCTCCACAGCCGCGGACGCCATCCGTCGCTGACCGATGAGTGCTGAGCGCTGATCGCCAGGTTCCGCTAGGTCTTTCTGGTGAACCGTCCGGGGGGGTGGAGCGGGAAACGGGATTCGAACCCGCGACTTCGACCTTGGCAAGGTCGCACTCTACCACTGAGTTATTCCCGCGCCATCGAGTGACAGCGACTATCCTATGCAGGAGCCCCCGCCTCGTCAAGTGACGGCGAGGCTTGAGAGGCTTCGAGGCCTCAAGGGGCTGTGGGGGAGTCCGGGAGTCCGGCGTTCGGATTGACACGCGGCGCAGGGTTTCCATATAGTTACAGGGTTTGGATGGGGCTCGACCGTCACCTGGGCCCCGCTCAGTCGATCCGAAGCAGCTAATCTGAGGAGAGCTAGATGAAGCACCGTGGTCCCTGGAGGGCGGCGGTCGTTCTTGTGATCGCCGGCGCCACCCTCCTTCCCGCCTGCCGCCGCAAGCCGGCGGAGGTCAACGCCATCACCCCGAGCCTCGAGATCAGCCGAAACCGCGCCCCCCTGGGCAGCGCCATCGAGGTCACCTACACCTGGACCGTTGAGCCCACCGCCAAGAAGATCGGCCCGGACTACCGCGCCTTCGTCCACTTCCTGGACTCCCACGAGGTCATTCTCTTCACGGACGACCATACGCCGACGCCTCCTCCCACCTCGTGGGAGCCGGGTCAGACCTACACCTACACACGGACCGTGTTTGTGCCGATCGTGGCCTACGTGGGGCCGGTTGAGGTGCGGATGGGCCTGCAGCCGGTGGCTCGTGGCGAGCGGCTGGCCCTGAAGGGCGACGATGCCGGCCTGCGGGAGTACCGAGTGGCCAAGATGGAGTCCCTGCCCCAGACCGAGAACATCTTCCTGGTCTACAAGGAGGGCTGGCACAACCCAGAAGCGGCCGCCCACAACCCGAGCGTCGAGCACACCTGGACCAAGAAGGACGCGCTGGTCTCCTTCAAGAATCCCAAGAAGGACGTGGTGGTCTACCTGGAGGCCGACACCAACGCCAAGGCCTTCGATCAGTCGCCGGTCCTGACGGTGGCGGTGGGTGGCAAGACCGGGGTGGTGGTGCCGATCGAGAACTCGGAGATCTTCCTGAAGAAGATCCGGGTGAAGGCGGCGGATCTCGGCACCGAGGAGTGGGTGGATCTCAAGCTCTCCATGAACCAGTCCTTCGTCCCCAAGCTCAAGGGCGTGAACACCACCGACGAACGTGAGCTGGGCCTGCTGGTCTATCACCTGTACGTCGGCGAGGCCGACAGCTTGGGGAAGGTGTCGGCCGTCGATGCGGCACCGCTGCCTCTGGCGTCGCCGGCCGCCGGGCCCAAGGGCGCGGCACCCAGGCCCGCCGCCAAGAAGTAGCTGGACGGGGCGGGGTCTTGCGATCCCGCCCCTGACCCCCTCAGCTCTCGCCGCTGGCCTTGACCTCGAGGTCGAGGTGGAGGTTGAGGCGCTCAACCCGTTTGGCACCGACCAAGGGGATGACCAGCACGTCTCTGAGCGGCGTGGTCCCGGTTTCCCCTTCCAGCTCCAGATGCACTCTGACCCCGGTGACGCCCTTCATCCGGCGCTCCGGCACGTCGATGCTGGCCTTGCGCTTGACGTCTTGGCGCTGGCCGGGATCGGTAGTCAGGATCTCCTGGAGCCGCTTGTCCAGGTTCTTGGGGGAGCTGCTGGGGGTCTTCCTGACTCCCGTCATGCCCGTCAGATCGCGGAGCTTGGCCAGCTCATGCTGGATGTCGACGCTGGCCTTGGTGGGGACCGCCCGAACCCGGTGTTCGCCCGAGTCCTCCTCGGCGAACTCGAGGGGCACTTCCTCGGTGCCCCCCGGGGTGTCGGCCACCAATTCCGCCAACGGATCCGCGGTGGCGATGGGCGCCACGGTGAGGCCGGGACGTGGTGGCGGCGGTGGCGGGAGCGGGGCTACGACCGGCTCCAGCGGCGGGGCCTTCTTCTTGGAGTCCTCGGCGATCTTCTTGCGGACCGACTGGATGGCGAGGCGGGAGATGGTCTTGAGCGTCTCGAAGACGCCGACGCCGTGGAGGGCGGCGGCCTCGAAGCAGGGGGCGCTCCCCGGGTTCAGGGTGGCGTTGAGCTCATCGACGGAGAGGATGTTGCGGATGTCCCGCTTGTTGTACTGAAAGACGACCGGGACCTGGTCCATGCTGATGCCCAGCTCCGCCAAGTTCACCCGCAGGTTGCCCAGGGATTCGATGTTGGTCTCCCGGGCCGCCACCTGACTGTCGGCCACAAACACGATCCCGTCGACCCCCTTGAGCACCAGCTTGCGGGTGGCGTTGTAGAAGACCTGCCCGGGCACCGTGTAGAGCTGTAGGCGCAGCTTCATGCCTCCGACCACGCCGACGTCGAGCGGAAGCAGGTCGAAGAACAGGGTACGGTCGGTCTCGGTTTCGAGGCTGACCATCTCCCCCCGCGAGCCGGGGGCGGTCTTCTGGTGAATGGCTTGCAGGTTGGTGGTCTTTCCACACAGGCCAGGACCGTAGTAGACGATCTTGGCCGTCATCTGCATCGTTGTGTAGTTGAAGAACACCACAGCGCCGCGAGTTTAGCACACCGGGCTCAAGTAGCGCCTGAGGGTCGGGCCCGGCTGGTCCGGGGCTACGAGCTAGGCGCGGCCTAGAAAGCGATGCCGGCACCCACCGAGTAGCGGCGCTCCATGGACAAGAGCGGCTCGCCGGAGAGACCGTACTGCCGGAACTCGCCCTTCAGCACCGCCAGCCCGATCTTGATCTTGAGGCCGAGCACGAAGCACTTGAGGGTGCCGGTGTCGCTGTCCGTTCCCTCGGTCTGGCGGAAGAGGCCGACGCCCACGCCCCCGTAGGGCGTCAGAAACGCGATGGGCGGGGCCAGTAGGGCGCTGCCCGTGAAGGAGGTCATGGTGCTGTCGGGGCTCTCTCCCGCAAAACGTGCTGCCTCACCCTCGAAGCTCAAGACCGTGAACCAGGTTGACGAGAGAGCGGCCCCGTAGCCGCGGCCCCAACTGTCCACGGGGGCGGCGACGGCCACGAAGGCGGTGATGTCCCCGGCCTGGGTGGGGGGCGGACTGGCGGCGAAGGCGACCAGAAGGCAACCCAGGACGACGGCTGAGCTCCTCAGCATAAGTCATTATACCTCTGATGCTTACAGCGATCTTTCCGGGTTCGTTGACAGCCCAGGGAGGGGCGAATATGATGGTCTTGTCGGTTCCTCGTTCCCCCTCATCAGAGACGCCATGATCGCATACATCTCACAGAACGCCTTCTGGGGACTTCTGATCTCGGCAGTCGAGGTCTACAAGCGGGAGTGCTTCGGCCTGCTCATCGGTCACCTCGATCGGCAGGCGGGGAAAGAGATGTTCGTGGTCGAGCACGCCATTCCCTTCCAGAGCGCAGGCCGCAAGCACAAGGGGGTGGTGACCAACCCTCGGGCCCACCGCCGCATCGAGCGTTTTCTCGCCAACCTGCCGCAGATGTCGGTGATCGGCGACTTCCACTCCCACACCATGTGGGGCTACACCCGAGCCGCCAGCCACCCCAGCGAGACGGACCGAGAGGGCATGCAGGCCGACAACGTCTACGTGATCCTGAGCGTGAACGACCGGCTGCGCGAGGTGCCCTGGAACTACAACGACGACGGGTCGCTGTCGGGCACCACCGACGACCACTACTTCCGCCTCACCGCCTACACGGTCACCGCGGCCGGGGAGACGCGACGCATCGCCATCCTCTGCCCGTATGCGATCGGCTTCGACGCCCACCCTCTGCGCGCCGTGAAGTAGTTCCCAACCGCTCTCGCAGGACGAACACAAAGGACACAAAGAACGACGAGCGTTGCCTGGCCCCGGGTCGCCTAACGAAAAGCCGCTTCTCGCCGCCTCCTCCTCTCGTGCCTCTGTGGTTTCCGTTTCGTGTGGGTGCGGCCCTGGCTGCGTTGGTGAGTGAACGCATCACTCCTTCTTCCGCGGTCGCTCCGGGCCCAGCTTGTTGTAGAGGGTCTTGGGGTCGATGCCCAGCGCCTTGGCGGTCCGGCCGCGGTGGCCCTCGTTCTCCCGGAGCACGGTCTCGATGTACTCCCGCTCCATGTCGGCCAGCGTCAGCCCCGCCCGCACCGCACCCCCCTTCCAGTTCTGATCCTGGATGTCGAGCGGCAGGTCCGCCGGTTCCAGCGTGTCCTGGCTGCTCAGGATGGCGGCGCGCTGGATCACCATCTGCAGCTCGCGCACGTTGCCCGGCCAGGAGTAGTCCTGCAAGGTCTCGATCGCCCGGTTTGAGAGCTTCTTGTTGGGCGCGAAGCGATAGGCGAAGTGCTTGGCGAGAAGCGGGATGTCGCCCTTGCGGTCGCGGAGGGGGGGGAGCTTCAAGGTCACGCCGTTCAGGCGGTAGTAGAGGTCCTCGCGAAAGCCGCCGGCCTGCATCTCGCTCTTCAGGTTCTTGTTGGTAGCGGAGACGATGCGCACGTCGGCGCGGACCGGGCGTGTCGATCCGACCCGAAAGAACTCCTTGGACTCGATGGCCCGGAGCAGCTTGACCTGGACCGAGGGCGGAATCTCGCCCACCTCGTCGAGAAAGACCACACCTCGGTCGGCAACCTCGAAGAGGCCGGGTTTGCGCACCATGGCCCCGGTGAAGGAGCCCTTCTCGTGTCCGAACAGCTCGCTCTCCAGCAGGTTCTCGGGAACCGCCGCGCAGTTGATGGCGACAAACGCGGCCGAGGACCGGGGGCTCAGCCGGTGCACGGCCCGGGCGATCAGCTCCTTGCCGGTGCCGCTCTCGCCCTGGATCAGCACCGGCAGGTCGGCCTGAGCGATCCGCTCTAGTGAGGCCAGGATCTCCTTGAGTGCCGAGTCCTCGGTGATCAGTCCTTCCACCACCTCGTGGCGCTGGACGCGGACTTTGAGGGCCAGGTTCTCCCGCCGCAGGCGGGCCTTCTCGGCCGCCTTCAGCACCTGCACCTCGATCTCGTCCATGCGGGCCGGCTTGGTGATGTAGTCGTAGGCCCCCAGCTTCATGGCCTCGATGGCTGTCGAAACCGTGGCATAACCCGTGAGGATGATGGCTTCCATGGCCAGCTCTTCCTCGGCGATCTGCCGGAGCACGTCGATGCCGCTGCCGTCGGGGAGCATGAGGTCCAAGAGGGCCACCTCGAACTCGGAGTCCTTGAGGCGCTCCCGGGCACTCCCCACGGTCTCCGCTGCCACCGCCTGGTGACCGCGGCTCCTGAGCTCGTCGCAGAGGATCTCGGAAAGGGCCTGGTCGTCCTCCACGACCAGGACGCGCACGGACGGAGTATCTGGCATCTGGACTCCTCTAGCTCGCTCCGGGGGGGCTTGCGGTTGCGGGAAAGAGCAGGGACATGCAGGTTCCGGAGCCCGGCTTGCTCTCCACCCTGATGTCCCCGCCGTGGGAGGCCACGATTCCGTGGCACATCGCGAGCCCCAGGCCGGTGCCCTGGCCCACGGGTTTGGTGGTGAAGAAGGGGTTGAAGATCCGATCCAGGTTCTCCGGCGGGATGCCGGTCCCGTCATCGGTCACCGAGAGCACGACCCCGTCCTCTCCGTCGCGCCGAGTGGCCACTTCGATGTGGCCCCCGGCGGAGCTGGCGTCCAGCGCGTTCATGAGCAGCGCCACCAGCGCCTGACGCAGTTGGCTGTCGTCACCGTGGATCAGGGGAAGCCGTGGGGCCAGTTTCAGGTCCAGCGCCACTTGCTTGAGCTTGAGCTGGTGCCCCACCAGGTCGTGGGCCCGCTCGGCCAAGGCGTTCAGGTCGACCGCCCGGGCCTCCAGCTTGCGGACCCGGCTGAACTCGAGCAGCCCACCGATGATCTTCTTGCAGCGGAAGATCTCCTCGTCGATGGTCTTGAGGTAGCGGGGAAAGTTCTTGAAGGCGGGGACCGCCAGCAGGTCCGGACTCTGGGCCGCCTTGAGCAGGCTCTCGGCGCGCAGCGCGATGGAGGCCAACGGGGTGTTGATCTCGTGAGCAACCCCGCCTGCCAAGAGCCCCACGTCGGCCAGGCGGGCCGCCCGCAGCAGTCGCTCCTGCTGTTCCTTCTCGCTCGTCACGTCCTTGATGATGACCACCACGCCCTGGACCTCGCCGGCGTCGTTGCGGTAGGGCGAGGTGGTCACCTGATGGAGGCCCGGGAGCTTGCCGAAGCGAGCCTCATGAGTGCGCGGTTCGCCGTCCCTCAGGCTGTCGGCAATCGGGTCGAGCGAGGGCGCCAGCGGCGGGCCCAGCAGCTCGGCGTAGGGTGCTCGGACCACTTCCTCGAAGGGAAGGCCGAGGACCTCGGCCAGGCCGCGGTTGGCGCGCGCCACGATGCCGCTTCGGTCGAGGATGGCTACCGGATCGACGATGGCATCGAAGGCCTTCTCCCACTGCTCCTTGGCCTGGACGATGGCGCTCACCACGGAGGAGTGAGGATGTTCGCCGGCCCCCGTATTGACCAGGATCACCGCCGGCGGCGCGTGCGCCATCCGGCTCAGGGCTTCGGCGAGGGCGGGGGCGCCTTCGGGCGTGGTGGAGAGCAGGGCCAGGTCGACGTGGGCCGATACCAGGGCGGCCAGATCGTCGGCGCGGACGACCTCGAAGCGGTCGGCCAGGCTAGTGGACTGCAGGTCGCTTTCGGCATCCTCGCCCAGGACTCCAACCCGAAGCGGGTCACGACCCTGCGCCATGGCCGGAGTGTAGCACGGCCGGCACGCCCAGTCGGGTCTTCCTCCCGGAGCTACTCGACCGCGACCTTTCGGGCCTTCTTGCCGCTGTGCGGAGTGCGCGAAGCGTCCATTCTCTCCAGCTGCCACTGGCAGAGCAGGATGAGGCCCTCCAAGAGCTGCCGGCGCACCTGACGCGCCTTTTCGCGATCGATGCCGGCCTCCTCCAGGATCTCCGAGATCATGCAGCAGGCCTTCTTGGGTTTCGAATCGCTAGGCATGATCCTCCTTGGCGCCGAAGGCGACCCTCAGGTGCTGGCCCTGGAAGGCCGCCCCCAGAAGCTCCCGGCAGGCCAGGGTGCGGGGCAGCACAACGTTGCGTCTCTGATTGTCCACCTGGACCACCAGCTCGTCGCCCTGGGTCCAGACCTGGATCTTGTCCTTCTCGGCGAAGGGCAGGCGGATGTACATGGCGTAGCCGCGGCCTTCCTTCTTGATCTGCAGCGGCTTCTCCCGGTAGTAGACGTCGGTGGGGTCGCTGTCGCCGAACACCTCCTGGGCGAACTCGCCGAGCAGCGGCAACCCCACCATCTCGCGATCGAAGAAGCGGGCCTCGAAGAAGGGCAGCGGATCGAAGCAGCGGCGGGCCTCGGCCAGGTAGCCGGCCTGGAGGGACAGCCAGCGGTCGAAGTAGCCGGAGCCGGCCTCTTTGGGCAGCACTCGGTTGGCGATCACCGCGTCCACCGGGAAACCGAACAGGTTCAGGTAGGTGTAGAGCCGCTGCGATTCGTTGATCACCATTCGCTCCGGGTTGAGCACGATGCGAATGGTGCTGCGCTCGGGGTCCTGGAGCAGCGGCCCCATGCCTTCGAGCTGGTCGTAGACCGCCTTCACGGCGGCGAGAACGTCGTCCGAGGGCAAGGGCATGTCGGTCACCCGCTTGGCCACCGGCCGGACCGATCGCAGCACCGTGCGCTGGATGGGGAAGATGCGCTTGAAGTAGAAGTTCAGGATCTCCGGCGCCGACAACATCCGCACCGTCTCCCCGGTCGGCGCGCAGTCGATGATGGCGACCTGGTAGGCGCCCTGGTCGGCGAAGCGCTTGACCTTGAGCAGGCTGAACAGCTCGTCCATGCCGGGGAGGATGGCCATCTCCTCGGCCACCGCTTCGCCCACGCCCTGGAAGGTCATGAAACGGGTGAGCCATTCCTGGATCACCCCCCAGTGATCCGCCAGCTCGCGGTTGACGTCGATTTCCAGTGCATCAAGGTTAGGTGCGATGCGGGTGGGCTGACTGCCCACCGCCACCGCCAGAGCATCGGCCAGGCTGTGGGCGGAGTCGGTGGACACCACCAGCGTCCGCTTGCCCAGCGCGGCCGATCGCACGGCGGTGGCGGCGGACAGGCTGGTCTTGCCCACCCCTCCCTTGCCCGAGTACAGGATGATCCTCATGACCTACCCTCCGTGGCGCGCCCTGGGGCGCCGGGCCTTGCCCTCGCTCGAACCGCCCCCGGCTTCCGCCAGCATCAGCCCTCCCACCTCCCGGAGCCCCCGGAGGTCGTGGACATCGGCCTCCAGCTCGGGCACCAGCACCAGCGGCTCTCCGGCATCGACCTCCAGGCGGGCCAGGCTCTTGCGTTCGGCGCGGGCCAGTCGACGCTGATCCTCCAGGACCTGGGCTAGCCGGGCATCGAGATCGGCAGCCAACTGGGCCCGGGGTCCTCGGTCGGTAGGCTGGGAGCGGGTGGGATCGGGGTGGACCCGGTTCACGACCAGGCCCACGAAGGGCATCGCGCTGTCCCTCAGGCGGCGGTGAAAGTAGAGGGCCTCGTCCAAGGTGAAGCGCACCGGGCTGGCGACGAGCACGAAACCCGCCAGCTCGGAGCGCAAGAGAGCGTGGACCTTTTCCGCCCGCTCCTTGAACCCCTCGTACATGCCTTCGAAGGCCAGGAAGAACTCGGAGAGGTCTTGCAGGAACTGGAGGCCCAGGAAGCGGTCGGCCAGGCTGAGCGCGATGGCGCCGGTTCGCGTCGCCACCTTGAGGGTGAGCCGGCCCGCCACGAAGTAGGGCTTCAGGAACCAGCGCAGGACGCTGGCGTCCAGGAATCCCATCAGCCGGCCCGGGGCCTCCAGGAAGTCGAGGGCGTGGCGGGTGGGTGGGGTGTCCAAGACCACCAGGTCGAACCGCTCATCCTTCGACAGGTCCAGGAGCTTCTCCATCGCCATGTACTCGTGGCTGCCTGCCAGGGCTGAGGAGACCTGCTGGTAGAACCGGTTTCCCAGGATGCGGCGGCGCGCCTCGGCTCCTGAGGTGTGGCGCTCCACCAGGGTGTCGAACGTGCGTTTGGTGTCGAGCATCATGGCCCACAAGGTGCCCCGCGAGTCCGGCGCCAGGCGGGAAAGGTCGAGCCGCTTGGGTGTGTCGAGGAGGCGGTCAAGGCCCAGGCTGGTCGCCAGTCGCCGGGAAGGGTCGATCGTGCACACCAGCACCCGCCGTCCCGCCATCGCGGCCCAGAGCCCCAGGGCGGCCGCGGTGGTGGTCTTGCCGACGCCACCGGCGCCACAAACCACCAGGATGCGTCTCTCCCGCGCGGCCAGGGCAAGTTTGCGCGCTGCCGGCGCGCCGATGCGATCCCTCACGCCGCCTCCAGGCGATCGGCCAGCAGCCGGATGGCCGCCGGTCCGATCTCGTCCTGGAACAGGTAGGGCAGGCTGACCACCGGCAGCTCGACCGCCTGCCGCAGCCGCTTCTCGTAGAACTGGGTCAGCTTGCGCCGGCGGATGTGGTGGCGAGCGGCCACCAGGGCGGCGCCTAGCGAGGATCCGTCGGCCAGCCGCCCCCGGGCCTGGTCGGCTCCCAGCCGGAGCACCTCCGCCTCCTGGGCGGCGGTGAAACGGCGTTCGTGGCAGGCGTTCAGAAAGAGCGCCACCACCTCGATGCCGACCTCGGCCGCCGCGCTCTCCGTGAACTCCAGGGCTTCCACCACCGCCATCTCCTCGGGGACGGCGACCACCGCCAGGGCGGTGCGCGAGGGATCGCGCAACAGGGCCAGCAGGCGCCGGGCGTTGGTGCCTACCGGACCTACCGGTACCGCCTCGGCGGCGGCGCCGGGCACCTTGAGGAAGGAAAGACCATGCCCAGTGGCTGGCGCGTCCACCACCACCAGGTCGTAGCGGGGCCGGCGCGACCAGCCGTCCTTGGCCTCTTCGAGCATCATGATCTTGCCCAAGACCATGAGCTCCTTGAGCCCCGGGGCGGCGGCCAGAAAGCGGTGGTAGATGGGGTTGTCGAGGATCTTGCGGGCCAGCACCTCGAAGCGGACGGTGTGGCGGACGTACTCCTCCATCACCTGCGCCGGGTCCAGGTTCACGGTAAAGAGGCCGGGGAGGACCTCGGTTTCTTTTCGGCCGACCGGCAACGCCCCCAAGTAACGAGCAGCCTCGGCCACCGCCGGGGTGTCGATCTCGACCATCAGGACGCGTTTCCCTCGGCGGGTGGCGGCCAGGGCCAGGGCGCTCCCCACCACGCTCTTTCCCACTCCACCCTTGCCCGAAAGCACCAGTAGACGTCTTGTCAGGAGCTGGTCGAGGATCACGGCGGCCAAGCCTACCACGGGCCTTTGGGTGCCGCGATTTTGAAACTAAGATACCCCCTCCATGACCGGCGAAGAGACCAACCTGAGAGAGGAACCGCCCTCCCGCCAAGAGCGGGTGGTCATCGTGATGCCTGCGTACAACGCGGCCAGAACGCTGGAGGATACCTTCCGGGCTATCCCCAAGGGCTACTACGACGAGGTCGTGGTGGTGGACGACCACAGCCGCGACGACACCGTGGAGCGAGCCGAGAGCCTGCACCTCAAGGCCATTCGCCATCCCCACAACGTGGGCTACGGCGGCAACCAGAAGACCTGCTACATGGAGGCCTTGCGGGATGGGGCCGACATCGTGGTCATGCTGCACCCGGACGGACAGTACGATCCCGCCATCATTCCCGAGATGCTCCGGCCCATTCAGGAGGGGCGGGCCGACATGGTCCTCGGCTCCCGCATGATGGTCCCCGGCGCAGCGGCTCGGGGAGGAATGCCGCTCTGGAAGCGAATCGCCAACCGCTTCCTGACCACGGTCGAGAACCTGGCCATGGGCCGGGGCTTCTCCGAGTGCCACACCGGCTACCGTGCCTACAGCCGGCGGTTCTTGGAGACGGTGCCCTTCCTGCGCAACTCCAACAACTTCGTCTTCGACACCGAGGTCATCTTCCAGGCGGTCCAGTTCGAGCTGCCGGTGGTCGAGGTGCCCATCTCTACTCGCTACTTCTCCGAGGCTTCTTCGGTGGGGTTCAAGACCGGCGTTGTCTACGGCTTGGGAACCCTGATGACCGCCCTCCGCTTCCGCCTCCATCGCTGGGGCCTTCTCGCCTGCGACAAGTTCCGGCGCTAGCTTGAACCTCCGAATCGGCATCGCGGTCCTGGTCGCCCTCTTCCTGGGCCTGGACCTGACTCGGCCCTACGCCGCCCGAGGCCTTGAAGGCTGGCTCTGGTTGGTGGGCCTGGCCCTCTTGGCGGTGGTGGGGAAGTGGCTAGGTTCCCGCGGTGCCTCATGGCGTCAGGCGCTCCCTTTCCTGGCATTGGGCCTCATGCTACTCGCCACCGCCGTCGGCCAATCGCAAGAGCTGAAGAGCGACGGGATCCGATACTACGCCTACTGGCGCTCGGTGGCCTTCGACCTTGATCTCGAGGTAAGGAACGACTGGGCGCTCCTGGGTTTCACCCTGGACGAGCCGCCGGTTCTTCCCATCGGTGCACCGCTGCTCTGGAGTCCGCTTCTCTTCGTGGTACACCTGGGTCGGGAGGCCATCCGCCTCTTGGGAGCCCCTTCCCCCACCGGAGTGGAGCCGATCTACCAGGCGACGGCCTGCCTGGCCAGCCTGATCTACGGCGCCGCCGGGCTCTTTCTGCTGCTGGACACGCTCAAACGCTGGGTGCCGGCGGCAGCAGCCTTCTGGGCCACCGTCCTGGTGTGGGTGGGCTCGCCCCTGCGCTTCTACCTATCGGTGCTACCGGCCTTCGCCCACGCCGCCGAGTTCTTTGCAGCGGTTCTGGTGCTCAGAAGCTACCTCTGCCTGCGAGAGAAACCCGACGGCCGGCGCGGCCTGCTGGCCGGCGCCGCCTGCGGTCTGGCCTTCCTGGTCCGCTCCCAGGACGCGCTGGTGCTGGCCCTGCCTGGCCTCGAGCTGGTTTGGCGGTGGGCGCGAGGGCCAGACCGCCGGCCCCTGTCGTGGGCGGTGGGAGGGCTCGGTTTGGGGTTCTTGTTGGCCGCCTTGCCCCAACTGCTGGTCTGGCAGATCACTTTCGGGGTGCCGATCCTGATCCCTCACCAGGCCATTCATGGAGCGGCGTTCTTGCACGCGCAGCGGCCCGAGCTTCTGGCGATGCTGATCTCGCCCGGTGGCGGCCTGTTCACCAGCTACCCCGTGTTGCTCTTGGCCGGGCTCGGCCTGCTGGGCCTGCTGCGGCGTGACCACCGTTATGTGTTGGGAGCCATCCCGGTTCTCCTCGCCATGTGGTACCTGAACGCCTCCGTCTTCGACTGGTACCAGGTGCGGCGTTTCACCGGAGTGGTGCCCCTGCTGGCGCCGGGCCTGGCCCTGCTCCTGGTACCGCTGGTCCGGGCCGGAGTGCTGCCGCTGGGGCTCTTGGCCTTGCTGACCCTGCGCTACGATCTGGCCGTCGATTCGCTGCGTTCCACACCCGGCGATCCCGCGCCCCCCCGAACCGCTCTGACCACGCTGGCTGACGGCCTCGCCGCCGACGCCTATCGCATCATCGAGCCGGCCGCGCCGCGGGCCGCGGTCCGGCTGCTTGCGGCCTATACCGGGGAGGCGGTCTTGGCCGAGCCGGTGACCGAGATCGGGCTCGGTCGAGACACCACGCTCCTCCGCCTGCCTCGCCCGGCGCGGCACTTCTCCGGGGTGGAGGTGGAGGACGGGCGGGCCTGCCGGTGGATCTCCGCCCAGGACGCGCGGCTCTTCCTGCCGGTGGCCCAGCCCTCCGATGTCATCGTGACGCTGAGTGCGCGGGCTCTGGAGACGGTCGAGCCCCAGGCCGTGGAGCTGCTGTGGAACGAGGCGGTCGCCGGGCACTTGTCCATGGAGCCGTCATGGGTCCGCTATCGCTTCCACGTCCCGCGCAGCGCGGTGCGGGCCGGGACCAACGTCCTGTACCTGCGTTTCGAGCGGGGACCCATCTTCCACCGGATGCGAGGCCGCGGCCCCAAGGAGGTGCGGCCCGCCGCCATCGAGAGCCTCACTCTGCACCGAGGGCCCGAGTGAGGCTCGGTCGGTGCTAGCCTTGCGACCATGAGCTTCACGGTGGGGGACTGGGATCCCCAGAAGGTGCTGCTGCGATCGATGGTGGCCCGGCGCCGGGTGAGCCGCGTTTTGCGCAACAAGTTCGTGGCCGGGCTGCTGATCCTGATCCCCATCGTCCTCACCGTGAAGGCCCTGGCCTGGCTCTTCAGCTTCCTGGACGGCCTGGCTCAGCCGCTGGCGGTGTCGCTTCTGGGCCGGCCCGTCCCCGGCGTCGGCTTCCTGACCACCCTGCTCATCGTCTTCCTCGCCGGGCTGCTCTTCTCGAAGGGCCCGCTGCGTCGCCTGCTCGACGGCGTCGAGGACTTCCTGGACGACGTGCCGCTGGTGGGCACTGTCTACGGGACCACCAAGAAGGTTCTCGCCGGATTCGGCGACGCCGAGGGCGGGGCCGCCTTCCAGAAGTTCGTGCTGGCCCAGCTCCCCGGCCGGACCACCCCGGGCTTTCTGACCGGCAGCTTCGCGCTCACCCGCAAGGACGGCTCCTCGTATAACGTCTGCACCGTCTACATCCCCACCAACCACCTGTACCTTGGCGACCTGGTGGTGCTCCCCGCCGCGGACGTGATCGAGACCGATCTCTCGATCGAGGACGGCATCAGCGTCATCCTCTCGGCGGGGGCTTCGATGCCGGAGCTGGTGCGCGAGAAGTAGATCACGACCCGGCCTATCACACGGATCCGCAGCAGCCGGCCGTTGACTCCGGCGCCGGATCGCGGCATCATTGGCAAACAAAAGGCGAAAGTGGTCAGGCCCCCCCTTGTACCTCGAGCTGCACACGTCGTCGGCATTCTCGTTCCTCCGCGCTTCCTCGCTGCCCGAGGATCTGGTCGCCCGGGCGGCCGAGTTGGGCCATCCGGTCCTGGCCCTCCTGGATCGGGATGGGCTTTCGGGTGCCCCACGCTTCTTCAAGGCGGCGCGCCAGGCGGGGATCCGCCCCA
>Ga0209342_10004714_pt1 | contig 14088 bp, 10 predicted proteins | sample RifCSP16_2_FD_184023 | JGI IMG/M metagenome (GOLD analysis project Ga0209342, IMG submission 184023) | Soil microbial communities from Rifle, Colorado - Rifle CSP2_sed 16_2 (SPAdes) (version 2) | ecosystem: Environmental > Terrestrial > Deep subsurface > Rock core/Sediment | place: Rifle... | reverse complement strand
ATTACAAATAGACCGACCTTCCCTTTTCTTGCAAGCTTGAGCCCATCATCACCGTACATACCGACATACTTAATAACGTCATCTCCGTGCCTTTTTGCCAGTCTGATAACGTCATCTCCATATTTTTCAATGACTTTAATGCCGCTTGAGCCATACTTAGATGCATACGATATAACATCATCACCATGGAGTGCGGCCATTTTGATAACATTATCACCATAAATGGAGCTCAAAAGCACAACGTCCTTGCCGTGCTTCTGAATGATCCGAAGGCCGTCATCGCCGTAAAGTGCAGTGTATTTGATAACATCATCGCCATATTGACGTGCCAGGGATAGGACGTCGTTGCCGTATCTTTCAATTGCAGTCCCCGCATCCGCACCATATTTAGAGACATATCGAACCGCATCATCCCCATATTGCTGTGAGATTTTGAGGATTTTGCCGTCGGTTGCCTTCAGCGCCTTGATGCCATCATCCCCGTATTTTGCCACAAATGGAACGACATCATCCCCATATGTTTTAACGAGATCGTCCGTCAGATTTATGAGACCTTTAAATCCCTTCGTTGTCTTGGCGAACCGCGCCCCTTTTGCCGCAAACTTTGCCCCCTTTGAGATACCACCACCGATAGGGATGATCCCCAGCATATCCAGTCCGGCAAACAACTTGTCCTGGAAGGTAACGTCTTCCTGTCGAATTCTTTTGCGGCTGACCTTTTCAACGTCAGAAATAAAGAAGTTCCTTAATTTATTCGTAATGGTGGTGATGGATTCTTCCTTAACATTATTGATATCGAGGATTTCGAATCTATCCAGAAAATCATTTCCCAATTCGAAAATAAGATTGACCGCCCCCCGGGCATTTTCGCGTCTTATGACCGCATCACTTTGTGTATTTGGAGCAGAGGTGTCTGTGCCATACCACCAATCAGAGACCCATTCGTAAACCTTTGTTTTCCTCATGTAGTCATAGACTTGGTTGTTAAAATCGTTGTTATCGTAAAAAAGATATATGATGGGAATGGTTTGTTTATGCCCGTATGTCTTAATCACGTGGTAAAAAGTATCATCGTCAATGAAAAGGTTGAATAAAATCTTTGCCTTTTCACCAAATTCTTTAATTGCCAGAAGACCGTCCTCCTGGAATTTGATGACTATGTTCAATACATCTTTGTCGTAAAGCCTCGCAAAGGCAATCCCATGTTTCCGTGCAAGGGGAAAGACAATGTCACCCTTTTCATTGGCAAGGTTCATTAACTCTACACCCTTGTCTTTATCTTCACTGATAAGGAAGAAGTTTTCGTGATTACTTGCAATCCATTTTACCCCTTCAGATCCGAAGGTTTTATAAAATTGCGAAAGAGTTTCAGGAGAGAATATATTGAGATTATTTATATTATTGCCAGGGTTGCTGTACAGGCGAAAGATGTCCCGATAATCCAGGAGTGGATGTAAGTTCGCCATTTCTCTGCCATGTTTTTCCAGGAGGACAAGACCTTCAATTTTATATTCTTTTAAAAATTCAAGGGTAAAGACGCCGTATTGCTGGTAGAGTCGTTCTGCATTATCTCCAAATTGCCAGAATACGTCTTTGTAAGCTGCGTGGACGGAGTTAGGAATTGACAATAAATAACATGAACAACTTCGTGTTGTTGTGCCATCAGGGCTAAAGCCCCAGTATGGCGTGTACCAACTAACCCCAGCCTTAAGGCTGGGGTTAGTGACGGTCTTATCTGAATTGGGCTTTAGCCCTGACATTGCCAGATATTCAAAGTGTTGGACAACAAACTTGCTCAGATTATTTATTGTCAATCCCTTACCATAACTTATCCTGATATCTGCTGGAACTGTTTGTTCAGAGATATTTCCCGGGGTCTGGGGATACGCGCTCTGTAAGGATGCGGAGAGTGTTTGGCCTCCAAGAAGGATCAAAAATACTATGAGAACCTGTTTATGCATTTTCAAAACAAACTGTATGGTCTGTTGCAGGTTGATTTACAACGAGTATTAACTCAATATGTTTGGCATGTGAGGTACATTATGGAAAAAATCCATCTCACGGTGTTTCAGATGTTCTTTTGCCCAGCCGGAAAAGCATCATCTTTTCGTGGTGGCTTGCCTTATGGCTGAGGACCAATTCACCCGGAATAGCTTCGTGGTGTTTTAAAAGGGACGTATAATCCCTTTCGCCGATAACCAGGTATGATCCTGCCCCTGCATTGCGCAACGTTTGGGATACAAGAGAAGGGTTATCGCCGCTGAGTGTCTTTATTCCTTCATATCTCTGCCCTACCCAGGCCAGCGCTTCTTCACTTGATAAACAGTATATCTGCGATTTTGGTTCGATGACCCTGAGGATTTCTTTCGCAAAAAACATCTGTGAATTTTTATACGGTTGTACAAAGGGTTGAACGGCCACAAAGTACAGGGGGACGGCGATGATCGAGAGAGGCACAAGTATTTGCGCTGCGCGCCGCACCAGACGGCTTGTTTCATAGTAACGGACGAGTGACTCGGCGATTCCCAGCGCAAAAAATGGATAGAATGGGACGAGATAATGTTGTCGTTTTTTGGGAATGCAGGAAATGACGATAAAGATAGCCCCGGCGATTGCAAGCGGGGCTGAGTAGCCGCATCGTCGCAAGTCTCGTATTGCGAGAGGCAGGAAAAGCGAATAGGGGAACGTGAGCATAATCCCATACAACACGTAGTAGAATACCGACTTCCCGCTTCCGCCCATGCTTACGTCGAGGTCTGGCTGGAATATTACCCCGCGAATGTAATGGCCGCCATCGCGAAGGTAGGCAGGAACAGCCCAGATAGCGAGGGCAGTCAGAAAACCAAGCACAAAACTGGCCCAATTAAATCGGGGGCGCTTAAGATCTTCCTGGCGGAACGGCGCAAAAATTGCAAAAAAGGCAGGGACGAGTATTCCATAGGGACCCTTTGTTATTACTCCAAGTCCGGCACATAGTCCTCCAAAAATCAGGTAGAATGTTTGCCAGGTGTATCTTCGCTCCCTCATGCCAAGGCCGATGCAAAGGCACGAGCATAAAACTGAGGCGCACAGGATCATGTCCGGCCGTGCGTGTCGTGCTACAATGCTGTAGCCTGGCATTCCGAGTAGCGCAATAGCCGCTATCAACGCCGAACGCCGGTCAAGAAGCAACAGTCCTATACCATAGACTGCCAGCACCCCCAATATGCCTGCCGCAGCCGAAGGTATGCGTGCAATCATCATGCTCGGCTTGCCGACCATCCGCGTGAGTACGGCTGCTATCGCATGCATGACCGGTGGCTTGTCATGGTATACCCCTCCCATGAGCCTTGGTATCAAATAATCGCCGTTTTCAACCATTTCACGGATAATCTCGGCATGACGGATCTCATGGCTGGCCCACTCCCTGTTCTGGCCAAGGGCGGGAAATATAACCATAGCGGATAGCGCAGTCAACAATAATAAGTCAAAAAACCGCGTTCGCCGTTCTCTAAAATTTCCGATCATTTAAAAATCTCTTTCTTTGCATAATTTTTGTCTTCTCAGTTCGATCTCAGGAGTTTACTTTTTTTAAGATACCAGGCAGTGAAAAATGCACAGGTGACAACCAGGATTAAAATTGACAGCGACCACATTATGTACTTACCGGCCTCATAGCCGAGATCCAAATATGTGTCCTTAATGATCAAAAACGTTAGCCCCGTTATCCATACAAAGGGTGTGGCATATTCTTTGACGATCAATCGTTTCCAGTTAAATTCCATACCTTTAATTGTGTTCCCTATCCCTGAAAAGTCAGGGATAATGCGGTTGACTCGTTCACAGTAATCTTTGAACTCCTGGCCAAACTTTTTTTCCAAGTAATTCTCCTCAGCACGTATTATTGCCAAATAAGCAAATAGAAAGAACGGCATTCCAAACAAAATAAATAGCAGTGAGTTTGCGGCAATTCCAACTCCAATGAGAATCAAAAGGTTACCTAAATAGAGGGGATTTCTGCAATGCGAGAAAATCCCATCTTGAACAAGTTTTTCCGCATACACCTGCTTTTTTTTACCACCGCGTTTGATGTAGGCAAGTCCAATGGTAAGCGCCCGCAATATCTGGCCGCTCAATGCTACTATAACGCCAATGACAATTTCCCACATCTCCACGACCTCACTGTCACATACCGGCCATGTTCCCTCAAAAAAAAGCAACACAAAGACTACCGGGAAAAGGACATTCCGGTATCGAAAAAAGAAGTTACCTATTTTGACCATTATTTTACGGCTACCACTCCACAAAAGTTGTACCACTTGAAAAATACATCACAATATCGGAATCCCTCCTTAAGCAGGAGTTCCCTGTTTTCCAATAGCTTGTAAGGGATCAATACGTTCTCGAGCGCCTCTCGCTTTTGGGCGATCTCTAATTCGCTGTATCCGTTTCGTTTCTTGAAGTCGTAGTAATAGTTTATGAAAAGTCTATTAAAAACTGAATCTTCTCCCAAGACTTTTTCTACAAGAATCAAACATCCGTTCTCATTCAATCCCCTCAGGATGCTGCCGATCAATGTGTCCCTTCTCAACGGCCTTATAAATTGAAGTGTAAGAACCATGACCACGACCGAAGCATTCTCGATATTTACACCTTGATTCAAATCAGCGCAGATCAGTTCATGTTCCCTGGAGAAATGATGCGCGTCGAGTTTCTGTTTACACCTGGCAAGCATATCCTGTGAATAATCAATACCTATGAATTTTACTTTACCGGGGATATTTTGACTCAAATTGATCAGGGTGGTACCAGTAGAGCATCCCAGATCATAAATATTAGTTCCTTCAACGGCAAAATCTACCGCCATTTCCCCGATCATTCTTTGGATTTCCCGATAAAACGGAACAGACCGATCCAACATGTCGTCAAATACCGAAGCAACTTTCTCTCCAAAGTTAAAGTCTGCTATAACCGGCATATTTTCTTTGAATATTTCGTCCTTTGACATAGGTGATAACTTACCTCAACTTTCTTTATGCGGAACTTGGGTTGGAGCCGAAGCAGTTGCCGCGAGCTGGTGTTTTCTGATCAAATGTAAATTGCGCATATAGACGAAGGAGTTCGGCAGATAGGCTAGTATTCCAACCGGACTACGTTCCATAATCCAATAGGCACACATGATTATGCTTCCCGCTATGCTCCAATACCAAAATGTAACAGGAATCACGCTCTTCCCTTTTTTTTCCGAGGCAATCCATTGGATCAAAAACCTGGTAGAAAATATTGCATTACCAAGGAATCCAAGAATAGTGAGGTAATTCCAATTCAGCCCGAACAAACGATGTTCCTCTCCAAACCACGTGACGGCTAGCACAATATTATAAAGCATAAATAATCTCCTTTTTAATTTAGTTTTTCAACGATTTCGTACCTTATCATCCGTTTTTTCATCCATCTCACGGCAAGCAGGTCTGCGAAGGACTTGAATAGCCGATTCCACACCCCATAGTGACTCTGACCCGCAAATCGTGGATTGTTGGTAACAGGGATTTCCGTTACTGAAAACCCCTCCATTTTGATCAATGTTGGCAAAAAACGGTGTGCACCTTTGAAAAATTTGATCCGCGCGAGGCATTCGCTCTTGAATGCGCGGTAGGTGCATCCTGCGTCGCTAACATTTTCGTCACTGAGTTTATTGCGGACACAGTTGGCGATACGAGACGAGATGATCCGTATAAAATTATCTCCCTTCCCCCTCGTCTCCACACGCGTGCCACACACGCAATCGTGCCGGCGCAGTGCTTCAAAAAATTTTGGCACGTCACGGGGGTCGTTTTGCAAATCAGCATCCAGGGTAATGATATAACGGCCACGCGCTGCCATCATACCAGCCCAGCTGGCCGCCGATTCGCCGCAGTTGGAATTGAACCGCTGAACTCGAAAACGTGGGTTAGACACTGCTATCTCCTTAAGGAGTGTCCATGAATTATCGGCGCTTCCATCGTCGGTAATCACCACCTCATAGGAAATATGGAGCGGGTCCATGGCAGAGGTAATCGCATTTGCAAGCGCCCGCAAGTTGCCCTCTTCGTTGTAACAGGGAATGACGATACTGATTTCAGGCGGTTGTCGGCTCATTTTTTACCATAGAATTCTTCAATGGAGTTGCAAACATAGTCAACGTCGTTCAGGGATAACTCACCAAAAATGGGGAGCGAAAGGATTTCCTGCACAGCCTGCTCGGTTTTCGGCAGTTTTGGCAGATCGTTATAAAGTTTGGTGATTGCAGGTTGTTGATGATTGGCTGTGGGATAATGGATGCCCGTGCCGATGCCGCGTTGCTGCAAGAACTTTGCGAGTTCGTTTCTTAGTTCTGTCCGAATTACGTACATATGATATACCGACCTGGACCAGGATTGTTCTGGCGGCGTTTTCACAATGCCTTTTAAACGCCGGTTGTAGTGGGCGGCAATGGCGCGTCTTCGTTCGTTGAGTGCATTCAGATACCGCAGCCCTACACGGCCTATGGCTGCCTGAATTTCATTCATTCTCAGATTATATCCAACCAGTTCGTGGGTGTATTTGTCCTTCCGTCCATGGTTGCGCAGCATGCGGATTTTTTCTGCAATGGCATCATCGTTGGTGCAGATGCAACCGCCGTCACCCATTACCGTCAGATTTTTTGATGGGAAAAAGGAATATCCGCTTGCTACGCCCATAGAACCCACCGTTTTTCCCTTGTACTTCGCACCCTGTGCCTGCGCGCAGTCCTCGATTACCCATAGGCGATGCTTCCGGGCAATCTCAAATATGCGCTCCATATTCGCAGGGTGGCCATAGAGGTGTACCGGCATTAACCCCACCGTGCGAGATGTAATTGCCGCCTCCAGTAGTTCTACGTCCATGCAATAGGTTTCGTCGATGTCGATAAATACCGGCTTTGCCCCGCAGTGAATCATAGGTTCGATGGATGGGAATGCCGTGTGGGAAGGCACTAGGATTTCTTCACCCGGCTTTAAATCCATCGCTTTATGAAGAAGGAACATGCCCGCCGTCAGGGATGAGCTTACTATAGCGTGCTTTGTGCCTGTGTGAGCGGCAAGTTCACGTTCGAACGCTTCGCATTCCTTCGCAAGGATATACCACCCTGACTCCAGGGCGCGCATCGCAGCCTGTTTGACTTCGTCGTTCAGGAGACACTTTGAAAGTGGAACTTTTTCCATAATCTCTTTGTCCTCAGTTCAATGACATTGGTGTGGTAATTCCACACGGGTATTATTCTAACGCTATCGTTTGCCCTGTTTGTGCCGATTTCGTTGCTGCCTCGATGACTCGCACGGCCTCATAGCCTGCCCAGCCGTCAGCCAGAGGCGGCTGTCGTGTCTGTACAGAATTAGTGAAGGTGCGTAATTCAGCCTGCAGAGGTTCTTCCGGTGCAAACTCAAGTTGACGCATAGTGCCTTCGACTGCCTTAAAATCGTTACCAGACTTCACGTGTTTGTTTTCGAAGGTACGGACTTTATATTGAGCTACATTGTAATCGCATACAGCGCTTAACTCACTGCCAATGACCATTACTTCACGGAACTTACCTGGTGAATAATAACCGCTGATAACTGTTGCAAGGGTTACGCCATGGTCACCCCCGTAATCCAGTGATAAATACGATTCATCTTCCCTCCCTGTGCCCATAAAGTCTTTCATTATGGCAGTAACCCTTGCAGGTGGTCTGTCCATGAAGTAGTTAAAAAGGTCAACGAAGTGAATTGCATCGGCGAATGTAACGCCGGTATCATTCCTGGGCCGTTTGAAACCGCTGAAGTTACCGCGCAGGATATTCACATGACCAAATATTTTTTGTTCAATAGAGTCGTGGAGCCACCGTGATGCCGGATCGAACCGGAAAATATGGCCAACCTGAAGGATACGGTTGTATTGGTCAGCCATTTCAGCCAGTATTTTCGCCTGACCTGACTGGAGTGTAATAGGTTTCTCAACAAAGACGTCCTTGCCTGATTCCAGCAACTTTTGGCACAGATCAAAATGCGACTGGGCTGGTGTGACTACCACTGCTGCATCCACCCTTGAGACAAATTCTAACGGGTTGGTGGAGAGATGGGTAGCTGGGATGCCTATTGTGAGCGCTGATGAGAGATGATCCTTGTGTATGTCGCTGACGAAAAGTTCCACTGGCAGTGAACTCAACACGCGCAAATGATTCGAACCCCATCGTCCAACACCTAATAATAACACCTTTATCATGGTCGTTTTTCCCACAGGTTTTCCAGGAATTGACAATAAATAACATGAACAACTTCATGTTGCTGTGTCATCAGGGCTAAAGCCCCGGTATGACATGTATCAACTAACCCCAGCCTTAAGGCTGGGGTTAGTGACGGTCTTATCTGAATTGGGCTTTAGCCCTGACAGTGCCTGATCTTCAAAGTGTCGGACAACAAACTTGTTCAGATTATTTATTGTCAATCCCTTAGGAAGGAGCACGAAAATAACACCCTCCCTTAGTCCCTCCCATCAAGGAAGAGAAAGTTTCCTCTACCCTTGTGGGAGAGGTTAGGTGAGGGGATTCTCCAAAAACTAAGCTGATAATTCAAATTTATTATACCCCTATTGTCAACTAAAAAATCTTACGTTTATTTATCGGTATTGGGTTCTTTCTTCAGCATGACATGTGCGTTATTCTGGCATACCGCATGAAAGTTTTTTTTCTGAATCCAATCCTGTTTTTTCTGATAATCATTTAAACTCATAACGACGTAAATGGATGTTTCCGGATCAGGAACGATCTTTTTTAAGCTAGTATAGGTCTCCATTTCTAAGATATTTTTACCGCTATAAAACACAAGACTCGGCACGATTTTGGTGTAACTCAGGAGTACATAATTTTCGTCTTTACATGAAAGGCATTTTTCCACGATACCCTTTGTAGACCGAAAGGTCCCCAGGTATTTTGCTGAATAGGTTATGGTAATAACAAGAAATATGCAATTGGTAAAACAAAAAACCTTTTTTAATTGGAAAAAACGTTTGCTGCGGACGAAGGTAAATAATGCTATCAGTGTCCCAATCAAAAGAATAATAATTGGAAGGGCAATATGGATTGTGGATAAACCGTGCTTGGCTGGTACCCATTTTGGCATGGTAATGATTAGTGCAATAGGGATCATTGCAGAAACAAATACTGTAGGCCATAATATCCACAGGTGTCTTTTCCCTAACTTGCCTTCCATTTCCCATCGGGAAAGCGAGACAGTTAGCAATGCAACGGAAGGAGAAAGGGGAAGGACATAGGTCATTAATTTAGAGTGAGACATGGAAAAAAAGACTAAGGTTAGAATGAGCCATGAGCAGAAAAAATACACCTGTTTTTTTTCTTCTGCCGGCATGTTTTCCCTTTGTTTAATGGCATGTATAAAAGTAATAAATACAAACAACGACCAGGGGAAGAATCCGATTATGAATACGGGCAGATAATAATAAAATGCCTCTGGATGTGCATACCCGCTGACAAAGCGCCCTGACATCTCTTGAGAAAGCAAAGAAGATATTTGCTTTGTGCCCAGAGATAGCCAGAAAGGGATACCCCATGCGCAAATGATACCCAGGAAAAGCAGGAATCCCGGTAGACACCATAGCCTCCTGATATATCGAAGGTCGCGTATCCATAAGAGAAAACATAGTGTAATCAGGATAAACAGCAATATTCCTACAGGCCCTTTAACCAGGAAGACCATACCCAGGAGAAAGTAAAGAAACAACCTTCTATAGGGGCGGGTTTCAAACCCGCCCTTACACCTATTGTTAGGTTCCATATATTCGATAAAGAAAAGATAAAGGCTGGAACAGACAAAAAAAGTCAGCAGCATATCTGTAATACAGAACCGGGAAATGAGAAAGAACAACGGACTGGACATCAATACCATGCCTGCCCAGAATCCATTTTTACGGTCTGCAATCCTTTTACCCCATAGATAGGTAATTAATACCGTGCCTGTGGCTGCCAGGGCGGAGGGTAATCGTGAGCCAAATTCGTTTATCCCAAAAATTTTATAGGAAATGGCAATGGCCCAGTAAAAAAGTGGCGGCTTGTTGATACGCGGGACGCCATTAAAGTGCGGGACAATCCAGTTGCCGTTCAGTACCATGTCGCGCGCCGTAGAGGCGTACCGGGGTTCGTCAGGGTCAATGAGAGGCATTGCCCATGTATAAAATAAGAAGAGAAAAAATCCTAGTAAGGATAAGCCAATGAGGAAAGGTATATCCTTTTTCGTCAACGTTCCTGCATGCTGTTGTAATTTTATTTCCATTTCCTTATTTATTAAATGTCCTTGTTTGAAATAAAAAGCATATCCCGATGACCTACAGAATCCTTTTCGAGTACAAACATTGGTATTTCAAGTAATTTAGAAACCTTGTTGAAATCTTTCTCCTGGATGAAAAGAAACACACGTTCATTCGAATTCAGGAATCGTCTCAGTTCCTCTGTCCCGCGTAGTACCTCTATATGATTTCTATTGGTATAAAACAGATAAGGGTCTCTGAAAAAATTGTACATGGCCAATTTTTCACCGGGCTTCATCACGGAATTGGCATTGTCGCAGATTTCTTTGGCGGATTTATATTGATTCAGAATCGGAATAGCCTTCAAGGTGCCGATAGTAAAAGCAAAAAATATAACAAAAATAATCGTGAAGAGAAAAGGAATTATCCTGGCGTACCTCACGAATCGTAACATTACAAGACCGCCGATCAGGAGAATAGCCACAAACGGAATTGTTGAAGATGTATACTGAGGATAGAGTTTATATACCACTATCGGTAAAAGAATACTTAGTACCAGTGAGACTCCGCACAGGATATAACACGGATAATATCCTATTTTTTTAAAATGTTTCTCACGGAATTGCTCGACAAATTCATTCAAAAACCATGCTGTAATCAGGGCTGCAGCGGGATAGAGAGAAAGGACGTAAATATCTCTTTTCCCGGACACAATCGAAAAGAAAACGAAAATGACCCCAAACCAAATAACAGGTAACGAGATACTTTGTATCTTTCCTCGTCCTTCTTTGGAAAACAGGTATATAGCAATACTCGGGACAAAGACACTCCACGGTATAAAATTGACAGGAAAATTTATGAAGTAATAATAAAATGGGCGTTTGTGGGCAAACGAACTGGCAAATCTTCCGACGTTCTGTTTGAAAAGAATTTGGTAGGCATATTCCTTGCCGCCGTAAATGCTTGCCAGATAAACCCAGGTAAATACGATAAAGGCAAATATCGTCCCGCCTATCCAGGGGCGAGTTTCCTTTAAGACCCGAATATCCTTTTCCAAGATGATATAGGTTAATACAATGCAAAAGGGGAGAATAAAGCCTATAGGCCCTTTTGTAAGCACCCCCAGCGCCATGAAAATATAAAAGAGGGTGTAGTATCGTCTCTCTTGTTTTTTTACCCCCCCTTTATCCCACTCTTCGCAAGGGGGGGTAGTTAGGCTGCGGCCATGCCGTGCTGCATATCCTTTATAGAAACATAGTATTGCCATCGTCACAAAAAACGTGAGGGGGACGTCAAATGCCACGCGATGCGCCATCCACAGGAACTTTGAACTGGTGGCAAGGAAGAGTGATGCCAGCAAAGCGATTCGCGTATTATGGTATAAACTTTTGCCAAGATAAAATATTGCCAGGCAGCAACCGATGCCTGCAAAGGCAGAAGGCAGTCGGGAAGACACCGCCGTAATCTTTCCAAATGGAATTGAAAACAAATTGATGAGCCAGAATAAGAGCGGGGGTTTATCAGGGTACGGTTCGCTGATTAAATGAGGGACAATGAAGTTGCCGCTGTCCCGCATTTCTTTCGAGACTTGCGCATAACGAGGTTCATCAGGCGCCCATAAGTCCCTTTTCCCTGTATTAAACAGGAAGAGAAATCCCGTAAACAGTATGATACAGGCTGCTATTAAACGAGTATTGTTAACCGTGGCTGTTGTAATCATTTTACCTGAAAAATACCCTCAATCTAACCTTTTCCCACTCGGGGGTTGTCAAGAGAGGGCGCTATATTCTGTTTAGGAAATTCAAAGTTTTTAGTAAAAGAAACTGCAACACACCCCAGCCCCTCTTGATATAAGGGAGTTTAAAAGTACTTGTCGAAGGCAACCTAATTTAATTATATAGGAATTTTCATTTTATGTAACAGTTCAGCACCCCCACCTGACCTCCCCCCTCCCCCTTTCGCCCCCTCAGTGAGGGGGACAGGGAGAGGAAACGTTTTTACCCCGCCCCTGGTGGGAGGGGTTAGGGGAGGGGGGTGAACTGATATCATTTTATTTAAGCGGTTTTCGTCTCATAAACGTCAGTTGAAGTTTTTACTCTTCGGCTTCCTCTGTGGTACTTTCTTCAACCATTTCCTCTTGCGTTTCTATGCCAAGAACTTCTCCACTATCCGTTTCGGTCTTTGTTTCTTCAGGAACAACGCGTGCAACGGAGACAAGCTTATCTCCCTCTTCTACGGCAAAGAGTTTGACCCCTTGTGTATTTCTACCAATGGCGCGAATGGTATTTATAGGTGTCCGGATAACCATACCTTTTGCGGTAATCATTATCAGCTCGTCTGTATCTCGGACATCGATCAGCGCTACGACTTGCCCATTTCTTTCGGTGGTTTTAATGTTAATGACACCCTGTCCTCCTCTATGATGGGCGGGATATTCTGAGAAATCCGTACGTTTCCCAAAACCATTCTCACAAACCGTTAGGAGGGAGGAATTTTCGTCCACAATTACCATATCCCTGACTTTGTCATTTTCTTTGAGTTTGATGCCTTTCACTCCGTGTGTGACCCGCCCCATAGTTCTGACGTTTTCTTCGGAGAAACGCATGGCCTTTCCCTGCTCAGTGCCGAGGATGATGTCTTGTTTGCCATTTGTTAGTTTGACCCCAATCAGTTTATCCCCATCATCCAGGTTAATGGCAATAATACCACCCTTTTTGGGGTTACCATAGGCGCTTAATACGGTCTTTTTGATAATTCCATGACTGGTAGCCATGACCAGCTGCCGTTCGTCAAAATCCCGCGCGGGAATAAGGGAGGATACGTTTTCACCCTCCTTGAATTCCAACAGGTTAATCAGCGCTCGTCCTTTGGACGTACGTCCCATTTGCGGAATATCATAAACCTTTAGCCAGTAAACCCGTCCCTGGTCAGTAAAGAACAGGATATAATCATGGGTAGACGCCACAAAGAGATGTTCTATGAAATCCCCTTCTTTCATGTCAGCGCCGGTAACGCCCTTGCCGCCGCGATGTTGTTTCCGGTAAGCAGTCAGAGGCAGTCGTTTAATATATCCTTCGTGGGTGATAATGACGGCCACATTTTCCTCTGCAATGAGATCTTCTATATTAAATTCCGTTGTAGCTGCGACAATCTCCGTGCGGCGCTTGTCACCAAAGCGTTCTTTAATTTCCACGATATCTTTTTTGATGACATTCAGTACTAACTTGTCACTCGCCAGAATTGCCAGATATTCTTTAATCTCAGCGCATATTTTTTTGTATTCTTCCTCGATCTTTCCCTGTTCGAGTCCGGTCAACCTCTGGAGTTTCATATCCAGGATTGCATTGGCCTGAATTTCTGAAAGAGAAAATTGGCTGATGAGTCCCTGTCGTGCAGTCTCGACCGAATCAGAATTCCTGATTAATTTGATAATTTTATCGATATGCTGGAGTGCGATCTTCAGCCCTTCCAGAATGTGCGCCCTTGCTTGTGCCTTTTCCAGCAAATACTTAGTTCTGCGCAGGATAATGACCTTTCGGTGCTCGATATAGTAGACCAGCATCTGCTTCAGATTCAGTGTTTCTGGCCGATTGTTGACCAGGGCAATCATGATGATACTGAAGCTGTCCTGGAGTTTTGTGTGCTTATAAAGCTGATTTAAAACAACTTCTTCATCCTCCCCCTTCTTCAAGTCGATGACCAGTCGGCTCCCTTCCCGATCACTTTCATTTCGGATATCAGAAATGCCTTTGAGTTGTTCTCCCCGTACCAATTCGGCAATACGTTCCAGGATATTATCCCTATTAAGCT
>Ga0209342_10004713_pt1 | contig 14089 bp, 11 predicted proteins | sample RifCSP16_2_FD_184023 | JGI IMG/M metagenome (GOLD analysis project Ga0209342, IMG submission 184023) | Soil microbial communities from Rifle, Colorado - Rifle CSP2_sed 16_2 (SPAdes) (version 2) | ecosystem: Environmental > Terrestrial > Deep subsurface > Rock core/Sediment | place: Rifle... | reverse complement strand
CGCGGGCGGGTCCGTCGCGGGCGGGTCCGTCGTGGGCGGTGTGGCCGCCGCTGCGTCGTCCGCGTGAAGCCCGAGCACGATCTGGGCGTGATCGCAGTAGGGCTGGAACTGGGTGGTGAGCGACGCGGAGTAACTGACGTCGATCAGGGGCGCCGCGCGGTGCTCCGTGGCGCGGGCCGTGAAGGAGCAGTCGACCCCGACCGGGACCGCGGGGACATAGCCCTCGGCGGTCCCTCCGTCGCCTGTGCTGGGCGTGAGACGTAGCTCGTTCGAGTACTCAGGCCCGCAGGCGACGTCCAGCACGATGTCGCCGCCGAGCGTGATTGACCCGTAGAACACTCCCACGCCGACCCCTACGGGTCCGGGCGCCCCATCCGTCGCGGCGCCGGAGCTGGTAGCCGGCTTGCGGCCGCCACAGCCGTTGAGACAAAGCGCAGCCAGGATCGCGACCCATTTCAAGGACGATGTCATCGCCTGCCTCCCACAGCGATTCGAAGCAGGGGCCTACTTGTCTGGGAGGAGGTGGGCTATCAAGAACCATGTCCCCACGTCACGCTATGGGAGCGCACATGTGTGGCGGCAGTCACCGCGCGGCGACATGAGGTGAATCATGAGGTCATCGACATTCTCTGGCGTCTTCTCGGGCATCGGCGCGCTCTTCGCTCTCGGCTTCCATGGATGGACGAACGCCACCAGTGGTTCGGGGAGAATCGTGGCCCAGGACCGGCCTGTGGCTCCGTTCCACGGGATACGGCTCACCGGCTTCGGAACGGTTCACGTCGCCCAGGGCCCGGATCACACGATACGTGTCGAGGCCGACGACAACATCGTGGACGCAGTCACGGCCGTCGTGAGAGATGGGCTTCTCGTCATCGGCCTGGACGGGTCCTTCGTGAACGTGACCGTCCGCGTCCACGTGTCGTCGCCCCGCATCGAGGAGCTCGAGATCACGGGCGCCGGGGACTTCGTCAGCACAACGCCGCTGCGCTCGGAGGCGCTCTCCTGTCGGATCTCCGGCGCCGGGAGCATGAAGCTCACCGGCTCCGTCGGGCATCTCATGGTGGAGATCACGGGGGCCGGGAGCCTGCACGGCTTCGGGCTCGCGTCGTCGAAGAGCTCGGTGCGACTGTCGGGGATGGGCAAGTGCGAAGTGAACGTGACGGACGACCTGGCGGCGCGCGTCTCCGGGATGGGGAAGGTCGTCTACGACGGAGATCCACCCAGGGTGAGCAAAGCCGTCACCGGGTTGGGTGCGGTCATCCGACGGCGCGCTGGCGAGGGCACCTGACGGCGATCCTGGGGCTCGACCCGCCCCCCGACCCCTCAGGACTTCAGCGCAGCGTCACCCGGACCCCGGCGCCCGCTCCAGCGCCACCCACCCGCCCGTCCCCACCACCAGCGCCGCGCCGGCCACGGCCAGCGGGCGGAGCGGCTCGCTCATGAAGAGGGCGCCGATGACCGCGGCGGAGACCGGCTCGAGGTAGGTGAGCGCCGAGCCGACCGGCGCGGAGATCCGGGAGATGCCGCCGTAGAAGAGGACGCTGGCGACGATCCCGAGCACGAGCGCGGCCGCTCCGACGCGGAGCAATCCCGGCCCCGCCGGCGGGACGATCCCCGCCCCGAAGACCGCGAGCAGGAGGAGCGCCGACAGGACCGCGTGGAGTGAAGTCACGGCGAGCGGCGAGAAGCTGCGCGCGGCGCGCCGGGCGGCGAAGATGAGGACGGCGTAGGCCACGGCGCTGGCGCCGCCGAGCAGCGCGGTGGTGGCGGGCGCCGATCGCGGTGGCCCGAGCACGAGCAGGAGGCCGGCGAGGGAGAGCGGGGCGGCCGCGAGCGCCCTCCGCGAGCCGCGCTCGCCCGGGAGCAGCGCCGCGAAGATCGCGACCAGCACCGGCGCGAGGTAGTGAGTGAGCGTGGCCACCGCGACCGGACCTCGCGAGAGCGCCGGGAAGTAGAGGGCGATGTTGACCGCGTCCGCGACGCCCAGGATCGCGAGCGCCGTCACCGCGCCGCGGTCGCGGAAGCCGGTCCGGTCGCGCAGCAGGACGAGCGGGGCGGGCAGCGCCAGCACCAGCATGACGACGAGCGCGCTCTGCAGCGGCAGGAGACCGGACGGCCGTATCACGAACGCCCAGCCGCCCCACAGGGTGGCGGTGGTGGCCACCATGGCGGCCCCGAGGAAGCGGCCGAGCCGACCGTGGCGCGAGCCGTTCATCGCGTGCCCGCGGCCGCCTCACCCTGATCCGGCGCCGCGCCTGCCTCCGCACCGGCCCGCTCCGCCGCGCGCCGCCCCTCCTCGACGTCCACGGCGAGGAGCAGGAGCGCCCCCACCACGAAGAAGGCGATCACCGAGAGCACCGCCACGCGCGAGGAGCCGGTGACCGCGATGGCCAGCGCGAAGATGGCCGGACCGAGGATCCCCGCCACCTTCTCCGAGACCGCGAAGAAGCCGAAGAACTCACCGGAGACGTGGCGCGGCACCAGGCTCGCGAAGAGAGAGCGCGAGAGCGCCTGGGTCCCGCCCTGCACGAGCCCCACCAGCGCCGCGAGCGCGAAGAAGTGGGCGACGGTCCGGGTGAAGTAGCCGAGGACCGCCACGCCCACGTAGACGGCGAGGCCGATCAGGATCGCCCGCTTGGCGCCGATCCGGCCGGCCAGCGACCCGAAGAGGAGCGCGGCCGGGATCCCGATGAACTGAACGAGCAGGATCGCTCCGATGAGCGCGCCGGCGGGGAGCCCCAGCTCCGTGCCGTAGAGCGTGGCCATGCGGATGATGGTGCCGATGCCGTCGTTGTAGACGAGGAACGCGGCCAGCATGAGGACCGCCTGGCGGTGGCGGCGGAGGTTCTTGAACGTGCCGGCGAGCCGCCCGACGGCGAGCGCGAGCGCCGGCCGGCGCGGCGCGTCGACCACCGCGGGCTCGCGGATGCGCCGGAGGAGCGGGATGGTGAAGAGCGCCCACCAGAGCGCCACCGAGAGGAACGCGAGCCGCGCCGGCAGGGTCCTCGCCGCCGCGCTCGCCTCCGGCCCGTGCGGCAGGCCGAAGAGGTCCGGCCTCAGGATCACTCCGAGCTGGGCGGCGAGGAGCAGGCCGCCGCCCAGGTAGCCGATGGCGTACCCCATCGAGGAGACGCGATCGAGCTCGCCCTCCCGGGCGACGTGGGGGAGGAGCGCGTCGTAGAAGACGAAGCTCCCGTTGAGACCCACAGTGACGAAGACGAGCAGCGCCGCGGCGAGGATCCAGTCGCCGGGCCCCACCAGGGCGAGCGCGGCGGTGGCGGCGATCCCGACCCCCGCGAACAGGGCGAGGAGCCGCTTCTTCCAGGGGCGCACGTCGGCGAGCGTCCCGAGCAACGGCGAGAGGACCGCCACCGCGCCGAGCCCCACTGTCGTCGCCGCGGCGTAGTACGCGGTCGCCGTCGTGGGCGCGAGACCCGCGGCCGCGACGCTGCCGAAGTAGACCGGGAAGATCGCGGTGATGATCGACGTCACCGCGGCGGAGTTGGCGCAGTCGTAGAGGGCCCAGGCCCGCAGCTCGGGGCGTCCGAGGCCTATCCGCTCCGCGAACGAGCGCGGCGTCCCGCGAGGGGGTGAATCGGGCATCCCGCGACGGTAAGCGGTAGGCAGGTGCGCCGCAACCACTCGTCTGAAGGCTAGTTCTAGAGGTCCTTACACCGTGGGGAAGCCCTCGCCCCCACCGCCGCGTGGCGAGGGGCGAGCCGAGCCGCCAGATCGAGGGATGCCCATGCACCGCTTCATCACGTTCGCTGCTGCCGCGCTCTCACTCGCTTCGTGCTCGCGTGCCGCGGACGCGCCGGGCTGCCTCCTGGTTCCGAGTGGGTACGGCCCCGAAGGCCAGGTTCCGATCCGCGTGGAGCGGGTGGCATCCGGCCTGGAGGTCCCCTGGGGGCTCGCGTTCCTGCCAGATGGCGACGTGCTCGTGACGGAGCGGCCTGGTCGGGTCAGGCTCATCCACGGAGGCCGGCTCCTCGGGGCGCCCGTGGCCTCGGTGCCGGTGACGGCGAGAGGAGAAGGCGGCCTGCTCGGGATCGCCCTCGATCCCCGCTTCGCCGAGAACCGCCGCTTCTACATGTATTTCACGCGCGCGAAGGACGGACGTGACGTGAATGGCGTGGCGCGCTTCACGCTCGCCGCCGACGGGCGCTCGGCGCGCCAGGATCGGTTCATCCTCGACGACATCCCTGCTGCCCGCTTTCACGACGGCGGGAGGATCCGCTTCGGGCCGGACGGGATGCTCTACGTCGCGACCGGTGACGCGAGAGAGCCACCGAGCGCCCAGGACCCGCGGAGCACGGGCGGCAAGCTCCTGCGGATCACTCCCGGCGGAGCGCCCGCCCCCGGCAACCCCACGCCAGGGAGCCCTGTCTTCCTCTCCGGCCTGCGTAATACGGAGGCGTTCGACTGGCTCGACGCGCGCACGCTGATCGTGGCGGACCACGGCCCGAGCGGCGAGATGGGCAGGAGCGGTCACGACGAGGTGAGCGTGGCCCGCGCCGGCGACGACCTCGGGTGGCCCGACGTCTGGCGCTGCGAGGCGGCCCGGGGGCGAGTCGCGCCGGCGCTGGTGTTCCGCGAGGCGGTGCCGCCTGGCGGTGGCAGCATGTACCGCGGCGATGCGATCCCCGCCTGGCGGGGGAGCTTCCTCATCGGGATCCTCGGGTCGCGCCATCTGCACCGGGTGGCGCTCGGCGCGGATGGTCGGGTCGCGGCGCACGAGGTGTACCTGGCGGGCGATCCGCCGAAGGGCCTGGGCCGCCTGCGCGAGGTCGTGCAGGGGCCGGACGGCGCGCTCTGGGTGACGACCAGCAACTGCGACGGGCGCGGCACGTGCCCGGCCGAGAAGGACGTCGTGGTCAGGATCGTGGGGGGGTGAAGGAAGGTCCCCTCAGCGCTTCCGGCGTCCTCGGTTGTTGTAGTACAGGTCGCGCGTCTGCTGGTCGAAGGCGATCCGGTGGGCCAGCCATTCGATGGCCTGCTGGCGCTCCCACCCGCGCACCTGGCAGACGAGATCGATCACCCCGCCCCCGACGTCCGAGCAGCTCTTGCAGAGGAAGCTGTTGCGGGCCACGTCCAAGAAGAGGGTCGCCGATTGCGGCTCCGGGTGGCGTTCGCTGCGGAAACAGGCGCTCATGTTGCCGCGGACCTTGAGCCCCAGCTCGATGGCAACCTGCAAGATGGGGTTCTTCTGCTCGACGGCTTGGATCTCGGCTGGTTCCATGAAGTTGACCAGCGTGCCAGACCTCTCGAGATCCGGCAAGGGGAGGAGGCCTGGGGCCTCGCCAGGCTGATCCGCGTCACGGACGGCCGCCATGTTGTGGGAGTATGCAATTCAATCGCCCCGAACCCCACCCAGGCGCAGGACGCGCAAGCGCCCGGTTCGACCGGATCGGTCGAGACGCCCACCGTCGCCCCGGGCGCGCTCACGGCGCTCCTGCAAGAGCTGGCGGCCACGCCGAGCGTGCCCTGGGAGGAGCAGGCGAGCTGGAACGTCCTCGCGCCGGGGGACCTGATCGCGGACCGCTTCGAGCTGGCGCGGGAGATCAGCCGCGGCGGGTTCGGCGTGGTCCTCGAGGCGTGGGATCGGCAGCTCTCGCGTCACGTCGCGTTCAAGGTGCTCCGGCCGACCCGCCGCTCGCGCACGGAGCTGGACAGTGCGTCGCTGCGCGAGGAGGCGGAGGTGGCGGCGCGGCTCCACCACCCCAACATCGTCACCGTCTTCGACGTGGGGACCTGCGTGGCGGGCCCCTACGTCATCCTCGAGCTCCTGCGGGGCGAGACCCTGGCGGCGCGCCTGCAACGCGGAGCGCTGCCGGCCCGCGAGGCGGTCCGCGTCGCGGTGGAGATGGCGCGCGGCCTCGAGCACGCGCACCGCGCCGGCGTGGTGCACAGGGACCTCAAGCCCTCCAACGTGTTCCTGTGCGAGGACGGGAGGGTGAAGCTCCTCGACTTCGGCGTGGCCCTCGTCATGGGGAGCGACCGCTCGGGCGCCGCCGGGACGCCAGCCTACATGGCGCCTGAGGTGCTGGGGGGCGCGCGCGGCGACCAGCGCAGCGACGTGTTCGGGCTCGGCTCCGTGCTCTTCCAGATGCTGACGGCGCGGCTCGCGTACGAGCTCCGGCACGGGAAGAGCACCGCGCTCGAGCCCGGGCCGGAGCCGTCACTGGACGCGCCGGGCGTGCGCGCGCTCGTGGCCGATCTCGTGCGCGAGATGATCGCGAAGGACCCGGGCGCGCGCCCGCGGGACGGAGGGGTGGCGCTCGATCTGCTCCTCGAGGTGGAGCGGCAGATCATGCCGCTGCGCGAGGACGAGGCCTTCGAGAAGCGCTACCAGTACTGGCGGCGAGCCTTCCTCGTCGCGGCGGGCCTCCTCGTCACCCACATCCCGCTCGACCTGCAATACGGCCGCGGCCGCGCCGTGGCCGGGGTCAGGCTCCTGTGGATGGGGCTCCTCCTGGCCGTCCTCCCGGTGATCCATCCGCGCCGCCCGCGGCTCACGCGCGCGGCGATCTACGTCGCCGGCCTCGGCACCAGCGCCGCCGCCACCGCCATGATCGCGCTCTGCGGCGGCTCGTCGAGCGTGCGGTTCGGGTTCCTGCTCGCGCTCCCCCCGATGCTCCTGGGGTTCATCCCGGACCTGCCGCTCGTGACCGTGCTCCTGGGGTTCGGGACCCTGTGCGGCGGCGTGGGCATCCTGGTGAGCGAGGGGCGCGGCGCGCTCCAGGTCGCCGAGTGGGCCGTGCTCTCGATCATCGTCACCAGCTTCGCGGTGGTCAGCTCGATCCTCTTCCGGCGCACGATCCTGGGCGAGCTGGGGGCGCAGCGCGCCAGGTTCGCCTCGCGGACCGCTCGCGCCGCGGCACGTACCGTGAGTGGGAGGGGCAACGGCGATTCGGGGTCCGGATCCGATTCCGGGAGGGGATGAAGCTGCTCGGCCGGTGGCGCGGCGCGCGCGTCATGCACCGGAGTCGGGCTCGCCCCCCCCGAGCAGCCGCTGCTGACTGCGCAGGACGCCGATCCGGGTCTCGAGGAGCTGGGCGTCGACGTACCCGGAGATCCGCGCCTCCTGCTCCTTCGCCTTCACCCGGTCGGCGAGCTGGTTCATGACCATGTCCTGGCGGTTGTAGATCTCGAGGTACAGCCTGCGGTCGGGGTTGTCGTCGGCGAGGATCTCGACCTCGTCGCCGTCCTCGCGGGTTCGAAAGACGCTGACGAGCTCCTGGCGGTCGGTGTGGAGCCAGCCACAACGCGCGTTCTGGGTCGGCGGCGTCGTCCAGAGGTGGCCCGACCTCATGTTGTGCATGGTGGCGAGGTGCTCGCCCGTCTGCGCGTCCCAGAAGACGACGGCGCCGTCGGAGCCTCCCGTCACCGCCAGCGAGCCGTCAGGGGAGAAGGAGACGGAGAGGACGTCGTTCGTGTGCCCCGTCAACCGACGCGCGATCGCGCCGCTGGAGACGTCCCAGAGGATGGCGGTGCGATCGGCGCTGCCCGTCAATACCAGGCGGCCGTCGGGCGAGAAGCAGACGGATCGGACGCCCTCCGAATGCCCTGCCAGCGTGCGCACCATCCGTCCGCTCGAGACGTCCCAGAGGGCGGCGGTCCTGTCACCGCTCGCCGTCACCGCCGTCCGGCCGTCGGGCGAGAAGCCGACGGAGACGACCTCGCTCCCCGGGTAGCCGGTCAATCGACGCACGATCGCGCCGCTGGCCACGTCCCAGAGGATCGCGCTCCGGTCCGAGCTCCCCGTGAACGCCAGCCGGCCGTCGGGCGAGAAGCAGGCCGACCGGACGCCGTCCGAATGGCCCTCCAGCCTGCGCACGAGCCGCCCGCTGGAGACGTCCCAGAGGATGGCCGTCCTGTCCGAGCTCCCCGTGAGCGCCAGCCGGCCGTCGGGCGAGAAGCAGACGGACCGGACGCCGTCCGAATGGCCCTCCAGCTTGCGCACGAGCCGCCCGCTGGAGATGTCCCAGAGGATGGCGGTCCTGTCCCAGCTTCCGGTGAGCGCCAGCCGGCTGTCGGGCGAGAAGCTCACGGAGAGGACCTCGTCCCTCGTGTGCTCCAGCAGCCGGTGTGCGGCGCGCCCGGTGGAGAGGTCCCAGACGATCGCCGCTCCGCCCGAGCCCCCCGTCAGCGCCAACCGCCCGTCGGAGGAGAGACCGACGGAGTAGACGCTCCCCGAGTGCCCCTCCAGCCTGCGCACGACGCGCCCGGCGGGGACCTCCCAGAGGGTGGCCACGTCGTCCCAGCTCCCGGTGAGCGCCAGCCTCCCGTCGGGCGAGAAGGCCACGGAGAGGACCTCGCCCCGCGCGTCCTCCAGCCGACGCACGATCCGGCCGCTCTCGAGGTCCCACAGCGCCGCGGTCCCGTCCGCGCCCCCCGTCAGCGCCAGCCGCCCGTCGGGCGAGAAGCGGGCGGACCATATGCTCGCCGGATGCCCCTCCAGCTTGCGCACGATCCGGCCGCTCCCGAGGTCCCACAGGATGGCCGTCTTGTCCCAGCCCGCGGTGAGCGCGAGCCGCCCGTCGGGGGAGAAGCAGGCGGACCAGACGCTCTCCGAGTGGCCCTCCAGCGTGCGGACCATTCCCCCGCTGGCGAGGTCCCACAGGACGGCGGTCGTGTCCCAGCTCCCCGTGAGGCCGAATCGCCCGTCGGGGGAGAAGCCCACGGAGAGGATCTCCTTCTTGATGTACCCCATCAACCTGTGCACGATCCGGCCGCTGCCGAGGTCCCAGAGGATGGCGCTCCGGTCAGCACTTCCCGTCAATGCCAGTCGCCCGTCGGGCGAGAGGCTGACGGCGCCGATGCTCTTGGAGTGCTTCTCCAGCCTGCGCAGGATCCGGCCGCTGCCGAGGTCCCAGAGGATGGCGGTCCTGTCGGCGCTCCCCGTCAGCGCCGATCTCCCGTCGGGAGAGAAGGAGACGGAACGGATGCTGTCCGAATGCCCCTCCAGCCTGCGCACGACCCTGCCGCTCGCGACATCCCAGAGGATGGCGGTCCTGTCCAGGCTCCCCGTCAGCGCCAGCCGGCCGTCGGGGGAGAAGGAGACGGATCGCACGGCGCCCGTATGCCCTCCGAAGCAATGCACGTCCGTGAACACCTTGGGCTTGATGCCCAGGCTCCCCAGGGTGGTGGTCGCGAGGCGGGAGTCACGGTTGACGGGGAGCGCGAGGGAGTCGTCTCGAGGCATGGGCGTCCAGCGGTCGTCCTCCTACGTGGCGACCGGCGCTCCTCCTTCGGCGAGCATGCGCTGGTAGTCCGCCTCGAGGGCCACGCTCTTCTCCCCGAGCTCCTTCTCGAGCCGTTCCAGCCCGAGCATGGTGGCCTTCTGGGCCTCCTCGCCGGTCATCGACGCCATCTTCTCCCGGATGTCGGGATCAATGGACATGGCCTGGATCTCGGCCATGAGCTCCTGGATCTGGGCCTCGATCCTCTGGATCTCCGCCTCCAGCCACGCGGTCTGATCCGCGAGCGTGTCGCCCCGGATGACGCTCTCCGGCTGGAGGTCGATCCCCATGACGTCGTAGAGCTCCTTCACCCTGGTCAGGATCTCCTTCAGGACGGGGATCGCGCGCACGTCCAGGCGCGCCTCCGACTTCCTGATCTTCACCACCCGCTCGAAGAACCCACGCAGCCTCTCCCGCTGCTGCTCCGTGAAGGCGCCGTTCAGCGTGTCCGGATGAGTGAGGCGCCAGATCTCCCTGATGAGCCTCTTCGCCTCGTCGAGGTAGCGATCGAGCTGTTCGTCGAACAGGGCCTCGCCCTCCGGCCCGTGAACGGTGAGCGAGGCCGCGTGCAGCGCATCCTCCTTCGCCCTCTCGATGGAGGCGAGCTCCTCCTCGAGGCTCTCCTTCACCCGCCTGTCGAGCTCCTCGTCGCTGAGGGACGGCTCCGCCCTCTTGAGCGCCGTCCGCCTCTCGAGCTGATGACAGAGCGCCTGAGCCTCCAGGACCTCGAGGTACGTCGTGCCGAACAGGCCCATCCATTCCATCGTGACGTTGTAATGCCTCAGCCGGACGTCCTCGCGCAGGAGGAGCTTGTCCTCGAGCTCGCGCTGGATCGCCAGCCAGCAGGACTTCTTGAGCCAGAACCGATACTGCTCCTCCCGCCCCACGTCGCGGAGCAAGGCGAGCTCTTGCTCCTGGCGGGACACGAAGGAATCCAGCTCACCGCTCCCGGCCCCGCAGTAGTGGACGCGGGAGAGGATCATCTGGTCGATCAGGGCCGACAACCGCTCGCGATCGTATCCCAGCGCGCTCGCCATGTTGCCGTGCTGCTCGAGGAGCAGGTGGATCTCGTCCGCCGCGCCTCCGCCGAGGAGCAGCCGTAGACGGTCCAGCAGCCGCGCCAGGGCGCCGTCGTCGAACCTCGTCAGGCACTCGCCCTCGTCCGCAGGGCTCTCCGTCGATCGGCGCTTCTCGTCGAGGACGAGCTCCTCCCAGCGGTCCTTCACCACGAGGTGGAGCGTGCGGAAGAGGCCGAGGCGGCAGGTCACGCCGAAGCGAATCAGGTCTCTCCTTGAATGGGCGAGAGGATCCCTGGGACCGGAGCACCGTGTCGCGAGCAGGACCAGATCCGCGGCCAGGGTGGTGATTTCCTTGAAACAACGCTCCATGGTGTATGCTCGTGTGCGCGTCGGGATCCGGTTGTCCACCGGGGACCGAGGTGGAATCATACGGGTTTCGGGGGGGAGCATGAAACGGTCGAGGCCAGGACGGCAGCTCGCGGCGATCACTCCGCTGTCATCGCAGCCCGAGTCGGTCTCGTCCGCCCGCGTCGGCTGGATCGCGGGGGTCTCTCCCCGGGGGCAGCCGCTGGTCGACTTCCACGGCAGCCGGGGCGGCCCGTTCGAAGCCGTGTCGACGGTCGTCGCCGCGCGCAAGGAGCTCGAGGCTGCCGCGGAGCGCCGCCAGCCGGTGGTCCTCCTGTTCGACGGCGGCGATCCGGGCTCCCCGATCGTCGCCGGCTTCGTGGTCCCGGCCGTGCCGGCCGAGGAGCTGCGAGCCGTCCCCGAGGCGCCTGGGCCGGGGTTGCCGGACGTCGTGGAGGTGGACGGAAAGCGCGTCTGCATCGAGGGGATGGACGAGGTCGTCCTGCGCTGCGGCGAGGCCAGCATCACGCTCCGGCGGAACGGCAAGGTCGTGATCCGCGGCGCGTACCTGGAGTCGCACTCGAAGGGGACGAACCGCATCAAGGGCGGCTCGGTGCAGATCAACTGACGATGGTCGCTCCACCGCCAGTGCTCTGGGACATCGTGGAGGAGCACCTCGACGAGGTGGCCTTCCTCTCGGGCCAGTGGGAGACGGCGCTCTCCTCGCCGAGGCAGACGCTCGCCTCGGTCGCGGCCGGTCCAGAGGAGCGCCTGCTGGCGCACGTCGACGGGCTCCTCGCCGCGGGGGCGGCGGCGCGCGAACGGCTCCTCGAGCCGGCGCTCGCGGGCGGTGACGGCGAGAAGGCGTTCGCCGGCGCCCTGGCGCTCCTCGAGAGCCCGGGGCGGGAGCAGGTCGATCGGGCCTCCGAGCTGGCGAGCGCGGCCGGCCCGGAGGCGAGCGCAGCCCTGACGAGGGCGCTGGGGCTGGCGCATCGCCCTGGCATCGATCGCGACCTCCTCACGCTCGCCGGCGCAGCGGATCCGAAGCGGGTCGGTCCGGCGCTCGACGCGCTGGCGTTCCGGCGGCTTCCCGTTCCGGCCGAGGTCCTCCTGCGAGCCGGCTCGATGCAGGCGCCGGAGGTCGTGGCCGCGGCGCTCCGCGCAGCGCGCCTCGCAGGGCCCAAGGCCTCGCCGTTCGTCGAGCGAGCACTCCGCTCGCCCGTCGCGGCGGTGAGAGACGCTGCGCTCGAGTCCGGGCTCGTCCTCGGGCTCCGGTCGGCGTGGGTCGCTTGCCAGCAGGCGGCGGAGGCCAGGGAGCCCGGCTCGGGGTTCCCGCTGCTCGCGCTGGCGCTCGGCGGCGAGCCCTCCGACGTGGAGAGGATCACCGCGGCCCTGGCGGTCGAAGCGCTCCGGCCGGCGGCGCTCTTCGCGCTCGGGTTCACGGGTCGTGCCGCCGCGGCAGAGGCCTGCCTCGCCCACCTGCGAGACGCGAAGGTCGCGCGCCTCGCGGGCGAGGCGTTCTCCGCGATCACGGGCCTCGTCATCCAGGGAGAGCTCCAGGCGCCGGAGCCAGCGCCGCGGGAGGAGCCGATCCCGCTCGAGCTGGAAGACCTGGGCGCGGATCTCGTCCCCGGTCACGAGGCGGCCCTGCCCTTGCCGGCGGCCGATGCGGTCGAGGCGTGGTGGAAGAAGGCGAGGACGAAGCTCGACGCGCGAGCGCGCTACCTCGGAGGCAAGCCGTACGACGCCGAGACGGCGCAGGACGCGCTCGCCCAGGGCCCGATGCGGCGGCGCCACGCGCTGGGGCTGGATCTGGCCATCCGCACGCGGGGTGAGTATGCGGTCCAGGCGCGCGGCTGGGCGGCGGACCAGCTGCGGTTCCAGAGCGAGCACAGGGTCGCGCCGCGACCGGAGCTCGCTCTTCCGTTCGGGAAGCTCTTGCGCGGTTGACGCCGCCGGCGACGCCGGCTGAAGGAGGGGCGTGCTCCAGGTCGAGAACAGGACGCCGTTCGTCCCGGCCATCTTCGTCTTCCCCGACCCCCAGGGGATCGACACCCTGTACGTCGCGGTGAAGGCGACGTTCGCGATCGGGGACGGGAAGCCGCGCGTCGCGGAGAAGCAAGGCCCGATCGTCCCGGCCGACGAACACTGGGGCGAGCCGGGCAAGTCGAGCGTCAAGTACGCGGGCGAGGCGCACCTCCTGAAGCCCGCGACGGACGTGGTGGTGGTGGGGGCGGGGCACGCGCCCGGCGGGAGGCCCGCGCCGTACTTCGGCGTCTCACTCTCCGTGGGTCGCCTGAAGAAGGTGCTCCACGTCTACGGCGATCGGGTCTGGAAGAGCGGCGTCCTGGGGACGGCCCCATCCTCGCCGGTGCCGGCCGCGTCGGTGCCGCTCGTGTGGGAGCGCGCCTACGGCGGGCGGGAGGAGCTCGGCGCGGGGAAGTTCGCGTGCGAGTCGCGCAACCCCGTCGGCCGCGGTTTCCTGGAAAAGCGGCGCGCCCGGGACCTCGCCGGCGCGCCCGTGCCGAACCTCGAGCACCCCGCGCACCCGCTGAAGGAGCCCGGGGATCGCGCTCCGCCGGCCGGGATCGGCTTCATCGCGCCGTCGTGGCAGCCGCGCGTCGCGTTCGCGGGCACCTACGACGAGGCGTGGCAGAAGAGCCGCGCCCCCTACCTGCCGAAGGACTTCGACGCGCGCTTCTTCCAGGCTGCGCCGCCCGATCAGATCTACCCGGGGTTCCTGAAGGGCGGCGAGCCGGTCGAGCTCCTGAACCTCTCGCCGGCAGGCGTCCAGCGGTTCGCGCTGCCCTCCTGTGAGCTCGAGGCGGAGGCGCGCGTCGACGGCGCCGTGCACCGGCCGCCGCTCTCGATCGAGACGCTGCTCCTCGAGCCCGACCTGGGCCGGTTCTCGCTCTTCTGGCGCGGGGCCGTCCCGTGCGACAAGCGCGTGCTCAAGATCGAGAAGGTGGCCTTCCATCTGAAGTCGATGACGGGGGTGGCGGCGTGACCGCCATCGCGTACCAGGCCGAGATCCTGGCGGTGGGCATGGTGACGCCGGTCGGCCTCGACGTGGCGAGCGCGGCGGCGGCGGTGCGCGCAGGTGTGAGCGGCGTGCGGGAGTCGAGCGTCTACGACAAGTGGTTCGAGCCGTACCGCATGGCGCTCGTCCCCGAGGACGCCCTCCCTCCGATCGCGCCGGCGCTCGGGTCCGCGCCCATGACCTCGGCGCACGCCCGCATGCTGCGGACTGGCGAGGCTCAGTTCGTGGACGTCTCCGCTCAGGCCGCCATGGTCTGGACCATGCTGAACGCCATGGTCGCTCATGCCATCCAGGGCGCCGACTTCAACCGCGGCGGTTCGGCCCTCCAGCTCGGCACGATCACGCTGCCCCTGGTGAACGAGTGCGCCGACGGCTACGTGGTGCTGCTGCCTAACGGCGCCACTCTGACGAAGATGGTGTACTGGCTGGTGGAGGACGGCCTA
>Ga0209342_10004711_pt1 | contig 14090 bp, 31 predicted proteins | sample RifCSP16_2_FD_184023 | JGI IMG/M metagenome (GOLD analysis project Ga0209342, IMG submission 184023) | Soil microbial communities from Rifle, Colorado - Rifle CSP2_sed 16_2 (SPAdes) (version 2) | ecosystem: Environmental > Terrestrial > Deep subsurface > Rock core/Sediment | place: Rifle... | reverse complement strand
TTCATGCGTTCATCCTCTCAATTACCCATGCCAGCGCGTCCATCTCCCCAACACTCGCCAACTTCCATGCCTTGCGCAGCCCGTGGAGGCCATCCTGCGCGTCCAAGTGATGATGTTGGCATACAGGTATCACCAGCCAGTTGTCGGCTCTCTGTGCCATGCCATTGCCTTCCCTTGGGTGATGCAGTTGGGCGGGGGTCGCGCCGTGGCCTAGATGCTGGCAAAGATAGCAGCCAAACTCTGCCACCCGGCTCATATACCGTTTTTCCGCTGCCGTGGTCATGCTGCCATCCTCTCCCTCTGCCGTCTCGCCTTTTGCGCTAAGCTGCGGTTGTTGTGCTCGATTAGCCACTTGCGAGCGATCTCTACCGGGTCTTTACAGCCTTTACCGGGTGCGCACCACACGCTCAGCCCATCGTAGTAGCACTGCACAACACAATCCTCTGCGGGATGCTTTTGACCGCAGCAATCACACCAGATCATCTCTCCAACTCCAAAGCCACCGCGTATTTCAACCTCGTCGCAGCGGTCAATCCAACCCGTCGCTGGCTGCGCGCCAGCCGTGTAAATGTGGGTCATGCTGGCACCCTTTCGTCGTGAAATACCACGTCATACTGTGCTCCGAACGCCTCAATAATCGTGATGAGGTCGCACATTTCGCGCTTGGTCATTTGGCTGGTCGATTGCCCCATCGCCACAAAGCCGCCGTCAATTCCTGGAATCACATCCTGCTTTTTCAGTGCCGCACTGAAAACTATTTTCCATTCATCGGCTGATAGTTTGCGCCCATGCCAGTCAACTTGGACGGCTACCTCATGGAGCATTGCCCACATTTTCGCATTTGATTCAAGCGAACGTGTCGGCGGCTTGATGTCCACAACGAATCCCGCTGGAGCCAGCATTACCTGAGCCGCAGCCAGCCGCCTGGCGGTGTCATGGGCAAGGATGAAGATTCGACGGTCGCTCATGGCTTGCGTTTCCCGGCAAACCCGCGCAAAAAGTCCGGTATCGGAGAATCGTCCGGGTCGATCAATATGCTGGCGCATCGTATGCAGTACGATACCATGCCCCTGCTGGTGTGTTCGTACAGTTTCTCGGCCTTTCCGACAACGTTGCCGCATTTTGCGCAGCGGATTATGGTTTGGTCAGTCATTTCCCAGCCTCAATCTTGGCGCGCAAGTCGCGTATTTGCGCCCGAAGCATAGCAACCTGGATCGTGCTCACCTGGTTCCTTGCCATTGCCATGTTGAGTTGTGCGATTAGGCTGTCCAGGCGGGTCTGGTTTAGGTTCATTTGAATCCTTTCGCTGGGTATTTCTTTTCGGGCGGAACATCCCAATTAGGCGGTATGCCGTTGAAGTTCTCGAATCGCACTTGATGCCCGTGATATGTCGCTCCGATGCGCCCAAGCGCACCTTGGCGGTTCTTTGCGATGTGAATGTCAGCATAGTTTTTGTAATCAGTTTCCGGCGCGTCAACCTCTTCTCGGTGGATAAACAGCACCACGTCCGCATCTTGTTCGATGCTCCCAGAATCGCGTAGGTGCGACAGTTTCGGCCTGCGCGCCTCCTCAGTCTTTCGGGAAAGTTGCGACAGTAGCAGCACGGCGATATCCAACTCCTTTGCCAGTGTCTTAAGGTTGCGGGTAATCTCCTCAATCTGCGAATGGCGCTTTTCGCCGTCCGCCCCGGTCATGAGTTGCAGGTAGTCCACCACCAGCAAGTCCAATCCGTGCTTGCGTTTGTGGCGGCGCGCAAATGTTGCGACCTGAAAAAAACTCAATCCTGAACGGTCAAGCACATGCAGCGGCAAATTCTGCACGCTGCCGACCGCCTTGGTCACGCCATCCCACTCGCCGCCGCTCATCTTGCCAGTCAGCACGTTGCCAAGGTAAACCCGGCCAAGCGATGCGATGGCCCGGTCGGCCAATTCGCTGGCCACCATTTCCATGCTCAAGTACAACACCCCGTAGCCAGACTGTGCGGCATTTAGCGCGTTGTGCATGGACAAGGCTGTTTTGCCCATTGCGGGTCTTGCCGCCAGCACCACCACCTGCCCACGATGCCACCCACCGTTAAGGATGTCGTCCAATGCCGTCAATCCCGTCGTTATACCCTTACGACCTCCTTCAAGCCTTTTCTCGATGGTGTTCAGGTGTTCACCAACAATCACGGCGATGCTGCGCGGTTCATCGGTTTTCACGCCCTCTGTGATTGCCAGCAAACGGGCTTGCGCCTTGTCCATCGCCACCGCAATGTCACCGCACTTGTTTGCGGCCAGCTCGGTCAGCTCGGCAGCGGCAGACATGATCTCGCGCCGCATGGAATGTTCCCGCACAATATCGGCATACCTGGCGATGTTCGCGGAGCTTGGCACGTTCTGCGCCAGCGACCCGATGTACGGCAAGCCACCTACCGCATCAAGGCGCTTTGCGGCATCAAGCATTTCCGCCACGGTGATTACATCCCATTGCTTCCCGGCTGCGGCCTGCTTGCGGATTGCCCGGTAAATCAGCCGGTGAGCTTCGCTGAAAAACGCGGATTCTTCCAGCTCGCCAAGCCGGTCGATTGCGCCGCAATCTATCAGCAAGCCTCCTAGCACACTTTGCTCAGCCTCTGTACTTTGCGGGATTTTCAAACCAAAATCTTCAGGCGCGTTCATGTTGATCCTCATATCTTCCCTCGCGCACTTTGGCGAAGTTCTCGGCCTTCAACAGCCAGTCCAACGAACAGACAAACGGTTTCCTTCCGTTACTGGCAACACGGCCTGTCAGGAACGGGATTCCTGCGATGTATTCAAACAATGCTTTCCAGTATTCCAAGTTCTGCCGGTCGGCTGATTCGTTCCACCTGGCTTTCAGTGTTGCCGCTCTTGCTGGTGTCCAGTCTTTAATCCTTGGGCTTGCAGGTAGTATTTCGTGGTATAGGTTTATGACCTCGGTATGCTGGCAATTCGGCTTGCCGATTGCTATAGCTTTTGATTCTTCTTGGTTAGTGGTTAGTGGTTTAGTGGTTAGTGGTTGGCTAGGCACTGGGTTATTCTGGGTTAGCACTGGGTTAGCGGTGGGTTTGTGTTTTGGCCTTCCACCCTTACTGCCATTGGTTTTCTGGCGTATTAGATATTCGTGATATTCCTTAATTTTCTCGTCAGCATGTTTGTTTTTTCCGTCTGGAAAGAACTCATCAAGCACATTTTGCAATGCTTTTTCATCAACTCGTAACCGGCGGGATAGTGTCGCTAACCCAGTGGTTAGCACTGGGTTTTCTGTGTCGTAGTACATATCCAGCAATCGCCGATACGCCAAATCTTCCTCATTTGTGAGGTGTTGGGTTTTCTTGGCGTAGTCGCCGATATTGAATTCGTAGAAGTGCATCACCCAGCCTTCAACATCTCTTTAGCGCACTTGCACCAGAACAATATCGCCGGGCGCTTGTTTGATCTGGATGGGATGGATTTCGCCACGGCGTAGCAGCGGCGGTATTCTGGAGTGCGGATGGTCATGGTATAAGCCCTTTGTGCAGCCCACAAATCAAGGTCGAACTCACTCTACGTTATGCCGCTTCATACGCCATTACGCTGTAGATGTCTTTGTACGCAAAAGGCGATTGTCATTTTTCAGTTTCATTTGATCCCGCAAAAACGGAATTAACTTTTCACGGTATAGAATTTCTACGTACTCTCGTTGTTTAGAAGAAAAACATTCCGCTTCGCCATCATCGCCTTCAGGTTTGCATTCTAATAGTTCCAGCATATCGCGCTCAACATCACTATTACCAAATGGCCGTTTTGGGTCTAACCCAATTCCGCCATATTCCATGTTTATAATTGTCAATTCTTTGAAAAATGCGTTTGCTAAAATCTGCAAGTCTTGTTCCTCGTTTCGCATACAATTCCTTTCATTCAAGTCGGACGCTCTACGCCTGAATTCTTGCAAAACGACGTTCCTCGCCTAACCCTGCATTCAGCTTCTTAGCCAAATTCTCGGCGTATGCCTTTCGCTGATCGGCGCTGTAAAAATCACCCGTAATGCGCAGAATAACGTCGTGCGTAAAATCGTCACTCATTATTGAGTGGCCGTCTGACGAAACATCCCAAAGACCTCTGTCATGTAACCCGTGAAGCCGTTCCCCGTATCGCAGTCACGCGCCTTACGAAGTGCCTTTTGTAGGACAGAGTTACGGTGACGCAAATCTTCGATGCTATGTTCCATCCGTTACCTCTCAGTCGGCGCAGGACAATCCCAACCCATGATCCAATCGCAGGCCGTGTCAAATGACACGCCGAACTTCGCAGCAACAGCGTCCACGATCTCTTTATCGGATGGACGCGCGGCAGGAATGGCAGCAGGATTGATCCGCGTAACCTTGCTGGCGACAGGTGGACGAATCGCTTGCGCCGATTCTGCAATCTGCGCGGCCTTGCGGCGCTCTTCGATGTTTGCGGCATCGAAGGCATCGTTCTCAGCCTTCGCTTTTGCGATTGCTTCTTGGTGCTGCTCGGCCTCTTCTGCTGCCTGCTTTGCCCGCTCTGTTGCAAGGATAGCCGCAACCTCGGCCTGTGCCTTGGCGGTGGCTTTTCGCTCTTCATCTTCTTGGATGCGGGCGCGGTGGGCTTCGGCCTTCACCGATTCATCGGATTTGTGTTTGACTATCCGCCCAATAACAATCGCTTGGAATGCTTCCATGCCGTTGCTGGAAATGAGCTTCGACAGGTCGGAGAATAGGAAGTCATAACCGGCAGATGATTCTTTGCACCACGCAAGTTTGACGCGTACATCCTGCGCCAGCGCATCGGCAGCAATCTTCCTGGTAGCAAGCTCAGAATTCACAGCATCGTGCATTGCGGACAGTTTCTTCATGTTGCGCATCGCCCCAATAAAGTCTGGCTGCACAACAGTCAGTCGCATCGGATTTATTTCAACCTCAAGAGCGGCAACATGCTTTACATATTCAGCCATTGCCACGCGGATAATATCCAGCTTGCGCGCTTCTTTCTCGCTCTTCACGAGCTTGTCCAGCACCAGCCGCTTGTCCCGAAGCTGCGCTGAAATGTGGTCAATCGTCCGCACCACTTCATCCACGGTGGACATCTGCGCGAGTACGCTGGATTTGGTCGCTTCCAAGTTACCCTCGGCTTCCTTACAGAATTTGACGGTGGCTTCTGCGTTGGCAAAATCATCATCAGAAACAAGCTCAGTCTTAATCGCCGCAATGAACGTGGTAGCCGCTTCCTTGAACTCGGCGAGGTTGCTGGCTGTCACCATGCCGGTAGCCTGCACGAACACGGCTGGCAGGGCTTTAATGGCTTCGGCTTGCGGCTTTTCTACCGGCTCGACGTGCTGATACCCGACAAGATCAATCGCAAATTGATTCCAGATTGCAATGATGTGGTCAAAGGATGTCGGAGCGTCGATCCAGCAATACTTCATCTTGGCTTCTGTTCCGTCCGATGTCATAAACAGGCATTTCTTCGCGCCGGACACCATCATCTGTTGCTCAATCTGAAGCTGGTAGTGCGGCTCAAGTACGCCTCGCTGAACCTGCGCTGCAAGATTATCAGACCAGAGCTTATGCTCGAAAACCACATCTTCATGCCATGTAATTCCGTCAAAACTTGCCAGCAGCTTCATGCCGTGAACTTCAATCATGCCGGTCATGGGCGATAGATCATCCTGCACGATTCCTTCTGCGATTGAGCGTGCAGCATCCTCAGCCGCATGCCCTTTGTTAAACAGCGCCTGTTTGAAGTCGTCAACTTCTGGAACGATTCCTATGGCCTTCTGCTTGAGCAGGTCGGCGCGGCTCATGTATTTCGACACACCGGCTGCTGCGGATAATTCGGATGCCGTGAAGCAGCCTTTTCGGGCTTGCAGCCAGGCGCTTGATCCTTGCGGGTGTGGAATTATTAACAAAATTTCACTCCTTTTGTGAGTGCTTTTTCGATAGACCAATTGTATTTTGAAATACGCATGGCGATTGTTGAAATCTTTATTCCTGTTTTTTTACTCCATCCTGCAAGCGTATCTCTTTCTCCTGTGTTCATTTCAGCCTCGCAATAAAAAAAGCTTCACCTGCGAACTCTCCATAGCTGGAGTTGGTAGAACGGCATGATGACCGCTAGTTCGCATGTGAAGCTTTACCATGTGTGAGCCTACCAAAGCTCTAGCGATATTCTGCATGATTATTACCGTGTCTGCAAGTGAAAAAATTACTGCGCATCACCCCTTTCCCAAGACTGAATTTCACGAATTACATCTTCCGGCAGGAGATATTTCGCCGAAAGAAAGTCGATTAGATTCTGCGCGGTTTCTTCCTGCCGCTCGATCAAGCTCTTCGCGCTGCATTTTGTCACAACGCCGTCACCGTCCACCTTGTCTGTCGAATACTTTTTCAGATCAGCAATGGTCATGGTTTTGCGTTCTGGTTTTACCTCTGCTTTTGGTTTGGGCTTTTCTTCTTGCAGTTCTTCGGCGTGTAAATCGCCCTTGTGCCATAAATCAAGTGCCGCACCGAATCGCATTGCAGCATTGCGCAGCGCGTCACCGATGCGCTCTTTTACGGCATTGCCACCTACCTTACCTTCAGCATCGCCGTACCCTAGCCGCGTCACACCGCATACCGTCAAGCGTATCCACATGCCGCCATTTTTATCCAGAGCAGGCATTCCATCGCTGTCGGTAACTAAGGGCTCCCAATTCCACGCTGAATCAGCATCGAGCAATCTATCGGTGAGTGCGGCATGACCAACGTAATCGAGATGCACAACTTTCGGATGATGCCATGTTCCGCAGATGGCACATCGAATCCCTTTTGTATAATCCGCCTTTACTTCTTCGGTTTGTTGTTTGGTCGGTTTTGGCAGTTTGCTAATTTGATGTTCTGGGAACGCTTTGCGAAGCACCGCCAGGCCAGACAGTATTTGTTTTTGTTCAAGCTCAGATATTACATCCTTTTGGAATTGTTGCTCATTCATTTCATTTCCCTTTTTTATTGATCTATAAAATTGCAACTCCTTTTTTCATTGTGCAGCCCAACACAGCAAACACAGTGACCAGTGCTGGAATATCTCAATCCGCCATGTTGCAATTTACAGTCGCTCCCGATAAATTTCATTTTCCCGGCCTCCATTGCCGCTCGTTTTGCCAAGTCAGGCTTTTGCGGCGGCGGCATCTTCGGGTTTGGCTTGCTCCACCTTGCGATAGCGGCCTTGCGCGCGTGTTCTGTAGGAGATAAAGGCTCTTGCTGGTAAATTTCATCCATGATGTAATGTCCTTATGGTGAATCCTGAAGCGATATCATTGTCCTTTGCAAATATTTTTTCGCCGTCCCATACCGCCGAATCTGTCCGGTACTGCGCGCCTCGAATTCATGTTTGCGCGCTATCTGCCGCTTGGCGATTGAGGCCATAAGTTTGATTTCCGCCTTGGCGCGCTCGGCGCGCATGTCGATGCGGGCGTGTACCAAGAGCCTGGCTATTGTGAGGGCATCCATTTCACACCCCCGGCCAAACCCGGTGCGCCATGCGCACGGCATCCCGGAAATTATGGCCGCGCTCCAGGTAATAGAGCGTGTCGCCGACAAACCAGTAGCCGCGCCGCACTCTGAGAAACAATTTATCCATCCATCGAATAATAAAGGTCATTTCAGAACCACCAATGCCTTCATCCTGCATGTCATGATTTTGCCGTCGAACTGGACGGGATCACCGTTCGCGCAACGAGCCAGGGTGTAACTGATCCGTTCGGTCTGCTGGCGGTCTGCCATCGTGTCGATCTTGTGCTGGATCACGTCGCGGTAATCTGCGGTGAGCGCCCACAGCAGCACGGCTGCGGCAATTGCCATCACCGCGTAGAACAGTGGCGTAGCGTGGCGCTCAATTTCATCCATGTGCTGATTCTCGCGCTCGATCTCGGCACGGCGGTTGAGCCTGTGGACGATGCGCTGGTGGGCGAGCGTTGTCATAATGTGCATGGGCATACTTTCTTGTGTCAATTTCACGCCAATTCGCCGTCGCGCTTTTTGTCGATCTCGGCGAACAAATTCAGGACAATCGTGCAGGCTGCATCCTCCGCTTGCTCGATGTTCGCGCTGTCCGGATTGGAGCGTTTATGGTGCAGCAGCGCAGCCGCCAGAGATTTCGCAACGACCAGGCATAGATCGAGCGTGGGTTGATCGAGCCTGTTCGATGGCATTGCGCCAAACACGCTTAAAAACTGATCTTTAACTGCGTTTGACATGGCATCTCCTGTGTTAATTATTTTGTTGATTAGGAGGTCATTTGCCGATACCCGGCGTTTCACCCGATGGCCACCTAATCCCTGTTTTATTCGGGCAGTTCGGTTTGCTTACTCAGTAAAACTATACGTTAGATCGCCAACTACCTGATTAGCCCATGTTTGCGCCACCTCCTAAACGCTCTAGTTGAGTTGCGTTGATTTCGACACTCTAAACATATTTATTGGAAATGTCAACACCCTGTTGCGTTTTTTTTCAGAATATGTATAATACGCAGTCATGGATAACGCATTCAACAAAAAATTAGCAGAGAAGGCTCGCAAGCGTAGGGCGATGTATTACAGACTGCATATCAATAAGGGGTTATCAGCCGCCGAATTGGGTAGGCGGTATGGTGTATCGCGCCAGCGCATGAGTTTAATGCTGTCAAAGGCCGCAAAGGATGTGTAGCAAGGAGACATTAGAAATAGCGATGCAGTCGCAACCGACAATTGGCGACGTGGCTTTGCGACTCGCGAACGAGCTTGCGCATATCGCCGTAGCCAGGGCGACGCAGACCAGCGACTGGACGGAATACCCGATGTTTGGAATTGCGATCGATACGGATCAATGGGCGCTCGCATACCAAGCAAAGTTGGATGAGTTGCGCGGACTGTGCTGCACCGTAGGGTTATACGCCATCGAATGGGAATACGAGGATAAATTGCCGGAAGGGATCACCGATCTGGAATACGACCTGATGTATCCAAAAAGCGAAATTAAAGACGGAGTGCGGATGTTCCCGTACATCAAAGTTTGGGATATGGGCGGAAGCCATAGAATATGCTGGCTAGGCGTATAAGTAGAGTTGAGGGGGCGCGCACTATGAAAGATGAACAAGAAATAAACCATGCTTTTGCGCGCTTTCGCTCGAACGCCGGGTTAGGGAACGGGCGCACCTATGCGACGGTGGTTGCAGACCCGCCGTGGTTGCCGACTATGGCGTTGATAAACAGTCCGGCGAGCGGGATTGGTGCGCCAAAAGCCAGCCCGCAACGCCATTACAGCACCCTAAGCGTGGAGGAAATTTGCGCGATGGTGCCGCCGACAGCGAAGCAGGCGCACCTGTGGCTGTGGGTGCTGAACCAGCACGTTGATTGGGGATACCAAGTAGCGAGAGCGTGGGGGTTTGAGCCGATGCAAATGATTACATGGGCAAAACCCGGCGTCGGCGCAGGTCGCTTTCAGTGCAATAGCGAGCAAGTGTTGGTGTGCCGAAAAGGAACGCGGCACGGTAACCCTTTCGGCATGACGGGCGGAACGTGGTTTCAATGGCCTCGCGGACGGCATAGCGAAAAGCCAGAAGCGTTTTTTGAACTGGTGGAACGGGTATCGCCGGGGCCATACCTTGAAATGTTTGCCCGCCGCAAACGGGACGGGTGGGACGTTTTCGGCAATGAAGTGGAGAAGGGCGCGCTGTTCCCTAACGTAAAGTTAACCGGCTCCGCGCATCACGAACCTTTAACAAGGAAATAATCATGGACGACATAACGAAACCCTTAAACAACCCCGCTGGCGCGGAGTCCGAGTTGAACGCCGGGTTGGACGATTTTTTGCCAGTCCCGCCACGATGTAGGCTGGCAGACCAGTGCCGAGCGATGGGGATTGTCGTAGGCGATACCATCCAGAGCAAAGATGCGGCCATTTATCGTAATGGTGGATGGCATGAAAAGCGGCTTGAATTGCTGTGGATCGGGAATCAACAAGCCGTATTCCTTGTGCAACATCGGAGCGACTTGCAGCCGGAATGGTCAGCCCCAGAGGAAGAAGCCGACTGGTCACTTGAGCATAGGCGCTGGGCGAAGGTGTCCAACGATTGAATTAACGCGCCGCCGCTTTTGGCGGTCGCGGTTGAATGAGGGGTTCGACCCCTACTTTAATCGGAGAGTGAAAATGAAAGTTTATCAAGTGGTGTATGAGCATGATGGCGAAACAACTACTGCGCTAGGCAAAAAGTCTACTGAAATAACACGCATGGTTATACGATATGCGGCTGAACACATTGCTGAAGTGTGGGAAGCAATCGAATGGCTACGAAATGACGAAGAACAAACAATTATTGCCATAATCGAAGAGGCTCCGGCGATAACCGTGCTGGGGTCGAACGTGTAGGTGAGGCGCGCCGCGCTTTTGCGGCGTCGCTCTCGAACGGAGGGTTATGCCCATCACAACTTGGAGCTTAAAAATGAAAAAAGAAAGCACTGCAAACAAACTGTCAAATAATAAATATCCGCCACTTCTCGAAGTTACGCGAGAAGTTTTAACAACAGATGAAGCGGCATTTTATTTGAATCGAAGACCACAGACATTAAGGGCGTGGGCATGTTTAACAAGTGGGCCATGTATGCCTGTCAGGATTATGGGGCGGCTTGCGTGGAAAGTTGCGGATATTAAGAGGCTGCTCGAATTAGGGGCATAACGTAGAGTTGAGCGCCAGCCAACAGCGCAAAGGAAAACTATGAATAACACTGAAAACGACCCCGCTGTTGGCTGTGCGCTCGAACGCCGGGTTATGCGTACATGCGGTAAATCTGAACTTTCCGAGAATGAGCGTATTGAGTTTGATGATACCGGGTGCGGAGAAGGTTACGAATGGTGGTTACGACATCAAGGGCTGCTACACGGCCCCGCCGAAGAGGGGCGGCGCGATTATCCTCCGATTGGTGATTGGCTATGCCATGTGGATGAGTATCATAGATGGATGGATGCATAACGTTCAAATTGAGGCGCGGCGCGCTGCTTGCGTCGGAATCATAGTTGCGGCTGGCGTGAAGCCACCAGGAAAGAGCGCCTGTTTTTTCTGTCCGTCGAGCCGAAAGCATGAGATTTTGGCCTTGCCTCAGAGCTTGCAACAGAGGGCGATAGAGATCGAAGCGCGGGCGAACCTTTACAGCATTGCGGGGCTTGGGCGAAACTTCGCGTGGCGTGACTTGATAAGAGCGGACGCAGCGCAATGCAAGATGAATTTTGTGAGCGTGGAAGAAGTGCCATGCGGATGCTATGACGGCTAACGTGGAAGTAACCGGCTGCGCTTCGCGCAGTCCGCGTTGACTGTAAAGTTATGCGGTTTTGCTTGACAACACCTAACCGCTTTGCTATAGTGATTAAACTTTCACAAAAAGGAGCGAATCATGGTAAGCAAAGCGGCGCAGGAACTCGGTAAAAAGGGCGGGCAGGCGAAGAGTCCAAAGAAGACGGCGGCAGTGCGCACCAATGCTAAGAGGCCACGCGGTAAGTGGGTGACAACATACGCCTATGGCGTTATCGGGGCAGATGACAAACTGTATGTCGGGCTGGTGACGTTCATGAGCAAATTCAGCCTTGACTTTAACGCCTGCAATGGCGACCAAGGCTTGAGAATTCACGATTACATCACAGAAGATTTGCTTGCCCAGAAACTTTCATCTCCCGGCGCACTACCATGGAAGAGCTTGGAGTATTTTGTGGGGCAACAAATGAAAGTGGCGTGATGAGGCATAACGTGGAGCTAAGGGGCTGCGCGCTTTTGCGCAGTCCCGCTTGAGCGTAGGGTTGGGCAGTATTATCAAAAAGGTGTAATTTCGTCATGCAGCTTTTTAAGCCACTCAACAACTTTAGGGATGTCATGCGGAAGCATAGTAACGACACTTGGGTCTTCGCCATATTGACCATCTTGCTTAAGGCATATAAACCCACCTTGAGAAATATAAGCCTCGATGGTTTCTCTACCAGGAAGAACCATTTTATTTGTTTCATTTTCAGACATGGAGAACTCCTATGATGACAGTAAAAATTTACCCGATGAACGGGCGTTTCGCATTTGAAACTGTGGCCTCGCAGCCACATGATAAAGGCAAATATATCGCTGGCTTTGCGGTCAGCGAGGAAGACGCCAAGCTGCGAGCAATATCATACGCTGGAGAGGACACTGTTTTTGAATGCCCAACGCATAGCTAAGGGGCTGCGCGCTTTTGCGCAGTCCCGCTTCAGCGCAGGGTTGTACGTCTTTTTACTACGGAGTGAAATAAAAAATGAGCAAAACAACTAAGAAAATAATTACCGACATTGCCGACGGGAAGTGGTCGAGAGCGCATAGCGCAGAATCTTTGCTGAACAAGGCAATAACTCACGAATCTGAGGGATTAAACGATGCCGAGGCGGAAACGCTAAAGACTATCAGGAAGGCAACTCTTCAAGTAATGGATGAATTTGAAAAATTCGATGTGGTGTATTGCAACATGATTACTCGTGAAGCTGATGTTAGTGAGAGAGTGAAAGCTCATGCATCGTTTTTGAAAGACAAGTGCGGACAGATTGTCGATGCTCTTGCGAGAATTGAAAAGCTCGCCGGGCATGATTTTGAACTAAAGCTGCAAAGGCTTGAGAGATTTTCTGTTGCTGTAGAGACCCTGAGCAAATTAAACCAATCTGGAAAGCTGGGTGGACTCGCAAAAGCATTATCGGAGCTGTGACGTATAACGCATAGCTAAGGGGCTGCGCGCTTTTGCGCAGTCCCGTTGAGCGTAGGGTTGGGCGGGACTTAACCACGAAGAAAGGATGATGATGGATATTTTGGAAAAAGGCAGGAACCAGCGAGTTGGCGGACAAGATGGCGAATTGATTGAACTGCTGTGCGACGAAATAGAACGGTTGCGCGATTTTTTTGAATATGACGCAAATTGTCCGTGCTGCCAACAATCCAGAGAGTGCGAGGAGGGATGCAGTTTCGCGGAAGATGCGCCAGAAGCTTACAAAAAAATGGTTCATGCGCGTGAAATATTGACGCCCAACGTTTGAATTAAGGGGCGCTGCGCTTTTGCAGCGTCCCTCTTGAATGATGGGTTCGACCCCGGATCGAAGAAAGGAAGGATTAGCATGAGAGGTTTTGCGGCAATCGGGCTAGACAACCCAAAATGTCCCGCGAATGTTGGAGGCGTGATGCGCGCCGTGGGCTGCTATGGCGGGGCGATGGTAGCGATGTCAGGGAGCAGAATGCGGCGCGTACCAACGGACGTAAAGAACCAATGGAAAATGACCCCGGTGATTGAAACGGACGATTTGAAACTGGTGATCCCATACGATTGCGTACCCGTGGCGATTGACCTTGTGCCGGGGGCGCGCAGCTTGGCTGACTACAAACACCCGGAGCGGGCGTTTTATATCTTTGGAGCAGAAGATAACACGCTTGGAGATCGGGTTCTGTCGTGGTGCAGGGATGTGGTTTACGTTCCGACATTCGGGTGCATGAACCTTGCGGCCACGGTAAACGTGGTGCTGTATGACAGGCTGATAAAAATGGGTGGCGATTCGGTGCGCCAAAAATTTGAGGGGTCGAACGTAGAGGTAAGGGGTCGCCCGCTTTTGGGCGATCCCTCTTCACCGCAGGGTTAGAGGGCAAATTTAACAACGGAGAATAAACATGCGTATTTGGAAATGGGAAATTGAAGTAACCGACAAACAGACTTTGATGATGCCAGCCGGAGCAAAACTGCTCCATGTGCAAATGCAAAATGCAAGCTGCTGCATTTGGGCGTTGTGCGATCAGTCCGCCGAAAAAGAGCCGCGACACTTGGCGATATATGGAACCGGAAACCCGATGCCGGATGAGCCAGGAGAGTACGTGGCAACCTTCCAAATGTACGGCGGGGCGTTGGTATTTCATGCGTTCGAGATTGGCGGCTAACGTGGAGTTAACCGGCTCCGCGCCTTTGCGGAGTCCGGGTTGAACGTAGGGTTAGCCTTCTTTTTACTACGGAGCGAAGCATGAAACACCATTTGCACCACTATCCGATTACATCGAACTCAAGAAAAAACTTGATCTTGAGGAAGATATAACTCG
>Ga0209342_10004710_pt1 | contig 14096 bp, 10 predicted proteins | sample RifCSP16_2_FD_184023 | JGI IMG/M metagenome (GOLD analysis project Ga0209342, IMG submission 184023) | Soil microbial communities from Rifle, Colorado - Rifle CSP2_sed 16_2 (SPAdes) (version 2) | ecosystem: Environmental > Terrestrial > Deep subsurface > Rock core/Sediment | place: Rifle... | reverse complement strand
AATGACCGTCTGGTGTCCTCCGATGATGTGGTCCACCACAAAACCGACCCTTTTATCTTCCACTCTCGTAATCACAATCTGCTCAATGGGAGGCGGCCCGCCGTCTATTGAGAACCGTTCTCTCAATCGTATGTAGGGAACGATGTCTCCACGGACATTTGCGATATTACGGCCGCAGGCATTTTTCACGCCCTCTCGGGTCAACTCCACGCACTCCTCGACCAGGGAAAGAGGAAACACAAAATACTCCGCCCCTATTCTGGTGAGGAACCCGTCGATGATGGCGAGCGTAAGCGGCAGCTTAAGCGTAATCGTCGTCCCCAGGCCTTTTTGGCTGCTTATTTCTATCGAGCCCCGGAGAGCATCAATGGCCTTCTTCACCACGTCCAAGCCCACGCCGCGGCCCGAGACGTCGGTCACTTTTTTCGCCGTTGAAAAACCGGGGGCAAGGATGAACTGGAAGAGTTCCCTGTCCGGGAGATCCGGCCTATTTCCGTCAACCAGCCCTTTTTCCGTTGCCTTGGCCCGAATGCCGTTTGCGTCCAGGCCTGCTCCGTCATCCCGGATTTGAATAAGCACATGCGCTCCGGAGTGTATTGCCGAGAGGTGCACGGTTCCCTGTCCTGGTTTGCCGGTTACTTTGCGGGTTTCAGGGGGCTCGATTCCATGATCAATGCAGTTTCGGATGAGATGCACGAGGGGGTCGCTCAAACGCTCAATGACCGTTTTGTCCAGTTCCGTCTCCGCTCCTTCGGTTACGAGCACGGCCTCTTTGCCCAACTCTGAAGAAAGGTCCCGCACGACACGTTTAAACTTGCTGAACGTCGTACCGATCGGCATCATGCGGATGCTCATGGTATTGTCGCGGAGTTCTCCGGTAAGCCGCTCGACTTCTTCGGCAATTGAGAGCAGCTCGGGATTATTAAAAAGAGCGGCCGCCCGGCTGAAACGCGCCTGGACGGTCACCATCTCGCTTACAAGATCCACCAGGCCGTCCAGTCTATCGGTGGATACCCGGATGCTGGAAGTTGACTCGGCGGTTTGGCGCTTCTCGCGAAGCTCCTTCATATGCTGCTGTTCAACCAGGGCGGACTCGACATGCCCTGGAGCAACCACGCCGGCCTCTACAAGCATCTCGCCCATGAGTTTTTTTGATTTCAGCGCCTTTTGAAGACCGTCAGCTGTCAGATCTCCACGCTCGACCAGTATATCACTGATACGCTTATAACTTTTCTCGTCATCCAGCTTTCCGTCTTCGTCAATAATATCGACTTTCAACTCGCTGGAATCCTTGACAAAAATAAACACATCCTTAATTGCGTTCATCCCCTGGCTGGTGGTCAAAATAGCATCCCAGTATGTGTAGCAGAGCTCAGGATTTAAATCCTCAAGTTTCGGAACGGCATCCGTCTGGGCCACAACCGTGCAGTCGCCGAGCCGGCGAAGTTCATCCAATAAAGAAACGGGGTTCACCCCCTGGGAGAGAATGTCCTGTGCCGGACGAAAGCGAATTCGGTAGGTCACATTTTTCCCGGGAACGGCCTGAGAGGGACCACCGCTTTCAGTATGACGGCGTGGGCCGTAGGGGGAGACGGCATTCTGTTTATCGCCGGTATCGGGAAGAAGGTTTTTGAAAGACGCTGCGATCTCCCGGGTGCGCACCGTATCGGCCGACCCTCCCCCCCGGTAATACTGATCGAACATCGCCTTTATCTGGTCACGGGCCTTCAGGGTCAGGTCGATGAGTTCTTTGGAAACAGCGATTTTTCCTTTTCGCACCATGTCGAAAATTGTCTCGACCTCGTGGGTAAATCCCGAAACATCGCGAAACCCGCATGTCGCTCCTGAGCCCTTGATCGTATGCAACGCGCGAAAGACCCGGCCGGTCAGGTCCTCATCAGCAGGGGACTTCTCGAGCTCAAGCAGCGCGGCTTCGAGCTCGGCAAGAAGCTCGTAAGCCTCATCCTTGAAAGTCTCTCTGAGCTTTGCAATGATATGCTCCGGCGATTCATCTTCAAGCGGTTCTCTGATCTCATCCATGATGCTCCCCCGTCACGCTTTATTTGCCTACCCAGAGACAACCCTTCTCGCGGTCCAGACTGCATCCTGTAAAACGCAGATACCCGACTGCTTCCACCGTCTGCTTGAATTTTTCCGGGCGGGCGCCGACAACGGTAAAACGCTTCTTCAGTGTCACAGCCGTCCGGTGGGCCGAACAGAGCAGCTGAAGGCACGCCAGATCCGCTTTAGCCACCTCTCCCAGCTTTACCTCAACACGGTCCGAGTCGACCAGTGCCTTTATAAGGGCCAATCTCATTTCTCCCGCATGCTCCACGGTCAGATCACCATCAAAGGTCAGAATTCCTTTATCGCCTGATTGTTTAAATTTGGATTTCATCACAGCCTTTGCCCCCTTCATTCATCGCGCCCTCGCCTCGATACTGTGTCGTTGAACTAGCGCTATAAAAAACTGCATCTATCCCCTGCTTAAGCCCCTGAACAAACATTTTTTAGCGCAAATGTATTTTTTGCAATACTAATGCCATTATGGTTAGTTTATGCAACTGAATACAACCATGTGTAAATTAATAGATTATATCTGTTCGTAATTAAAATATTGCAATTTTATGTGTACAAAATCACTACACTGGCCGTATTTGGACGGTCAAAATCTGACAGCCTTGCTTTTAGAGATCAAAGATGTTAATGTTCACAAGTACATGGCGACAGAAAATTTTATGGCTTTTTCAAAAAAAAATATCAAATCTTACAACCTCGATGAATTTACAGCCCGGATCGTTGATCTGGGGCTCAAAAAATATCGCGCGGGCCAGGTGTTTGAATGGATATATAAAAATCATGCCTCGTCTTTTGAGGAGATGACAAACATTGCGAAATCCGAGCGCGCTCTTCTGGCAAACAGCTTTCATCTGTCTTGCCTGAAGATCATTCGGACAGAGACATCAAAGGACGGCACGAAAAAATTTCTCTTTGAGCTTCACGACGGGCACACCATAGAGAGCGTGCTTATCCCCGATGAGGACCGGCTCACCCTCTGCATCTCGTCCCAGGTGGGCTGTCAGCAGGCCTGCCGGTTCTGTCTCACCGCGAAGGGTGGCTTTACAAGAAACCTGCGTTCCTGGGAGATTGCCGATCAGGTCCTTGCGGTATCGCGCCTTCTGAAGGAAGAAGGAGAACGGGGCATCACGAACATCGTGCTCATGGGCATGGGAGAGCCGCTGGCCAACTTCGATGAAGTGATCAGGGCACTCCGGGTCATTACCTCCGGCCGAGGGCTGGACTTCTCGACCCGGCGGGTAACGCTCTCCACGGCGGGGCTGGTGCCGTTCATCGATGCGCTGGGAAAATCAGGCGTGAAAGTCAACCTCGCGGTCTCGCTCAACGCATCGACCGATGAGGTTCGCGACCGCGTGATGCCGGTGAACAAACGCTGGCCGCTCAGGGAGCTGCTCGCGGCGTGCAGGCGTTTTCCGCTTGAACCGAGGCGGCGGATCACTTTTGAATATGTGATGTTAAAAGGCGTGAACGATTCTGCGGAAGATGCTCTGCGGCTTGCCAAGCTGCTCAAGGGGATCAGATGCAAGGTGAACCTCATTCCCTTCAATCCTTTCCCGGGGAGCGCGTTCGAAAGGCCCGAAGATGCAGCGGTTCGGCGGTTTCAGAAAATCCTGCTGGATCACCGCTACATCGTACCGGTGCGCGAGTCGCGCGGGAGGGACATTTCTGCTGCCTGCGGACAGCTCAGGGAGAGAGAAGCTCACGGGAAAGAAACGAGGGACGAGGAACGAACGACGAACGACGAGGGACGAGAGACGAAGGACGAAGAATAAGAAACGAGAAAAAGAGAAGCGGTCCTTCTTCGCTTCTTTTCAGCTTTTATTTCCCAGGATTTCATTGACGACGGTCAAGAGATCTGCCGTCTGGATGGGCTTGGCGATATACGCGTTGGCGCCGAGCGCGAGACCGCGTTTGCGGTCTTCTTCGGCCCCCTCGGTGGTGATGATGATGATGGGAATGGTCTTGTGTGCAGGGTCGTTGCGCACCATGGACACCAGCTTCAGGCCGTCCATGATAGGCATGTTGATGTCCGTGAGAATAACGTCGAACTTCTGGGCGGAGAGTTTCTTGAGTGCGTCGATGCCGTCGTTGGCTTCCACGATCTTGCTGCCCGGGATCCGCTTGAGCGCAAAGGAGATCAGCTGACGCATCGTCGGGGAATCTTCAACCACCAAGAAATTGTAATCGGGCATTTCTTATCCTCCGTTATTTCTCTTTCAGCAGATCGAGAAAGCTCTGGATCGTCGTAAGCTTGCGCTCGGATTGTGAGTAAAGCTTTGACGAAAAGATCGCCGTTGCGGCATGACCGGCAAGCATTGAGAACAGCTCATAGTCCACGTTTGAAAACGCCTGTTTTTGGACGAGCAGCTTGTAAATCGCTATCACGCCGATCACATGCTCTTTGATCTTGAGCGGGATGCAGACGAGCGGATGGGTATAGTCCACTCCCTTCAGACTGGTGGGGTCGCCTTCACGGTAGTATGCCTCGCCGCTTTTGGCGGCTTTTCCGATGATCCCTTCTCCCAGCTTGATGCTGGGCCTCGCCTCGGGCCCCATTCCTTCCTGGGCCACGATCGAAAGCTCGTTCGTTTTTTCATCGAGCATGGTGATAGAGAACTCTTCCGCCCCGATCAGATTCATAACGATCTCAAGGATGATCTTGAGCGATTCATTGAAATCCAGCGTCGAGTGGAGCTGGTAGCTCGCAACATAGAGATTCGCAAGGTTGTTGTTTTCCGATTCCACCTCTACGTAACGGTTCGCGAAATCCTTGTTCTCTTCTTCCACCTGGCGGAAGCGGCCGAGGAGGCTCTTGTTCTCGTCCTCCAGGATCTTGATTCTCTCTTCGAGAGTATGAAGCTTGACATCGCCGTCCCGGCCGGAAAATTTAGTCAGCTCTTCAAGCTGGGCGACCTTGTACCTGAGCTTCTCATTTTCCTTGAGCAGCTCCTGGGTGAATTCCTCGCCTTTCTTGAAGACCTGGAGAAATTCCTCAACCTTTTTTGAAATTGAACTTGTTTCTTTGTCCATCCCGGCCTCCTCGGTGCAGTTATCAGGTGACGACAGACCGCCTCAAGTAAACCCCGAGAGAAAACGCTGTTCTCTGTCAGGGTGAAAAATTCCACTGAAATATTGTACCAATTATAGTCGAGTCAGGCAAAATTATCAAGGCAATTTCTCAGGCCCGACCTCTTCCCGGTTTACACCGCTCCGCTATCTCTCCGGCCATCTTGTCGAGCGGCAATACCTTGTCCACCGCGCCTGCGCGGATGGCCTCCTGAGGCATTCCGAAGATGACGGCGCTCTCCTCGCTTTCCGCGAGACAGAACCCCCTTCTCTTCTTGATGGCAACCGCGCCGTCGACGCCGTCCCTTCCCATACCCGTGAGCACGACGCCTAACGCCGCTTGCCCGCATGCCTCGGCGACCGATATCATCATTTTATCGGCCGACGGCACATATTTATCGGACGGGCTCCGGGGGATGAGTTCGACCATGAGCCCCTCGCGGTCCCTCTTGACAACGAGGTGAGATCCTCCGGGTGTTATGAGCACCGTCCCGGGTTCCAGACGGTCCCCGGCGGCGGCCTCGCTCACCATGAGCGGCGAGAGCTTGTTGAGCCTCTCTGCAAAACTACGGGTAAAGCCGGGAGGCATGTGTTGAGCAATGACAATGCTTGCGCCGAACTCGGCCGGCAGGGAGGTAAGGATCGCCTGGATCGCGGGCGGCCCGCCGGTCGATGACGCGATCGCCACGACCTCGATGGGACCCCGTTCCAGGACCGCATCGTCCTCTTTCCGGGCCGCCGGCACCACTTTTTTTTCCATGAGGAGGTTCATCGTGGAGGCCACTTTGGACATCTCAAGATTGAGGATGGCCTGAACTTTTGATACAAGCTCATCCCTGACGCCCTCGAGACTCTTGGAAATACGCGCCTCGGGCTTGGCCAGAAAGTCCACTGCGCCGAGCTCCATGGCCCGAAAAACGCTGCGGCTGTCGGAGCGGGATGAAAGAATAAGCACGGGTGTGGGCCGTTCTTTCATGAGCCACCGCAGGAACGTAAAACCGTCCATGTTCGGCATCTCAAGATCGAGCGTGATCACGTCAGGCTGGAGACGGAGGGTCTTCGCAATGCCGTCAACGCCGTCGCTGGCAGAGCCGACAACCTCTATGCCGGTGTCGCTCTCAAGCATCTTGCTGATGAGCATGCGGTTATATGCCGAATCATCAATGACGAGCGCTTTCGCTTTTTTCATTTTTCCTTTCTCTCTAGTTCCTGCAAACGGCGTCCTATCCGGCCGTTCCCCTGAGCGGCTTCTGGTATACCATGTCATTCTTGAGCGTGCGGAGCACAAAGGCGTTCGATATATTAATGAGCGATTCCGAATGCCCGAGGAGGAGATAGCCCCCAGCCCGGAGCTTGTCGTAGTAACTTTCGATCACCTTTTTCTTTGCCTCGCGGTCAAAATAGATAATGACATTTCTGCAGAAGATGATGTCCATGTCCCGTATCAGGCTGGTCTTGAACGGGTCGAGAAGATTTACGTAGTTGAACGATACGAGCTCTCTGACCTTGTCGATGATCCGGAAATTGCCCTTTTCCTCTTCGAGGAAGTATTTTTTGGCCATCTCGGGGGGGGTGGCGCGGAGCGAACCGTTTTTATATACCCCCTTGCGGGCCGTGTGGAGCACGCGCTGGTTGATATCGCTGCCCATGATCTCGATCTGCCAGGTGCGCCACCAGTCGCCCGATTCAAGGAGCAGCATGGCGATGGTGTACGGTTCCTCGCCGGTGGAGCACCCCGCGCTCCATATCCTGAGCGTCTTGCGGCCTGCGAGGGTCGAGCGCAGTTCGGGCAGTATCTCCTGAGAAAAGGCGTTGAGTTGCGCGTTTTCCCGGAAGAAATAGGTCTCGTTCGTGGTGAGGTTGTCAACGAGGACGGCAAGTTCCTCCTCGTGTTTCCGGTCATAGCGGAGAAAGTGGTAATACTCTTCAAAGTTCTTGAGTTGATGCTGCTGAAGCCGACGACTGAGCCGGCGCTCCAGGAGGTACTTGGACCCGTCGTCGAAGTATATCCCGCAGTAGTCGTGGATCAGGTCCCGGAGAAGCCTGAAGACATCGTCCGGAAGGGGTACAAGCTGTTCTTCGAACATTTAACTCCTCAATGCCTCACGCGCCGCCTGGCGAACGATAGTGTCCGGATCTTCCTCGGCCATCTTTTCGAGTAGTGGTTCCGCAGAGGGATCCTTTTTTACCCTGAGTATTTCCACGGCTGTCTTTCTGACGCTCCAGTGCGGGTCCGACAGACGCGCGATCACGGTCCTTTGCACGTCAGGCCCGCTGTATGCTGACAGGGACGAGAGCACGGTCTTGCGGACCTCCGGGTCAGCATGTTCCGCAAGCGCCAGCAGGGGTTCGAGCGCGAGATCGATATGAAGTTTTCCGAGCACTTCCACCAGCGCCAGGAGAAAGATATCGGACGCCTTGCTCAGGTGTTCCACGAGGACCCTCCCGACCGCAGCTCCGCCGGTCCTCCCGAGCGCACGAGCGGCCGCAGCCCTCACCCAAAGGTCCTCATCCTCGAGCAACGGGATGAGGGTGTCCTGCACATGCGGCGCGTTCGTTTTGCCGAGAGCGTCAACGGCGAGCATCCTGACCTCGGGGTCGTCATCGGTAATGGCGAGCAGGAGGGGCCGGACGGCCTTGGCCTCGGGAAGACCGCCGAGCGCCTGCGCAACGGCCTTTCGTACCTCCGGCTCTTCGTCCTTGAGCGCAAAGACAAGCGCTTCCGCCGCTTTTTCCGTCGTGAATTTGCCGAGGAGAAGAGCGATATTTCTTCGCACCGGGGCGCTGCGCGTGGTGAAGTCCTTCACGAGGTTGTCGAGCACGGACTCGTCTCCGATATTCGCCAACGCGTGAATGGCGGATTCATGAACGCTCTCGTACTCGTCCTCCAGGAGGGCGAGGAGCGGTTTTACCGCGTTCCTGCTCCGCAGCAGCCCGAGCGCTTCCGCCGCGTTGCTTCTCACATGCCCATTCTCGTCGGCGAGCAGACCGATCAGCGGCGCTTCAGCTTCGCGGCTGCCTATTTCGCCAAGGACCCTTGCCACAACCCTTCTCACGAGGGCGTTGCCGTCCGTAAGGTGATCGATGAGGAGCTGTACCCTGCCGCCGTCTATGTTCCTGAGGGCTTGGGCCACGGGTTCTTCCAGCTCCTCCTCCCGGAGGAGCGAGAGCAGCTTCCGGATGGAGCGTTCACTGCCGGCCCACCCGAGAACGGAAACCGCGGCCTTCTGGAGCTCCCCTCCGCTTGTGATGAGAAGTTCCTCCAGAAAATCCACCGCCCTGTCGGAGATGTCTTTTTTTACCGTTTGAACGATTTTTTCTTTTTCGGCCCGCCCGCTTTTCCGGAAGATCGTCGCAAGCGCCACCACCGATACCTCCCGCACGATCCGCAGGGTGTCGGCGAGACCGGCGATGAGCGGGGCAAGGGTGTTTCTGTTGCCGATCTTTCCGAGCGATTCGAGCACCGGCTCCCTGAGACTGCTTCGACCGAGCGCCGAGAGAAGCGGCCCCAATGCGCGCTCATCGCCGATCTCGCCCAGTGCTTCCGCCGCGGCGTAGTCGAGCCAGCTCTGGTCGGAACGGGTCAGGCAGGAGATCAGGGCGTCAACGGCCCTTCGGTCCTTTATCTTGCCGAGCGCCTCTGCCGCCGCTACCCGGATGTTCTCATCCGGGTCATCCAGCAGGCCTATCAGGATCGGCACCGTGCGCGGGTCTTTCATGTCTCCGAGGATGTCCACGATAAACTTCCGCACATCCACGTCAGGCGTCTTAAGCTCTTTTAGGAGGGCGTCCACAGCTTCGGTGCCGATATGGATGAGGGCCTCAATGGCCGAATTTCGCGCGCCGGCGTTATCATGGGCGCCGAGCGTATGAATGAGGCCTTCAATCACGTCGCGGCCGCGCAGCGCCACGAGCGCTTCAACTGCGGTCTTTCTTACCCGCCAATCCGCATCACCGACTGCGAGCATGAGCAGCGGTATGGCCTTTCTGCCTGCGCGGCTCAGGTCAACCGCGGCCTCCCTGCGATCTTCGGCATCGCCGCTCTGGAGCTTTCTCCGCGAAAAATCAATATTGTCCATTCCCCGCCTCCGCCAGAGCCGCGCGTTCTTCATGGCTCAGGATTGTGGTTATGTCGAGGAGGATAATGAGCCGGCTGCCCACCTTCCCCATGCCGGTTATAAAATCCGCGTGCACCCCCCGGGCTGCTTCAGGTGCAGACTCAATATGTTTTTTGGGAATGGTGATCACTTCCTGCACGCTGTCCACGACAAGCCCGAGCAGCTGGCGGCCGGCGCCCCGGGAGGGGCCGACGGCGTTTCTTGTTATCATCATCCGCATTTTTTTCGGCTCATTTTTTATTTCGGACAGCTCGAAACGCTTTCTCATGTCAACGACCGGGATGATGGCCCCCCGCAGGTTAATGACGCCTTCTACAAACTGGGGCATGCGGGGGAGAGGCGTGATCTTGAGCGGCCGGAGGACCTCGGCTACGGAGCTGATGTCAAGACCGTATTCTTCCAGACCCACCTGAAACGAAACGACCTGGACCGCGTCCTCGATGACCGCAACCTTTTTCTCTTTACCCATTTTTGACCTCTCACGCTCCCCTGAAGGATGAAGGACGACCGCCTCGCCAGGACGATGGACGATTCGTCCCTCGCCCCCTGTCCCGCCATCGCCTATATCTTGAACTTTTCCACGCCTTGTTTGAGCGAATCAGACAGCGAGGCCATGATCTCGACCGTATCATTTAATCCCACAGCCAGGTTTGTATTAACTTTGGCGATGGACTTGATCCGGTCGATAGCCTTTACGATCAAGTCGCTTCCAGCCCTCACTTCACCGGCGGCCCGGTTCACCATGCCCACTTTTGAGTTGATCTCTTCGACCGCCGCGCTGATGCCTTTGCTGCCCTTTGCCTGTTCAATCGTGGCGGACTTCACAAACCGCGTGATTTCCCGCATCTTTTCCGCGGCCTTCGCAATTTGCTCGCTTCCGGATTTTTGTTCGTTCGTTGCCCTGGCGATCTGGTGGGTCATTTCATTGATCTTATCAACAGCCTCGCTTACCTGTTTTATCCCCCTGGCCTGCTCCGCCGATGCCCTGCTGATGCTTCTGCTCATATCGCACGACTGGCCCGCGCGTTCGAGAATTTTCCTGAGCGCTTCCCCTGCGTCCTGTGAAAGCCGCGTCCCCTCTCCAACGACGGCAAGTCCTCCCGTCATGGCCTCCGAAGCTTCTCGCGACTCCTCCTGCACCGCGGTGATAAGGTTTCCTATCTCCTGCGTTGAAGATGCGGTGCGGTTCGCCAGTTCCCGTATCTCCGCGGCAACTACGGCAAAGCCCTTCCCGTGTTCTCCCGCCTGTGCCGCGAGGATGGCGGCGTTCAAGGCGAGAAGGCCTGTCTGGTCCGTAATGTCCTCGATCACGGTCAGAATGCTGCCGATGCTCTCCGAGCGCTCGCGCAACCGGCCTATTACATCGGCTGTCTGCCGCGTGGCCGACGCGATCTTTTTCATGCCGTCGATCGTTTTTTCTATGGACCGCACGCCGAGCTGCTGGGCGTCCGCGGCGACAGCTTCCGCCAGAGAAGCGGACTGCTTTGCGTTGGACTCCACCTCGCGCACCGAGGCGCTGATCTCGTTTGCGGACGCCGCCGTCTCTTCGGCGGCGGACGACAAAACTTCCACATTTTCCGCGGTCTGTTTGACTGCCGCGGACATCTGGGCAATGGCAGTGGATGTCTCTTCGATCGAGGTCGCAAGGCCGGTCATGGTTCCGGCCACCTCGTCCACGGATGCGGCCATTTCAAGCACGGACGATGAAGTGTGCTCCGAACTCGCGTGAAGATTTTCAACGGTTCCGGCGATCTCCTTGAGGGCAAAATGCATTTCATTCACTGAAGAAGCGGCCTCCTCCACCGCTTCGGACTGCTCCCGGCTGCCGTTCGTTATTTTTTCCGAGATGTCCCTGACCTTGCCCGACATGGAGCCTACATGGATGGACGCATCCCGCACGCTCCCGATCATGCCTTTGAGCCCGACGATCATGCGGTTCAGACCCCTTCCGAGCATGCCGAACTCATCCGTGGATTGCACGCGCACGCTCTGCGTGAGGTCGCCGTCGGAAATATTCCAGGCGACCGCTTCCGCCTCGGCGGTCGGCGCAACGATCATTTTCCGCGCCATAACATACACTACTGCTGACAGCGCAAGCACGATCCCGACGCTCGTCCCGAGCAGGAGCGCAACGATGGTCCAGGCGTCTCTTTTTATTTTTGTCCTTGAAAAGCCCATGGTGACACTGCCGAGCTTTGTACCTTCGATGGTGATGTCCACCGGGACCTCGAGGGCGTTGAGTTTCTTCTTCACTTTTGCCGCGACCGCGGCCACGTCTTCGGACTTTTCAGCCGAGAGAACCGTCTTGATATCAGGATTCTCCCGGTTAAAGCTGGTAAAAGAGCTGCTCAAAACCGCGCCTGACGCGTCCTGGACATAGACATAGAGCGCTTCTTGAGACCGCGCGGCATCACTGACGATATTCTCAATCTTTAAGACGTCTTTCATAAGGATGGCGTCGGCCCCGACCGTGCCGATCAGCCGGCCCATCTCACGTCCGCGAGTTTCCAGCGCCCGGTATTGACCCGTCATGAGCATTCGGGCGACAAAGATCGTGCCCATGATCATGAGCAAAGAGATGACCACTGTCAGCGCGGCGACAAATTTCAATCCGATGCTGTTCCGTATTTTCTCTCTCAGAGCTTCTATCATGCCTGACCTCCGTGTACCGTCAATCAGAGCGTAAATTTTCCGAGGGCCGTCCGAAGCTCATCCGCCCGCTCCCGGAGCGCCTGCATCGCGATATCGATCTCGATCGACAGATCGACGCTTTCCACCGTGATCTTTTGAATGCTTGCGACGGCTGTGCTGATCTGGCCGGCACCCTGCTTCTGCTCGGACGTGGAGCGGGCGATCTGTGCCGCCTGGGTCGTTACGGACTCCACGGCGCCGGTGATCTGCTTGCTGCCCGTGGTCTGCTCGTTCGTTGCGTACTGCACGCGATGCGTGATCTCCCGCATCTTTTCCGCCGCTTTCGAGATTTGTTCGCTTCCCCGCCGCTGTTCCTGCATGGCCTGCGAAATATGCTCGATCTGGTTCGTAATGCCGACAACGGCCTCGGTGATCTGCGATAGTCCCCGGGCCTGTTCAGCGGTCGTTCTCTTGATGAGCTCGGCCGTTTTCGACGACTGTTGAGAGCTCTCCACCACCTGTCCCAGCACATCTCTGGTCACGCTCACCAGATCGGCCCCGTCCACGACGGCCTTGAGACCTTTTCCCATGGCCTGCACGGTCTCTTCCGTGTCTTTCTGCACCGCCGCGATCAAGCCCGCGATCTCCTGCGTGGACGCGGCGGTACGCTCCGCCAGCTCCTTGATCTCCTCGGCGATCACGGAAAATCCCTTTCCGTGTTCTCCCGCCTGGGACGCGAGGATGGCGGCATTGAGGGCGAGGAGTCCCGTCTGGTCCGTTACCTCATCGATCACCTTTAATATCTGGCCGATCGCCTGTGAGCGCTTCCCGAGGCGGTTGACCACGGTTGACGCGGCCTCAACCGTCGCCCTGATATTATCCATGCCTTTGATCGCCGCCTCTGCCGCCGCCACGCCCCGCTCCGAGGCCTCCCGGGAAACGCTTTCCGCCAGCCTGGCCGACTCTACGGCGCGCTGCTCCACTTCTTTCACGGAGGCGCTCATCTCGGTAAGTGAAGACGATGTTTCTTCCGCGGAAGAAGAAAGCGCCTCGGTATTTTCGGATACCTGCCGGACGGAGGCGAGCATCTGCTGTATGGACGAAGCCGTTTCCTCGGCTATCGCGGAAAGCCCGTTCGTACTCTTGGCAATTTCGCCTATCGAGGTCGCCATCTCGGCAACGGCGGATGATGCGTTGGTCGCGGAATTCGACATCACCTCGGCATTGTCCGCAACGCCGCGAATAGAAGCGACCATTTCCTCAACGGTCATCACTGTTTGTTCCGTGGCCTCCTGCTGGACCCGCGCCCCCCCGCTCATTTTATAGGTGGCGGCGCTGACGGAATTCACAGCCTCGCCCAAACCCGCCACGGTCTGGCGCAACTTGCCGAGCATATCCCGAAGGTTTGAGGACAGGGCATTAATGGCCGTCCCCAGGGCGGCTACCTCCGCCTGCCCCGAAACGGAAATTTTACCGGCCAGATCGCCGGTTGCCAGGCGGCCCGCTATCTGCGACATCTCGCTGATGGGTACGGTAATGCCCTTGCCCACAAACAGGTACACGAACACAATCGCCAGCACAAAGCTGACCAGTCCGACCGCCAAAGAGAGCAGGACGGGACCTCGGACCTGTCTGCTCACGGCGTCGGGATTAAGCCCGATCCTGAATACACCGATCTTCTTTTTCTCCGGGCTGAGGAGAGGGAAGACCTTTTCATAATGGCTGCCCTGCGCGTCGGCATAGCGTTGAACCATGGGCGAAGAGGCCTCGAACGCGCCCTTGGTCGCCTCGTCGGTCCGTACGGTGTTCTCGGCTTTTCTGTCGCTTGCGTAGAGCACCCTGCCGTCCATGTCCATTACCAGGGCGTATGAGATGTCCTTATCGCGGTCAGCAAGCTCGCTCAGCTTCTCTCCGATGCCGGCCAGCCCCGGTAAAGAGAGGCCGAAATCCAGCGCCTTGTCGATGTCTTTCTTGATCACTTCAGCCAGCGTCGTCGTCCTGGCCAGGAGCGCCTCACGGTACGTGGCCATCGCAAAATACATGTTGATATAGATATTGACCCCGAGCATCATGAGCAGAATGCCGGTAGTTGCAATGAGAGCTCGTGTTTTCAGGTTCATCTTCGATACACTGTTCATCTTATCACCTTTGTCGAGTTCATTATCAGATTAAAGGGCGCTCTGGTCCCGAAGAGAGCGCCCT
>Ga0209342_10004709_pt1 | contig 14096 bp, 15 predicted proteins | sample RifCSP16_2_FD_184023 | JGI IMG/M metagenome (GOLD analysis project Ga0209342, IMG submission 184023) | Soil microbial communities from Rifle, Colorado - Rifle CSP2_sed 16_2 (SPAdes) (version 2) | ecosystem: Environmental > Terrestrial > Deep subsurface > Rock core/Sediment | place: Rifle... | reverse complement strand
GGCTCAAGTTCCGTGGCTATAAGGGCTCCTGCCGTTGATATAAAGCCGTCGACAACAACCGGGATGCGGTTTGCTGCGCCGCCTATGATGAGCCCGGCGATGCCTGCTATCTCCAGCCCTCCAACCTTGGCAAGAACATCAATGGCATCTTTCGAATTGGGTTTGTTAACTTCTAATGCCCTCTTTATGACATCTACCTTTATATTGAACGATTTATCGTCTATCCCCGTCCCACGGCCTGTCACCGTCTCCACAGGCTTGGCGGTTATGGCTGCAACAATTGCCGATGATGGGGTCGTGTTGGCTATCCCCATATCCCCTGTCCCAAAGATGTCGTAACCTTTTGCGGCATACTCATTAGCGACCTCTATCCCGACTTCAATGGCCTTTATCGCCTCTTCCTTAGACATGGCAGGGCCTTTTGCCATGTTGTCAGTGCCGCGCTTAACCTTTCTTTTTATGAACTCATTGCTTCCGTGGAGTTCCTCGGTAAACTCATAGTCTACGCCCACGTCTACGACTATCACATCGGCACCCACATGCCGGGCTATGACATTTATCCCGCCGCGGATGAAGTTAAGCACCATCTGAGGTGTGACCTCCTTCGGGAATGCCGAAACCCCTTCGTCAGCCACGCCGTGGTCTCCTGCAAAGGTAAAGACGGCCTTCTTCCCTATCTTCGGGGTCAGGTCTTGCTTTATCGCAGAATACCGCCTTGCAAACTCCTCCAGCCTTCCGAGGGACCCCTGGGGCTTGGTTAGCATGTCAAGCTTGGCTTGGGCTTTGTCGTAATATGATGGATCAATCGGCTGAATCTTTTTTAGTGTTTGTTCGAGTAAAGACATAAAGACCTCCAAAAAATGATTAACCACGGGGGACACGGGGAAAGGCAAAGACATGTTTATGTATTTCTTCCCCGTGTTCCCCGTGGTTTATTTTATCTTCATCGGTATTCCCGAAACCACAAAATATGCCTCATCTGCTGCCTTAGCAAATAGCTGATTTGCTGTTCCTGCCATATCCCTGAACTGTCTTGCAAGCTGGTTATCCGGGACGATGCCAAGGCCGACCTCGTTGGAGACAACTATGACCGTCGAGCCGGAGGTCTTGCATGCGGAGATGAGAGCATCAAGTGCTTGATGTAAGTTGGAAGTCGGGAGTTCGGAGTTGGGAGCTTGATGCATTATATTAGACACCCACAGAGTCAGGCAGTCAAAAAGTATGACATCATATCTACCCCTTGTCTCTTCTATCCTCTCAGCGACCCGTAGCGGTTCCTCAATACAGTCCCAGTCAGGCCCACGCTCTGACTTGTGCCTCGCAATCCTCTCCTCCATCTCAGAATCGAGGGCTTGCGCTGTTGCAAAATAACATTTTCTGTTCACGCCCCCTCGCTCCCCCTCTTTAGTAAAGAGGGGGATGGGGGGAGTTGTCGAATTCGCCATTGCAAAGGCACTCTTGCCTGAACGGGCACCGCCGGTAACGAATATCAGTTTAGTACTCAATCCCCTTCCTCGCCTTTATCCCTTTTTCAAAGGGATGCCTGTGCATCCTCATTTCTGTGACATAATCAGCCATCTCCATAAGCCTTTCATGGGCCTTGCGACCCGTCAGGACAACTTCGAGCTTTCCGGGCTTGTGTTGCAGGAATCCAATAACTTCATCTACCGGGAGCCAGTTCCCGGCAACCGCACTATGTATCTCATCCATTATCAGCAAGTCATAATCGCCATGAAGGGCCTTCTCCACGGCTGCTTGAAAGGTCTCTTCCACTGACTCCTTAATCTTTCCGGGCCTTTCCTCCTTTTTAAAAAGGGGATGCCTCTCGTTCTGCCTTATCAACTCTATTTCCGGTATCCTTTCTCTTATCAATTTAAGTTCCCCAGACGAGTCCTTCTCTGACTTGAAGAACTGGACCAGCAGCACCCTGAGTCCCTGTCCGGCGGCCCTCACTGCAAGACCTATGGATGCCGTGGTCTTTCCCTTCCCTTCGCCTGTGTAAATGTGAATAAGTCCTTTTTTCATAAATAAAAAACCCCCTGCCTCTTTCGAGACAGGGGGTCTGATGGTAAATATCCTTAGAAGACAGCGGATATCTCCCAAACCCTTCCCCACGAAAGGCGGTGAGATTAAAGAGGTCGAGCAGGTCTCCTGGCTTACGGGTCATCCTAATCCCCACGCCTTCCCATCCTTCAACAAGCTCAGGATAGTGGCTGGTGTGAGTTTCGTCGCCGATTACAGTTGCGGGGGCAGCTCCCGATTCCCTGCATTTTCAGCAGGTCACGGGATTCCCTTTAGGTTCCGGTATGGAACCACCCAACCTAATTTTAAATTCATAATATTTTTGTATAGCCGGTTTAATTTGTCAACACAAATCTTGCAATAACCATAAACTCCTTGATGGAACATGGTTATTTTGTTATTCTGTAAAAATGCTTACTATTTCGGACAAGATACTCATCGCATCCCTTACAATCCTTACCCTTTTTAGTTACTCTATAGCCAGTGGAGGAAGACAGGGAGATGAAATCAGGATTGAGGCGGACGGAAAGGTAATCGGAACGTTTTCCCTAAAGAAAGATGGTTTGCATGAGATAAAAGGAGTGTTGGGGGCCAGCAGGATAGAAGTTAAAGATGGGAAGACTTCATTTTTGTCATCGCCGTGTAAAAATAAATTATGTATCCATCAAGGGGAGATAAATAAAAGCGGACAGATGGCGGCCTGCCTTCCAAACAGGGTTGTTGTAAGAGTCTTAGGTGGAGATGGCGATTACGATGCGCTCACACGCTGAAAAAACGTCTGACCTGGAAAGGGTGAGGAGAAATACCCACCTGGCCCTGCTGGTAGCCCTTGCATCCGCTGTTCACACCATAGAGGCGGCCATACCTTCGCCGATACCCTGGTTAAAGTTCGGCTTTGCCAATATCTTAACCATCACAGCCATTTCCCTTTACGATTTCTGGGCAGGATTGACAGTGGCCTTTCTCAGGATAATGGTGGGCTCCCTGATAATCGGCTCCTTCCTGACGCCCTCCTTCTTTATTGGCCTCTCAGGCGGGATTGCCAGCGCTGTGGTCATGGGGATATCATACAGATTTTTCGGCGGCTTATTCAGCCTGGTAGGGATAAGCGTCCTCGGTGCCTATGCAAGCAACATGGCACAGATAGGAACAGTCTATCTCATATTCATAAGACATTCCGAGGTATTCATGCTGCTACCCGTATTCTTGGGCTTTGGCCTGATAACAGGAATCATAAACGGGATAGGGGGTGAGTTCCTTGTGAGTCACATAAGGAAACTTCCGGCGTTCAGGAGTGTTGTATGAAGATCGTATCGGCAGAATTCATAAAGAGCGCAGTTCATGAAAGGGACTTCCCAAAGGAAAGGCTCCCTGAAGTCGCTTTTGTTGGAAGATCAAATTCAGGAAAGTCATCCCTCATAAACACCCTCGTAAACAGAAAAGGGCTTGCCAAGACCAGCTCCACACCAGGAAGGACCCGGCTTGTCAATTTCTTCAGGATCAACCACAAGCTGACATTTGTAGACCTCCCCGGTTACGGGTATGCAAAGGTCCCGGGCTCTATGAAAAGTGAATGGCAGCCGATGATAGAAGGTTATCTTACGGACAGAGACAATCTGAAGGGCGTCGTACTTATTATGGATATAAGGAGGCTTCCAGAGGAAGAAGAGGAGTTGCTCATTGAATTCCTCAATTCTCTGGGAATCATATCGATTGTTGCACTGACAAAGATCGACAAGCTTTCAGGGAATGAGAGGACAAGACAGTTGAGGTTATTTGAAAAGAGCCTGAAGGGGATATTCATACCATTTTCCGCAATTACAGGCGAGGGAAAGGATGTGTTGTGGAGGGCGATCAGGGAGATGGTCGAGGGGTAAACATTGCAGACTTCGCACTCTTCGTATAAAGATTATGTAAATCCTAAATCCTGTAATATACCACGGGGAACACGGGGAAAATCTTTAGATAAAAGCCTTTTATAAAAAAACAGCGCACTAATTAAGTGAAAATTTATTATTCTGAAAACAATGGGTTTTGCAGCCCTGTTGCAGTCCCCGTGTCCCCCGTGGTTTATAGATTTTAGTTTTTAGGTAAATTAAGATTCAGGAGGTGCGGCATGTTCAAGAGGATTTCCCTTCTCTGTTTTTCGGTTGTAATCCTTTTTGCAAATATTTGTCTTGCCCAGGATGTAATAGATGAATTCCCCAAGGGGAGAATAAACTGGAGCAAAGGTATTGTCACTGCCATCGGTTCAGGTGTCCCGTCCTCCGAGGCAGGTAATATGGCCCAGGCAAGGCTTCTGGCAGAGAGGGCGGCTGTAAGCGATGCCAGGAGGAACCTCCTTGAGATAGTCGGAGAGGTCAGGGTTGATGCAGTGTCAACAGTTGGAACCCTGATGGCAAAGAAAGATGTAATAGTCACAGAGATAGGCGGGATAGTAAAGGGCTCAATAGTCACCCAAAGAAGATATCTGGATGACGGAAGCGTTGAAGTAACTGTTGAGATGCCTGTTACCGGGGCCTTCCTTAATGTGATGTTTTCGGAGGTCAAGAGCGTACCTTCCGTTACCATGACCCTTCCTGTTCCAAAACAAAAAAAGAAGGACCTGCCAGCCACTCTGCCTGTCCCTCCAGCGCCTCCCGTCCCTCCCGTCCCTTCCGAGCCGGAGAAGCTCGACCTTACAAAGGTTAACTATTCAGGCCTCATAATAGACGCAAGAGAAATTGATGTAAAACCGGCCCTTATGCCTAAGGTACTTGATGAAAAAGGGTCTGTGATTTACAGCTCCGCCAATATGCAGAAGGAAGATGCTGTAAAGACAGGGGTTGTCGGTTACGCAAAAGAGGTGGATGCTGCCAGAAAGCATCCGAGGGTCACTGAGACCCCTATAGTCATTGCCGCCCTGAAAGGAAGCGGGGAGAACAGGAGCGACGTGGTCATCTCCGACAGGGACTCCGGAATAATAACAACCACTGAGCCTGCCCTTGGATATCTCAAAAAGGGGAGGGTGATGATTGTTTATAGATAAAACGACAGTGACCAGTGGTCGGTGGTCAGTGGTCAGTAGGGTAGGCTTCGCCCACCATTATAGCAAGTTCATCCTGTTGTTTGTATTTTTTGTTTTACTGACCCCTGAACCCTGGCCACTGACCCCTGAAGTTCATGCTGCCACTACTGTCCTTAGAGGCAAGATAAAGGTTGTTTACGACCTTATAACAGATAACCCGTCTGTAGGGATTGAGGCTATTCCCAGTTACTCTAATGCCACATTCTCCCAGAAGGTCATTTCAGAGGACGATTTTTCGAAGAGGGTGCAGGTAATCATAGATATCTCAAAACCGCTGGACTCAAAGACCCCATTCCCAGTTCCAGCATCTGCTATCTCTAAAGAACTAAAAAAATTCCTGGGTCCTGAAAAAAAGATACAGGTGGACGACCCGGAGATAAGGAAGGCTGCCAAAGAGATTACGGCAAAGGCCAGGACACTTGTTGAGGCCCACTCTGCCATTGCAGACTGGGTGAGGGAACAGCTTACATATGATGTATCGAGCGGGGTTAAGCAGGACGCATCGTCTGTTATAAGGACAAAGAGGGGGTCATGTGTGGGCCACACAAATCTTTCCATAGCTTTGCTCAGGTCTGTAGGCATCCCTGCCAGATACGCCCACGGCTATCTCCCGCCAGGATTCGGCTGGGGTGCAACGGAGGAATTCTGGGGTGTGAAGATAACTCGCGGGGGGTATCATGCATGGTACGAGACCTACTTTCCCGGCATAGGGTGGGCCTTTTCAGACGGAGAAAGCTCGAAGAATTTCGTGGATCCGGCCCATCTTGTCCGTTACATAGACGGTATAGACATAAATCCCAAGGCAGATAAGGCCGGAAGCCTTGATTTTATTGCCGAGGAGGAGGGCGTTGGTAAACTGAACGCCCATGTTACTTACACCGTTGCATCAGAGGAAAAGGATACCCGCCCCATAGACCAGCTCCCGTCACCACCGACAAATCCTTTATTCGCCGTTCAGATAGGGCCTATCGAATATGGCACGACCTGGGGAACCGTTACTGATGGGAAGCAATCGATAGACAAGGGCGAGGTGATATTGTGGAAGGGAACCAAGGGGACAGTCCTCCCCTTTGAAGGAGGAGAATATTACCTGGTAGGTCTGGAGGGAGAGCAGGAAGTTACCTTCAGAGCAAAGGGTTTTAAAGACCTCGATAAGAAGATAAAGGCTGCAAAAGGGGAGATCGAAAGGGTTGATGTGGTACTTGAGCCGAAAGGGGAGTAGCGCATTAAGTCTTTCTGTCGAGGAGACTGTCCCCGGTTAAAGCCCACAGTATGCTTTATATTATCTTGTCATTCCCGTCGGGATGGCTTCTTATTTCAATACATCCATGAGTTTGTCGGCATTCGGCCAGTATGATTCAATTGTTCCTGCCAGTAAAAGCGCCAATACAAGGATAATGAGAAACGGGCCTATGGTGGAACGGAAGACGCTGCCCATCCAGTCCGGGTCATCCATCCTCTTTGTCGCCTTAATAAGGCTTGTCGCCATCAGGGCCTCGAAAGCAGCCTCGGAGAGGATCACCGGAGCCGAGTAAGCAAGGTATAAACCTGCGCCGAAAATAGCAGCGAGAAATAACCCTAAGACTATCAGCACTATTCCGCCTTCGTCATCGAATATGCCGGATGCCGCATCTCCGGCAGCGCTGCCGACTCCTTCGCCGGCTTATGAAAGCATTTCGGAGGATGTGTCGATAATTGAACCACCGACTTCATCAAAACTCGCGGAAGCCCCTCCTCCGCCCGATGACCCACCGCCAAAGCCGAACGACCCGCCTCCACCGGATGGAAAGTCAACGGGGACATCTCCAATAGCATCGAGTACATTTTCGACGGTAGAGTTCTCTCTGCCGCTCGCCGAAAAGGAAACATACCAGAGCCATATCTTTATGAGGACAAAGAATACCAGATAGGAAAAGATGACAGCCAGCGGATACCTGACAAGCATCTCCTTCACGTTGAGAAGCAGAAGTACCTTTGTCGCAAGGAGACCTGAAAGGGCCGTGGCAATGAGGATGAGGGACATATGGAAGCGGAGGAAGAACCGCTCCTTGATGCGCTTTAAGAACTTATGTTTTTTTGCGAGATGCTTCATATGCTTTTAGTATCTCATGAACGTCAGCATTACTCCTACCGCCATGAGCCAGTAGCCAAGGCGATAAAGGTTGGCCATCCCTTCAGACATCAACTTTGTGCCGAAGCTGACCTTATGCCCTTTGGAAATGACGGATATCTTTGCAATAGAGAAACAGGCAAGGCCCACAAACACCACAAATAAAGCATACGGATTTGTCGCCTGGCCTTTAGCGATATTAAAGAAGGCTGTGACGGCTATGGAAAAAGTCAGCAGCAGTACGGCAGCCCTGCCTAAAAGGGTTAATTGGTTTTCTTTCATTATGGCGTTCAGCTTAGTTTGTTGCCTTTCTGGCATATCCCGCCGCCTCTTGTGCCGAATGCAGTGCCGCAGGCACGGCTTTCCAGGGGATATTTTTTTATAAAGAGGTAGAAGTTGAGACAATCCTTCTAAATGGGTATGTATGAATAAGGTTGAATAAATGAGGATAAAAGCTTTACTGCTAAAACTTCATCCCAAAATGCAAAACCGAAATATCGCCCAGCTTAAGGGCTTTCCTTTTCAAGTCAGTGCAAAGAGTCTGATGAATTTCGCCTGGAATCGAAACCTCATCGCTCAAAGAAAGCGGTAGAGAAGACTTGCCAACTTTCTCTTTAATTTTATCTTTCCAATAAAGTTCCGTTTCATCAAAAAAATAAGCCAGCATGGCAGCGACAGGTGACAGTGTATATGGGGAATCTGTGGTGATAAAACAACCTATCCCTCCATCGGCCAAATATTCAGCGCGGATATCGCCATGTTTTAATAATATCTTGGCTTCAATTGCAAACTCAAAAAAGACACCATTCCCATAAAACCTAGTCACGCTGAAATCCGGTCTTCTTGATCGTTTACCCGTTCTTTCTGCGGATTCTATAGGTGGCTGAGATTCAAAATGAATATCACGCAATATACTTTCAATTGGTGCAGCCACTTTAATGGCCTTAATTTTATGGTAAAGCTCATCATTAAGGTCTGTCTCATAAGTCGAGGTCCTTGGATTAATCTTTGCGAGGAGCTTACTCCAGTTTTCGTGCCTTTTTAATATCTTTTGTGCCTGTCGAAACGTGTTAAAAGATGTGGTAATTAGTGCCGCCCACTGTGCGGCCTCGTGGGCCGCCAAGCCACGGGCCATCAATTTATCTTTGAGGGTTCGCATTAGTTATCCATTGCTGCATCGAAGATTTCATAATGGTTGAATATATCGCCTCACTGTCCGAAAATGCTTTTTCGCTTGTCCAATGATAACGTTCCAAAGGTTTGACTAGTACAACCCTGGAGTTTTCTCGATCATGCCACTGAAATAGGCTGTTTGTAAAAATGTCCCCACCTTCCCGATCATATATACTGAGTGCCTCATGTCCTAATTGTATGGGATTAGTCTTCTTTGCTGTAACTGTCGGGGAATCTATAAACTTGGCTTCAACAGCGCAAAGCAAGCGATCATTATCTGCATATGAGGTCACCTGATAGGCATCTGACACGCCAACTGAACGGTTTAGGTGTCTTTGCAGCGCTTGTTTATACGATTTTAATTCATCTTTTGTAGGGCAGTTAGTTGCATCATCTGGCACACCTCCGTCTATGAAGCCTATTCGATCTCTGACAAACTCATCTATGGCAACGCGATAGTCGCCTGTTATGCCGAACTTGTCAAAAATGAAATCATTTTTTTGGCCATCAGAGAAACTGAGGAATTTTGAAATATAGGGATCATCAATCTTTACAAAAGGGGCAGGGATGGTTCTTAGTGAGGTTAGCTCAATATTTTCTCTATCGATCAAGACGCGCCGTCCAATTATAGGAGCAAAATAACGATAAAGCGTTGTAGAAAAAGAAGCCTCCATTGCTTTTAAATAATTGACTTGCGCATTTGACATTCCTGCGTATGGGGTTTCAAAGAAAATAGAATTAAATGAACCATTAAAAGCAACCGGTGGTTCTACATAGTATGCCCCGCCCTTTCTTGGTATAAGTAATATACGGCCTGCAAAGGCTCGTGAAAAGCCAGCTTTAACTTCTTTCCTGATTTTTTCAGGAAGCGGAACGATCTTCTCCGCCTGATTTATATTAAAGAGATGTTCTACATCAACCTTCAATTGTTTCTTATAATAGAAGGGACTGCTTTCGTCTGCTGACAATTGAAACTCCGCGGCGATGCCAGTCCTGTCTTTACTCTTCCCTTGTTTCATTTGTAAACCTATTTTTTCGGCCAAGTCTCCTAGGCGGGTAGCCCTACCGTATTCGTATAAATTCTCAAAATACTGAATAATGCGTCTATCAATAGGTCGCAGTAAAAGCGCATCTAACCATCCTCTATCCCGCGCCAAAATTTCCTGTTGTCGATGGAATTCTACATCTGCTCGGTCAACTATAATTCCCCATAGTTTTTTTTGAAGCTTAGTCGGCTGCCCCACCAACAGTGGAGAGTAAGACCATAAAATATTATCCTTTAAGGGTGTCTCGTTTTTGATAATAAGTGCGGCCGCTGGATGTTTTGCGCTTTTAAATAGATGCTTTCTAAAATGTGCCAGGTTGGCTACGCCTATGACAGTTAAATCGTTTGCGATTTTTCTCGAAAAGACCTCAGCCTTTTCGTTGACAAATGATTTTACCGGAATTAGCAGACCGGCAATACCGCCTTTTTTAAGATGTTCTTTTATGTTTTTCCATACGAACAGTTCTGCGACCTGATAGTCCCCTATGGGCATATCATCTTCATGCTTTTCTTGATAGCGACGAATATGGACCGAATCTAATTCATTAGTCTTACACCAAGGTGGATTGCCAACTATGCAATCAAATTTTTTTGGAAAGCCGGCAGGGAACGCATCAGGATTAAAGAAATCACGTTGCAATATGTTGCAATTTATCATCTCTGGAAAAAGACGTTCACCTGCCCTTCCGGACATTATCACTTCGAGGTCACGGGGGCGGACATAGTCAAGCATCGTCAGATATAAGCTGAAAGAGGCTACATGGCAGGCATCATTATGAAATTCTATTCCGTAAATATTATCTGTAAGCAAATGTTTTAAGTGTTCCAGAGAAGGCTGGTGTTCTGCATTCAAATCAACATCTTGCTTCTCAATTATCCTGCGATAGACACCAACAAGAAAGGCACCAGAACCTGCCGCACTGTCCATTGTTTTAACGCCGTCTTTTAGTGGCAGTGCTTCCTCAACTCTATCAAGCACATAATCTACTAAAAAAGGAGGTGTATAATATGCCCCTGAACTACGCTTCTTTGCAGGGTCTATATTTTTTAAAAAGAGTTCGTAGACTGCCGATAAAGTTTCTGTGCGAATCGAACCGAAATAAAAATCTATGAAACTCAGTTGCAAACCGTCAACTGCTGTTGGTTCTGCACCATGTCTCAAAACAGCGCGCAGGTAGTGTATGTGTTTCTTATCTATATCTTTGCGTGCCGCTTTACTAATTGGAAAGATATTTCCGTTAAAAATCGCGTCAATATCATCGAAAAAAGCCCATGTTGCACTTAGCGGCCATTCATGAGTATCATCTTCCAAAGATATTTGGGTATGGCCTCTTTCATAAAGCCAGTTTCGAGTAATGATCTCTCGATCATACAAAAAATATATATACAAAAAACGCCCTATTAATGCGTTTGCAGTTTCTGGTTTTAATTTTATTAAGTCATTTTTAATTTTGACATTGACAAAGATATTACATAACAGCTCCAGATTCTGTAAAAGCCTAATATCCACTCTGTCGCCAACATTAAGCGCATAGTCCCGCCATGTTATGGATGAACGGAGTTGATAAGCATGGTATCTTTTCAGGGTAAAGGCTTCACCATCTGCTGGAGCAAGCTGAACAGAAAACGGAGTTTCTATAGCAGACCATGAAATATGTTCGGCATATTTGTTAGTTTTCTTATCCCAATCTTTTGAAGAAAAGGAAAATCCTTGGCAAGACCATATAGTTTCTGGCGTCAGGATTAATAGAAATGGAGCCAGACTCTGATTCCATACTTTTTTATGAATGTCTTTTGCTTGGTTATTATTCGCGGCCTCTGCAACATAAACTAGGGGAGTAAAGATTTCAGAAACCCATAATCCGAACACCCCTATAACGTTCATATCTTTACATGCTTGATAAATAGCGAACTTATGCGAAGACAACTGTCCTATATTAGCTTTTTTGATATAGTTGGGCGTGTCAGCATAATTAAGCCAGTGTAAAAGGCAATCTAATTTGTGGGAATCTATATTGACCATATTTTTAAACATAAATCCCTCTCCATTTAGGCAAAATAGCCCGGCCAGTGCTATTCCTGTTTGGACTCATTATTATCTATCCGAATGCCATTTCCTTGATACTCCAGTTTATAACATATCCGAATGTTTTTTTAAACACCTCTATAAAAGGTTAATATCGCCCTCATTGACCGCCGTCAAAATCTTCTTCATCCCTAACCCTCCAAATCTTATCTGTGTAGGCACACCGGGGAGGTCTGGCCTTTAGCGCCCACTAAACCCTTTCATAACGCCCCATAACTCTCCATTAGCCTAAGAGGGGAACATGCCGATTGGCCCCTCACCCCAACCCTCTCCCCCATTCGGGGCGAGGGAGATTGAGGTTAAAGAGGGAACAAGAAATTAGACCATTGCAGTCTATGAATTTACAACTAACCTGTCAAGATATTTTAGTTTTATTTGACTTATACAACACTGTTTGATAATATAAATATTATGAGTGTTGTGATAAAGACTGTGGGGAACAAGAGGTATGCTTACATGGCCTATCGGAGCGGGAAGAAGGTGGTTCAGAAATACCTGGGGCCGGTGTCGGACCCGCGGGTCGCGGAGAGGATAACGGGGCTTGAATCGGAAAAGAGGGTTCCCGAAAGGTTCTATAGCCTGTTCTGGGATACGGACCCCTCCAAGATCGACCTTAAGAGGAACGCTCGCTATGTTATAGAGCGAATCCTTGAGATGGGCAGGCTGGATGCCGTGGAGTGGCTGCAAAGGATTTATCCTACCCGGCTTATTATAGAGACCTGCGAGGCGAGCAGGAAGATATCGGAGAGGTCCAGGAATTTCTGGAGAATATGGTTTGGGGGTGTAGATGCACACTGAGTGTCTGCCGGCCAACGGGAAGCGGGTGTTGCGAAGGCTCAAGGGGATTGTCCGTTCTCACGGCTTTGTTCTGGCCGGAGGGACTGCCCTTGCGCTTCAGATAGGGCACAGGGTTTCTGTTGACCTCGATTTTTTCAGCGAGGAGCCTTTTCCAACAGGTTTTCTATTTAAGGAGATGGAGGATGCCGGGCTGAACCCGACTTTAATGCTGGAAGAGGAAGGGACTCTGACCACTGAGATTGAAGGGGTTAAGGTGTCCATGCTCCGTTATCCATATCCTTTCGTGGAAACAAAGGTGAGGTGGGAGGGGTTTGTCCTCGCCGGGATACTGGATATAGCTGCGATGAAGGTCATTGCCATCAGCCAGAGGGGCGCTAAAAGGGACTTCATCGACCTCTATTTCATCCTCCAGGATGTACCTTTCCGAAAGATTGCTGAAAGCATGGTGAATCGGTATGGCGCGAACCGGATCAATCCTGTCAATATCGGAAAATCCCTTGTTTACTTTGATGACGCGGAAGAAGACCCGGAGCCTCGGTACTTAAAAAAGGGAGGCCCGGTTTGGAAGGACGTCAAGACTTTTTTTAAGAAGAATGTCAAGCAGATGGTGCTTGATTTACAGGACGCCGCCAGCACAACCCCCATCTCTCCGTTGCCGTAGGCACCGTTTTTGACAACTGGCGGGTTTATAAGGAAATGATAAAAGCTCTATATGGAACTCTCATCCTCAGACTTTGATGGATTCCTTAAGGTAGTTCTTCCCTCAATGGGTCTCAACTGGAGGAGGTATCGCCGTAAAAACATAAGACGGAGGATTCTTCATAGGCTTGACGCCCTTGGCCTCGCATCGGTAAGCCAATATATAGAGATACTCACCGCAGACGGACAGGAATTCCAACTGTTTTACAGCCTCCTGACTGTCACCATATCAAGGTTCTTCAGGAACAGGACAGCCTATGAACGTCTATGGAAAGAGGTTATCCCTGATATTGTCAAGAGGGACGGGAGGCTCAATATCTGGAGCATAGGGTGTGCCGGCGGTGAAGAGCCATATTCCCTGGTCATTCTCTGGGATGCTTATCTCAAGGACAGGTATCCTAATATAACCCCGGTCATCATTGCCACGGACATCGACAGGGACTGCCTTAAAAGGGCGGAGGCAGCAATTTATGAAAAGAGTTCCCTGAGGGAGTTGCCAAAAGAACTTGTTGACAGATACTTTATGCATGAGAGATGCCATTTTACCCTGCGGGAAGAGATTAAAAGAGCGGTGGAGTTCAGGTTCCACGATATCCAGAGGGATGCGCCTTTAAAAGGGAACAACCTGATTCTTTGCAGGAACCTGGCATTTACATATTTTGGCGAAGAGCTTCAGAAAAAAGCGCTTGAGACGATTCATGAAGGCCTTATCGATAAAGGTTATCTGATAATCGGAAGACAAGAAGTGCTTCAGAAAAATGCCCTATTCGAGTCAATTTATCCCAAGGATGGAATTTACGGGAAATTAGATTAAATGAGATTGCCAAGGAAGAACGACGGTCAAATCTCATTTTTTCGAGAAGAATATGTCGCCAAAATAACTTTCTGCGCTACTCCTTGTATCGTCAGAATCTATCATAACCGATACCCTTCCCACCTTAGGGGGTTCCTCTTTGAACAGGTTCTTGTAATCCTCGTACACGTTCCTCTTTTCAGAAAACCAGGTTCCAAGTCCCTTCTGTCCGCTCCTTATCACTACATACTTTGATTTGGAAAACTTGGTGCTTGTCAGCATGCTGTCCTTGGGGGCATTGGT
>Ga0209342_10004708_pt1 | contig 14097 bp, 14 predicted proteins | sample RifCSP16_2_FD_184023 | JGI IMG/M metagenome (GOLD analysis project Ga0209342, IMG submission 184023) | Soil microbial communities from Rifle, Colorado - Rifle CSP2_sed 16_2 (SPAdes) (version 2) | ecosystem: Environmental > Terrestrial > Deep subsurface > Rock core/Sediment | place: Rifle... | reverse complement strand
AGCTCACCTTCGTGACCTCACGGCCAGGGGACGGCAAGCTACTTGCGGTGCAGCGTGACGGGAAGGTGCTGGTGATCGACAACGACGGTGACCGGCAGGAGGAGTTCTTCCTCGACATATCGGATCGGGTGAGCTCGGGGGGAATCGAGCAGGGACTGCTGGCGATGGCTTTCCATCCGCGTTTCGCCGATAACGGACGGGTGTTCGTCTACTACGTCGACCGGGAGGCCAACTCACGGCTTGTCGAGTTCACCGCGGCCGACGGCCGGGTCGACCCCGGATCCGAGAAGCTTCTTATCGCCTTCGACCAGTTCGTCGAGCGCCACTACGGCGGCATGCTCCAATTCGGGCCGGATGGTTACCTATGGAGCTCCCACGGGGAGGGAGGCAAAGCCAGCCTGCACGCGCAGAACACCGACTCCCTACTCGGGTCGATCCTCCGTATCGACGTCGACGGGGGAGACCCGTACGCCATCCCGGCCGACAACCCCTTCGCGTCCGGAGGCGGTGCCGGCGAGGTTTGGGCGAAGGGGCTCCGCAATCCATGGAGATTCGCCATCGATTCGGAATCCCGCCTCGTCTATATCGCCGATGTCGGCCACAGCGAGTGGGAGGAGGTCAACGTGGTATCTATCGACCAGGGCGGTTACAACTTCGGCTGGCTGCCGATGGAAGGAACCCGCTGCTTCGAGAGACGGAAATGCGACCCAGAAGGCAAGGTGCTTCCGGTGTTGGAGTACCCGCACTCGGAAGGATGTTCGGTGACGGGGGGATACGTTTATCGGGGGGCGGCCATTCCGGAACTGACCGGTCACTACTTTTACTCGGACTGGTGTACGGGGTGGCTGCGCAGTCTTGTCTTCGACGGATCCAAGGTGGTCGAGACCTTCGAGTGGACCGACGACGTTGGTCCCTTCGGTCAGGCCAACAGCTTCGGTGTCGATCCCGACGGAGAGTTGCTCATCGCCACCCACGAGGGCCGGCTACTGCGCATCGTTCCAGAGCGGTAGAGCCCCGGAGGGGCGAGCCGGACTCGCCGGCAGGGGAATGGGGTCGTTCTGAGGTGAGATCAGAAGCCGGCTTCGGAGAGGGTTCCTGGTGGTCGGTGCCGCACCAGCCTCGAACTTCCGATAATCCGTGCCAAGGGGTGGCGCGTACGACCGGCGGTTCGCTGACAGTGGCCGTGATTACTCTCTAGGTGATGGCGGCAGAGGAAGAACGGATTGCGCTGTTTCTCGACTACGAGAACCTGGCCATCGGGGCCAGGGATCAGTTAGGAGGGATGCGGTTCGACTTTCGGCCGATCTCCGACGCCCTGGCCGAACGGGGCCGGGTGGTGTCGAGGCGCGCCTACGCCGACTGGTCGATGTTCGACGAGGACCGGCGAATGCTCACGCGCCACCACGTCGAACTGATCGAGATTCCCCAGCGCATGGGCGCAACGCGCAAGAACGCCGCCGACATCAAGATGGCCGTCGACGCGGTCGAGCTGGCCTTCGAGCGCGACTATGTGACAACCTTTGTCATCTGCACGGGAGACTCCGATTTCACCCCGCTCGTCCACAAGCTCCGCGAGCTGAACAAAAAGGTCATCGGGGTGGGGGTCAAGGCCTCCACTTCGGAACTGCTCCCTCCCGCCTGTGACGAGTTCCTCTTCTACGAAAACCTCGAGGGGGTGGAGATCCGCGCCACGGCGGAACGGAAGACGGCGCGGCGATCGGCCCCCCCTCCCGAGAAACCCGCCGACGTCGACTCCCTCGCTCAGTTGATCAGCGCCACCCTGGGCGGACTCCAGCGGTCGATGGGCGGCCCGATCCTGGCCTCGTCGTTGAAACGCGCGTTGCTGAGAAAGGACCCGACCTTCAGCGAAGCGGATTACGGGTTCCGAGGATTCGGCGAGCTGGTCACCCATCTGGCCGGTCAGGGCGTGATCGCCTTGGCCGAAGGGCCAGCTCGTGGCGACCCCGAAGTGGAGTTCCCCGAAGAGGGTGGTGGCGATAAGGAGGCCTTCGACGTCCTCGTGGCGGTGGTCAGGGACGCCCAGAAGAAAGGGGGCCGCCCTTACCTTTCAGGGTTGAAGAACCAGGTCCGCAAGCGACAGCCCGATTTCTCCGAGAAGAAGTTCGGTTACGGCGGGTTCCTCCAGTTCTGCAAGGCGGCCCAGACCCACGGCCTCGTCGCGCTCACCTGGGAAGACGAAGCCGGCGACTACCGGGTGGATCTCCCCGCCACCACTTGATGCTGCTGCTGAACAACGCCGAGCTTCGCCGGGCCCTCCCCATGAGCGAAGCGATCGATGCCATGCAAGAGGCGTTCGGCGACGACCGGGAGACCCCGCCGCGTACCAAGCTGGCCGGTTCTCTGTTCATGCCGGGCCGGGTGGGCGCCCACACTGGCATCAAGGTCGTCTCGGTGGTCCCCGGATCGCCGGCCGGGATCGTGGTGGTCTTCGGTCCCGATGGCGCCGCTCTGGGGGCCGTGGACGGGCCGACCCTGACCGCCATCCGCACCGCCGCCGGCGCCGGCCTCGCCACTCGGTTCCTGGCCCGCCCCGACGCCCGGGTCATGGCGATGCTCGGAGCGGGCTCCATGGCCGCCGACCAGATCGCGGCGGTGAGGGCGGTTCGGAAGATCGAACGGGTGTTGGTGTGGAGTCGCCAATTCGAGAATGCCGCCCGGCTGGCGGCCGCAGTGGGCGCCACCCCGGTCGCCGATGCCAATGAGGCGGTGGCGACTGCCGACATCGTGAGCTGCGCCACTCCTTCTCGAGTTGCGCTCTTCAGCAATGAGATGGTGCGACCCGGTACTCACATCAACGCGGTGGGCGCCTTCACTCCGAGCATGGTCGAGGTTCCCGCCGAGACCATCCGCCGTGCCTATATCGTGGTCGATGACATCACCGCCGCGGCCACGGAAGCCGGCGATTTGATCCAGGCCGATCGACCAGCGGTGGCCACGCTCGGGGACCTCTTGGCCGGTCGTAATCCGCCGATCGGAGAGGACGTCACCGTGTTCAAATCAGTCGGTATCGCCAGCCAGGACGTGGCCGCGGCGGTCAGGGCGCTGCAACAGGCGAGGCGACTGGGGCTGGGCTTGGACGTCTCTCTCGCCGCAGCTCCCACAAGGTGATGAGGGTCCCGACCATCATCAATGCGACGACCACACCCAAGACGTCGCGCAGGCCCTGAACCTGGGCCTGGGGGGGGGCATCCTGCGGAGCCACCTCCTGGTTGGCTGCCACCAGCACCCGCGATGCCCACAACGAACCGATCACGGCGATGCCGGTGAGCTGACCGAGGATCCGGGTCAGGCTGTTCATGCCGCTCACTAGGCCCATTTGGTGGCGGGGGGCCGCTCCGAGCATCGCCGAGTTGTTGGGCGATTGGAAGATCCCCATTCCGATCCCGATCGGAAGAAAAGTCAGCGCAAAGCCAAGGGAGGTGGTGTCGACGTCCAGGGTGCGTGCCCACCAGTAGCCGGCCACCAGCACGAGCATCCCCGCCAGCGTGATCGGCCGCACACCCAATCGATCTGAGAGAGCACCGCTGATCGGAGCTACCGCGCCAATGCCGATGGGAGCAACCGCCAGCAGGAGCCCGGCCGTTTGGGTATCGACGCCCAGGACCCCCTCTAGGTAGAACGGCAAGACGAAGAAGATGCCCACCCCGATGAAGGTAATGAACCCGGTGATCATGCTGACCGAGATAGCCGGGTTGCGGAGGAGCCGCAATTCGACTATCGGCTGGGGGACCCGGAGTTCGATGGCCACGAACCCCACCAGGGCGGCCAGGGCCAGCCCGAACAAGGCCAGGATCAGAGCCGCGGAGAAGCCGCGCTGCTGGCCGAGGGTCAAGGCCAAAGAGATGCTTCCCACACCGGCAGATAGCGTGGCGGCACCGCCGAAATCGAAGCGCTGCCTACCGGCGGGGGGGGTGGCAGGTACGTTCCTGAAAGCAAGCAGGGTGGCGACGATCCCGATCGGTACATTGACGAAGAAGATCCATCGCCAGGACAGGTTCTCGATCAAGAGGCCGCCCAGGGATGGCCCGGCCACGATGCCCACCGACACGGTGGTGCCCATGAAACCCAGTGCCTTGCCTCGTTCCCGAGGCGGGAACGCCTCGGTGAGAATCGCTGCTCCCAGCGAGAGGATCATGGCGGCGCCCACTGCCTGGAGAACCCGAAATCCGATCAGGAACTCAACCGCCGGAGACAATCCAACCAGGGTGCTGGAGGCTGTGAAAACGACGAAACCCGCCGTGTAGATGCGCTTCTTTCCGAGCATGTCGCCGAGCCGGCCGATCAACAGAGTGATGGAGGCGAGGGTCAGCAGGTAAGCCAGCACCGCCCATTGGACTGTCGGAAACGTGGTGTCGAGCTCTCGAACCAGGGTTGGAAGTGCGATGTTGAGGATGCTTCCGTCGATGGTGGCCAGCAGGAAACCCATTGCCACGGCGACGAGAACCCGCCACTTGTGAGGGAATTCGTCGTTCAGTTCCGCCATGCCGCCTCGATGGCGGACAGCAAGCGTTGCGAGGAGTCGGCGATTTCGTCCACGGCCTGCTGAAACGCCGCGATATGCCGCGGCGATGGATCACGAAAACCGGAGATCTTGCGAACGAACTGGAGGGCGGCCGCTCGGACCTCCTCCCGGGGAGCTGGTGAACTGCCTTCTCTGAGCACTGTGATGGAACGACACATGGCAAGCACGCTAATGCCCCCAGCCTCCTGGATGCCCTTCGCCGTGTACGATCGCGGCCGAGGAGGTGCCTGATGCGCCGGTTTGGGATTATCTTGCTGCTCGTGGTCTCGGCTTGCGGTGGGGGTACATCGGATACCACGACTGCGGCATCCGGAGAAACCGCCACCACCGCTGCTCCGGCCGAGACAACCACCGCAGCTCCTGCCGGCGACGACGGGGGCGGGTTGGTGTCGGTCGACGACGTGCCCGCCGAATGCGTGGACGCCTTCGTGAGCTACTTGAAAGATGTCGAGCCCTTCGTAGAAGGCGTCGATTTCCAAAACCTCACCCAAGAGGAAATGGACCCGATCTTCGCGCAACTGGAAGGCGTCAATACCTCCTACGAGGAAACGGTGGCCGGCACCGGTTGTGACGACATCAACGTGGATATAGCGGACGAGGACGCCCAGACGAAGATGATGGCCCTAGCTGAGGACGAGGCGCCCGGTACAGTCGGCTACCTCACCTTTTTGTTCGCCTTCGCCTCGATAGGTAGTGGAGACGGCGGCGACGTGGCAAGCGGCGACTGCGAAACCGACATCGACAAGATGCAGGTTTGGGTGGATGGCGACAAGAACATGTCCCAACTCACCATGGGCGAGGTAACGGAGGTCATCGCACTCCTGACCGCCATCCAGACCGAATGCTCCGTCGAGCGCTTCACGGACTACTTCGACAACGACGACGTGACCGAGTTCATGGGTGGCTAGTGCACGGAGCACTAGTTGTGTTGTCCGGCCCTGGGGAGCGGGGCGGCATCTAACGATGCCGCCACCGGCCATGCCAGGGCGGCGATCGTAATTAGGAGCAGCCCGGACATCACCAGCACCCGCTGCACACCGAGAGTGGCGGCCAGCACCGGGACGAAAGCCAGGGGCAGCAGCGACGACATCTGGTTGTGAGCCAGCACCGTTCCGGCAATCCGCCCGATCAGCGGTTCGGGAGAATGCCGCTGTATGAGTGTCCGGGTGCCGGTGACCATCAACCCGATCACCAGGCCCCAAAGAACGCCAGCTCCCATTACAACCGGTAGGAGGTCGGTCCCGGTGTATAGCGCCGCGCACAAGCCGTTGGCACCAACGATGGCGGTGACCGAACGGGCATTGAGGAGGCGGTCGGGCAGCCGTGCTACCAGCGCCGAGCCACCCACCAACCCGATGCCGAAGAGAGAGTTCACCAACCCGAGCGTCGTGGGGTTGGCGCCGAGCACCTCGCGGTAGAAGATGGCCTCCAGCGCCGAGAAGAAGCCGAAAACCAACCAGACCGAGGTCACGCAGAGGACGTAGAAGCGGAGAGGGCGGTTGGCGTAGGTGTAGGCGAATCCCTCCCGAGTCTCTGAGAACACTCCCCTCCTCTCCCTTTTGGCGACGGCCCGCACTGATACCCCGAGGACTATCGCCACCGCCGCCAGCGAGGTTGCGGCGTCGAAAACGAAGATCCACGACAGGCCCCACCAATTGGCGATCAGTGCCCCCACCCCCGGTCCTGCCACGAAGGCTGCCATGCCGGCTGCTTCGACGATCCCATTGATCCGGCCGAGCCGCTCTGGTTGGTCCGTCAGGTAGGGGGCGAAGGAGGCGATGGCAGTGAACACCGGGGTACTGAACAAGGCCATTGCTGCTACTGCCCAGGTCAGGCTTCCCATGTCGGTGGCTTGGGTGGCGGCCAGAGCCGCCGGTACGAAGAGGATCTCGCCGGCCAAGAGGACGATCCGAGGGTCATGGCGGTCTACGAGCATGCCGGCCAGCGACCCGGCCGCCAATGACACCAGCCCGTAGACGGCCATCAGCAAAGCGACCTCGCCCGGCCGGGAGTCGAACTTGAAGACCGCAGTACCCCAAATGCCGACGAAGAAGGCAGCTTCGCCGCCCACCCGCGAGACAAAGCGCGCCGCCGCCACCCGGCGTACGTTGCGATCCATTCCCTAAAGCGGTCTTCGGTAGGTGGCGAAAAGCTTTGTGACCACAAATCCCATGCTCTCGTAGAGCGTGAAAGCCCCGTTCGGGTTCTCGGTGTGGACGCCCAAGGCAGCCTGCTCCATCCCCCTCCGGCGCAATTCCTCGAGGCTCGCCGCAAGCAGGGCGCGGGCGACGCCGCGGCGCCGGTGCGACCGGGCCGTGGAGATGGACTCGGTGTAGCCACGCTTCCGGCCGTACTCCGCGTTCTCCCCTAAGTTGATGAACGAGCGCACCTGGCCCGCCACCCCCTCGTCGGACCAAGCCACCTTCCACAAGGTGGTGTCGGTGTGGGGAAAGTCGAGAAACTCCTGCCAGCGGTTCTCGGTTGACGCCTGGTAGCCCCAGTGATCCCGAAACGCTTCCTGGTCGGCTTCCCATATCGGCCGCAGGTGGTCTTCGGTGACCGGGCGCATCTCCAAGCCTTCGGGAAGTTCGACCTCGGGTATGTCATCGAGGTCCGGCCGGACCATCTCCGCCCCATAGGTCACGGCTCGATACCCCCTCCCCTCGAGCAGATGGGCGGCTATTGGGTCCGTCTGAATGGAGAAGGTGTCGAGCAGCTTGTTCCCGACTGGGTGGTCGGCTCCGATCTCGACCAGCCGGCCCATGTTCCAGTCGAGAAGGCTGCCGCCGACCCCCTGATTCCGCCAAGCGGGGTCGATGAAGCAGAAATGGGAGTAAACGCGGGTTCCGCTGAGTTCTTCTCCCCACCAGACCCGGCTGTAGGCAACCACGTTCCCATCGACCTCGGCAAGGCGCATGTCGCTATACGGGTCGCAGTTGTCCAGATGGCGATAGGTGGCGGCGATATCTTCGACCGTATCGAACCGGTCGTCGCCGTCTGCCAACTTGGCGGCGTTGATGACTGCGAGCATCTTGGGGTAGTCGGATTCCCCCTCAAAGCCGCGGTATCTGATCCGGGATCTCACTGGTCGAGTCTCCATGGTTTGGTTCTTCTTCACCTGGCGGGCCCCCGGAGCACCTTCGCCCGACGGGCAGGGCCAGAGCAGCGGTTTCGGGGTTGGGGTGGTTTCCCCACGGTATCCGACCGCTAGGTGCACCGTCTGGTAAATAATCGTGGGGTCTCGCCGGCCCACGACGCCCCTGGCGGCGTCCTCCTCCTCGACGCAGCGCATGGGCTGCGCCTTCGTCGTGCGTCCTGGCCGGGAACGCCGTGGCCTCGCCGATACCCTCACGCTATTTCCCAGACAGAGCACTAGCCAGGCGCTCCGAATAATCTCGCGCCGATGGATCCGGTGCTGACAGCTCGTCACAAGCGGGGCCGCCTCTTCGAAGTCACCGGCAAAGGTGGGGTGGTAGCCGAAGCTGATGGTCACCACGTTCAAGCACTCTCCCCGATGGACATGTTGGTGGCCTCCCTGACGACCTGTTCGGCGATCACCGTGCTGGACTTGCTCGCCAAGATGCGCCAGCCGGTTCTTTCGATGGAGGTGGCTGCCCAAGGCGAGAGGAGCGACGGGAAGCCCAGGCTGTGGAAGAAGATCCACCTCGAGTACCGCATCGAGGGGGTCTTCGACCAGGAACGAGCGCATAGAGCCGTGGAGTTGTCGGAGACCAAACATTGTCCCGTGGCGGCGATGCTGTCGGGGTCGGTCGAAATAACCCACACCATCGAGAGGGTCGGTGCAGACATTCGACGCATCGCGGCCGACGACACCTATGCCCTGCGGCAGTCGCTGCTGCGCCCTCATCAAAGCATCGACGAGATGAACTACCCCGGCGATCTCCACCCCGACACCGTCCATTTCGGAGCGTACCTGGATGGAACGCTGGTGGGCATTGCGTCCCTCTACCAGGAGCAGCCGGCGGACTGGCCGCTGATGGGGAGAGGCTTCAAGCTGCGAGGAATGGCCACCACGCCGGAGGCTCGGGGTCTAGGTCTCGGGTCGGCGTTGCTCCGAACCTGCCACGCCCATGCCCGGGTCAACGCCGCCTCGGCGGTGTGGTGCAGCGCGCGCCTCAACGCCGAAGGCTTCTACTCACGGCATGGCTTCGTTCGCCAGGGGGACCCCTTCGACCTGCCGGCCATCGGCCCTCACGTTCTCATGGTCTGTCGGCTGTCCGCAGCCGGCTGATCACACCGGTTGCGAGCAGCGTCAGCCACCCCGGTGCCAGCGGGACCAACCCTTCGCCCCCGCCTGTCAACCCGGCGAGGACGAGCGCCGCAAGGGCAGTGCGGCGAGCGCTTCGTAAGCGGTAACCATCGAGGGGAAAGAAAGTCAGGTCGGCGACCGAGTTGGGCGACTCGACCGGGAGAGTCCAGCCGGCGATCAAACCGGCCAAGGCAATCGAGACGGCCGGCGCCGGAGGCGCCGAGAACTCGAGGCCCTGCCAGGTGGCGACGGCCGTGACGGCGGCCGCCACCCCGAGCGACCAGACCATTTGCCGGCGAGGGGCGGGGTTCGACAGTCCGGCGTCGCGGGCCAGCGCGAATGCAAAGGCGAGACCGACCGCCCAGCCGGCGGTGTGCCGGGCCGCCACCACCGCCACGAGTCCGTTGAAGATCAGATCGGGGGTCGTTGGGGGCAGACCGGTGGTGCGAGCCAGCAGCCGGGAAGTCATCGCCAGCAGGTAGAGAGGCAAGAGGGCTCCGGCCCCCAAGAAGGCCGTGACCGTCGCACCCGCCGGGAGTGCCCAGGCAGCGGTGATCGTCCGGTCGGGGTCCAGTTCGCGGGCCAGCACCCAGGAGAGGAACGCGGTCATCGCGGTGTTGAGACCCGCCCCGGCGGCGGCTCCGACCGGATCCTGTGACACTCTCCAGCCGAACATGGCGACGCCGGCGATCCCCGAGGCGATGAAGACATAACGATTCGAGGGGAGTGAGAAGTCGAACCATCGCTGGAGATGGGTGAGGCGCCGCACTCGGCGCACCCTAACGACAGTCTTTAGGTTGCCCTGCGCCTCGGATACGCTGTCGTCGGTGTCACGAGCCAGGTTCCTCGTCCTCGCCCTCTCGGTGGTCGCCTGCACACGCCAGGGGGCCCCATCCACGACACTCTCAACCTCGACCACCCCGGCCCCGGCTTCGACAGCCGCCACCACCACCGAGCCTGCGGCCACCACCTCCACCATCGCCCTGGTGGCACCTCCGGGCACCGAGTCCCTTCCCCAGGCCTTGCGCGAGCAAATCGTCGGACTGCTCGCCACGACGCAAGAGACCCGAGAACTCGCCTTTCTCGAGCTGCCCAAGGTGGCGGTTGTGACCCCCGCCGAGCTTGCCGATCGGGTCAAGGACCAGATCGCCGAAGACCTGGAGGACGTCGATCAGGACGCGGCGTTGCTCAGCCTGTTGGGGCTCCTGCCCGCCGGCACGGATCTGGCGACCCTCTACCGCGATCTGTACGGTGAGGCCGTCGCCGGGTTCTATGACCCGGAGCTGGGCGAATTGGTCGTGCCATCCGGTAGCAACGGGTTCAGCCCGCTTCAAGCCGTGACCATGGTGCACGAGCTCACCCACGCGCTGACCGACCAACACTATCCCTTCCAAGCACGGCTCGACCAGATGGACCAGGAGCAACGCTTCGACGAGGCTGCCGCACTGCAGGCCCTCCTCGAAGGCGATGCCGAGTTCACTTCCCTCCAGTACCTCCTCGAGCTGCCCGACGCTGAGCGGTTTGAAGTGATCCAGGAGTCTCTGGCTATACAGACCGACAACTTCGATGCAGCGCCGGTCTATCTGCGAGAGCTGCTGACGTTCCCGTACGTAGCGGGTTTCGAATTCGTCGACATGCTGCACCGCCAAGGTGGGTTCGTCAGGGTCGGCGAGGTCTACCTTGCTCCACCGGAGTCGACTGAACAGATCCTCGCTCCCCGCCGGTTCGAAACAGACCATCCATTCGAACTCGAGGTGCCGGTCGATCTGCCCGGATATGAAGTGGTGGAAGAGTCGACCTGGGGCCAGTTGTTGTTCACAGTGATGTTCCGGCAGCTGGTTCCCGGCGACCAGGGGGAGGAGGCCGCCGCCGGCTGGGGGGGGGATAGGTACCGGATGTTCTGGGACGGCGAAAACGTGGCTTTGGTGCTGGCGTACGCCGGCGATGAGTCCGACGACCTCGGCGAGATGGAGGCGGCGCTGCGGGCATTCGTAGCCGAAGGCATGCAGGTCGGGGACGGTACTTTCACGGACGAGGGAGTGGAGTACTTCGGGGACGACTATGCCTCCATCGACTCGGGCGCCGATCGCCTCTTCTTCGTGGCAGCATCCGACCCCGAGGTTGGCCCGTCGCTTCGCTTGTCACTGCGGGGCGGGTGACCGCCCTTCCCAGGCGACGCTCGGCCCGCCGTTCAAGTCGGCGGGCGCCCATGGAGCTGGTGAGGCTGTCCTCCCCGGCCTGGCACCTGGGCCCGATACGGTTCGCCGAGACCTTTTTCACCCGGCTACGGGGAATTCGGTCGGAGGAGGCTGCGCTCCTCTTGGCGACGAGGTCCGTCCATGCCTTTTGGCCGGCCCGTCGCCTTCTGGTGGTGGGGATCGACCCGACCGGGTTGGTCGTGGGTCTTACCCCTCTGCGCCGCGCCCGGGTCGTAGCCTTTCCCACCGCCGTTCTTGTCCTGGAGCTGGATGCCAGCCTTATCCCGCCGGTGGTCGGAGATCGCGTGGCGATTGACTTATCTAACGTGACCGCGTGCCCGGCCGTCTGATCCTGTGCGCAACGCCGATCGGCAACCTGGGGGACGCACCCCGGCGGCTGGCGGAGACACTGGGGGCCGTCGACCTCATTTACGCCGAGGACACCCGCCGAGCCGGCATCCTTCTGGCCCATTTGGGTGTGGGAGCACCGGTCCGCTCCTATTTCGCGGGGAATGAGGACCAACGGTCGACCGAATTGGCCCGCCGCTTGGAGAAGGGCGAGACGGTGGCCCTCATCACCGAGGCTGGCATGCCATCGGTCTCCGATCCGGGCGTGAGCGCTGTGGCGGCGGCTCGCTCGGTAGACGCCGAGGTGACAGTGGTTCCCGGTCCGAGCGCGGTGCTGGCGGCCCTGGTGTTGAGCGGTTTCCCGAGCGAGAGGTTTGTGTTCGAGGGATTCCTGCCCCGACGGGGCGGGGAACGCCGGCGCCGGCTGGAGGAGATCGCCACCGAGACCCGCACCATCGTCGTATTCACCGCCCCCCATCGGTTCCGCCATGACCTCCTTGATCTGGAAGAGGTGTGTGGCGGGGACCGACCGGTGGCTGTGTGTCGCGAGCTGACCAAGCGTTACGAAGAAGTCTGGTGGGGTCCGGTGGCCGAGGCGACCTCTCGATTCGAGGCGCCGAAGGGCGAGTTCACGATCGTGATCAGAGGCGCGGGCCCGCCATCGGGGGACCTCGAGGCTGGGCTGCGTCTGGTCGGGGACCGCGTAGCTGCGGGTTCCACGCGGGCGTCGGCAGTGCGGGCGGTGGCGGCCGAGCTGGGCCTGTCCAGGCGCGAACTCTATGGGGCGGTCTTAGCCGGCGACCGGTCCTGAGCTCAGCCGAGCTCCGATCGGCACGAGCCGCAGACCGGCTTGCCCTTGAAGACGGACAACTCGTCCACCTCTCCACAGAACACACACGAATCCTCGATCTTGCGCAGGATTATGGTGGCGCCATCAATCGAGATCGCCAGATGATCGCCCTCGCGTATGTTGAAGAGGCGGCGCGTTTCTGCCGGTATGACGATGCGGCCGAGATCGTCGATCTTTCGAGCCATCCCTGAATCCATCAGTGCCCCCTTCCTGGTGGTCTGTCCGGGGCTCGCCGTTCCGAGCATACCGACACCGCTACACGCGTGTCCTGTTTCTGCACAAAGTGCAAGAACGGGTCGATTTCGTGTTTTCCGCACAATGTGCAAAAAAGGGATCGGGTGCGCCAGTCCGGCCAGCCGGAGGTACCCTCAGCCGATCGGTTGGGTCGACACCCATTGCCACCTCCAGCTCGACGGGCGCCCACCGTCCGAGCTTCTCGGGCGTGCCCCCGATGTCGATTGGGTGGTAGTTCCGGGGATCGATCTCGAGTCCTCGCGGGCAGCCCAGGTGCTGGCCGAGGGCGACCCGCAACGGGTCGTGGCGACGGCGGGCCTCCATCCCCACGATGCCGAACGTTGGCCGGCGGAACGGGACGAGATCAGCTTGCTGGTCGGGCAGGTGGCGGCAGTTGGGGAAACCGGGCTCGATTTCTATCGCAACCTTGCTCCCAAGGCCGACCAGATCGCCTCCTTCTCCGATCACATCGAGCTGGCGACCGCCCACCGAAAGCCCCTCGTAGTCCATTGCCGGGATGCCTTCGCCGATGTGTATCGGCTGGTGGAAAGCGGCGAGGTGGGCCCCCTCACGATTCTGCACTGCTGGACGGGAGGGACTCGGTGGACCAAGAGGTTCCTCGACCTGGGGGTGACCTTCTCCTTTGCCGGGCCGGTGGCCTTTGAGACCGGCGAGAGCATTCGCCTCGGTGCGGCTCTGGTACCCCCCGAGCGCGCCGTGGTGGAAACCGACACTCCATATCTGGCGCCGCCGCCTCACCGCCACGAGCGCAACGAGCCGGCATTCGTTTCCCTGGTCGGGAGGGCCTTGGGGGAGGCGTGGGGGATGCCGGTCGCGGACGTCGCCGAGCAAACGTCGGCCAACGCCCGCCGGTTGTTCCGGGCATGAGACCGCAGGGAAGAAGAGAGGTGGTAGCGCTCCTCGAGCGGTACGGGCTCGTTCCCGACCAGCGGCTCGGCCAGCATTACCTGGTCGATCCCAACCTCGTGAAACGCATAGTGAGGCTCGCCGCCGTGGGACCAGGGGACCAAGTGCTGGAGGTCGGGCCCGGCACCGGGACTCTCACGGCCGCGCTCGCTTCGAGCGGTGCGTCGGTGCTGGCGATAGAAGTCGACCGCCGTCTCGAGCCACTCTTGACGGAAGTGCTCCAAGGTGCAACCACGGTCCGCCTGCTGTTCTCTGATGCGATGGAGGCCGACTGGGACGCCTTGCTGGTTGGCGGCCGCTGGCAGATGGTGTCGAATCTGCCCTACAACATCGGAACGCCGCTCCTCCTCGACCTGCTCCGCGAGACCGATCAGATCGGGCGCTTCGTCGTCATGGTCCAGAAAGAGGTGGCCGACCGGCTGGCGGCGGCGCCCGGTAGCTCCCAATACGGGCTCCCCAGCGTCACGGCTGCGTTGAAGGCCGACGTCAAGGTCGAGTTCTCGGTCCCACCGCAGGTCTTCGTTCCCCCCCCCAAAGTGGGATCGGCTGTCGTCTCTTTACGGCGCCGGGAGGTTGTCGGACCCGTGGATCGCGCCATTGAGCTGGCGGCGCGGGCTTTCGGGCAGCGCCGCAAGATGCTGCGGCGGTCGCTGGCCGGGACGGTGTCGGACAGCCAGCTGCGAACCGCCGGCATCGACCCTACCCGGCGCCCGGAGGAGCTGGCGCC
>Ga0209342_10004706_pt1 | contig 14098 bp, 25 predicted proteins | sample RifCSP16_2_FD_184023 | JGI IMG/M metagenome (GOLD analysis project Ga0209342, IMG submission 184023) | Soil microbial communities from Rifle, Colorado - Rifle CSP2_sed 16_2 (SPAdes) (version 2) | ecosystem: Environmental > Terrestrial > Deep subsurface > Rock core/Sediment | place: Rifle... | reverse complement strand
TTCGGCTTTGGCGCGGGTCGTGCGGATGCGCTCGTATTGGAACAACTGCTTGACAAGGTTGCGCCGCAGAGCCGCTCGCTCGTCTTTCCCACGGCTTAATTTTTTTCCAGCTACTCTGTGTCGCATGTCCTTTTACTCCACTTCGATTTCATTTTCATCTTTGAGATAGCCTTTTTCGCGCATCCTCTGGCGCAGCTCGTCCAGGCTTTTCTCACCAAAGTTGCGGATGGACATCACCGCCTCATCGCCTTTCTCGAGCAGCTCAATGACCTCACCCACGGTTGTGATGCCGGTGCGCTTGAGTGAATTGAACACCCGCACGGAAAGGTCCAGATTCTCGATCGGCGTCTCGATCATCTCGCTCGTCAGGCGCCCGCCCTCTTCCACAGCCTCCTCCATGGCAGCCAGGGTTTCTTCGCTCACCCCCGCTAGGTGGCGCAGATGATCGATCAGGATCTTGGCGCTCGTGCTGAGCGCATCTTCCGGACCAATGGCGCCATCGGTCCAAATTTCGATCATCAGGCTGTCGAAGTTTGTGCTTTGTCCCACGCGAGCGTAGCCCACTTCCCAGTTTACTCTTTTCACCGGGCTGTAGATGGCGTCAACCGGAAGCTCGCCAATGGGCAAACGCCCGATGCGATCATCCGCTGGAGAGTACCCTCGCCCGCGCTCAACCGTCAACTCGATTTCCAGATTGGTATTGTGATCGTCCACCGAGAACAGGTATAGATCCGGGTTGACAATCTCAATCTCTGGCGGGGCGATAATATCGGCTGCGGTGACCGACCCGCCGCCGCGCACTTCCAGGTGCATCCGCCCCGAATCCACGTCATGGAGTTTGAGGCGGAGCTGCTTGATCTGCAGCATCACCCGGATGACGTCTTCGCGCACGCCTGGGATATCACTGAACTCATGCTGCACATCCGCGATCCGAATCGAGGTGACAGCTGCCCCTTCCAGGGAGGAGAGCAAAACACGGCGCAAGGCATTACCCAGAGTGACGCCGTAGCCGCGCTCCAGCGGGCCGATAACAAACTTGCCGTAATTCCGCGCTTCTGCCTTGCGCTCGATTTTTGGCGTAACCATACTACTTAAACCTATCACGGTTCACCTCATCCCCGAATAATTGCCAGCCAGGTTATACAGCCTCGTCTGGCAACTATTAGCGTGAATAATATTCCACAATCAACTGTTCGTTCAAATTGCCGTCGATCTCAGAGCGCTCTGGCAGGCGTAAAACTTTGCCTGAAAGGCTCTTCAGATCTCGCTCCAGCCACATTGGGACCGTTTTCGTCTCAGCCACAGCCGGAAGGTCCTTGAAATACGGGCGAGAGCGCGAAGAGCCCTGGCGAACAGTGATAACGTCACCCGGAGCCACAATCATTGAGGGCACATCGGTTCGGCGTCCATTGACGCTGAAATGTCCATGGGTGACAAGCAGGCGGGCCTGCGACCGGCTTTCAGCGTAGCCCAGGCGATAAATGACATTGTCCAGGCGTGTTTCCAGGATCTGAAGCAGGTTGAGACCCGTCAAACCCCGGCGCTGGAGTGAATCTTCGTAATAGCGACGGAATTGACGCTCAAGAATGCCGTATGTCCGCCGCGCTTTTTGCTTCGCGCGCAGCTGGCGGTTGTAGTCCGACTCGCGCCGGCGTCGAAATTGCGAGCTTTTTCCATGCTGTCCGGGAGAATAGGCACGGCGTTCAAACGCACATTTTGGCGTAAAACAACGCTCGCCTTTCAAGAACAGCTTTTCGCCTTCTCGCCGGCACAATTTACATACAGGCCCACGATACTTTGCCATTTGATTTCTAACCAGTCCTTCCTAAAGATTAAACGCGGCGTTTCTTGGGTGGCCGGCAGCCATTATGCGGCACCGGCGTCACATCCGATATCGTTGTGATTTTCAATCCAGAGGCTTGCACCGCACGAAGAGCCGATTCACGGCCCGGGCCTGGACCTTTAATAAACACTTCGACATCTTGCAGTCCCATCGCCATCGCCGCTTTTAGGGCTTGTTCGGCAGCCAGGCGGGCAGCAAAGGGCGTGCTTTTGCGCGAACCCTTAAACCCTGAAGAACCAGCGCTGCCCCAGGTCACTGTATTCCCTTCGGTATCAGTAACCGTGACAATGGTGTTGTTGAAAGTTGCCGATATGTGCACCTGTCCTACGGATAGGGTGCGTTTGATTTTCTTTGCGCCTTTGCGCCGCGTAGAACGTACGCTTTGAGCCATAACACCTCTCTATCTCTACATACAAGATTATTTCTTCTTTGCTCCGCGCCGCCGGCCGCGCCCCGCCACCGTCTTCTTGGGACCTTTGCGAGTGCGCGCATTGGTGCGCGTATTCTGACCCCGCACCGGCAGGTTCCGCCTGTGGCGCAGCCCACGATAGCTGCCGATCTCGATGAGGCGCTTGATATTCAACTGCACCTCACGGCGGAGATCGCCCTCCACTTTGTAGTTTTGGGTAATGTAATCGCGCAGCGAAGCCACATCCGTATCGGTGAGATCCTTTACCCGGATATCCGGGTTCACACCCGTTTCCTTCAGGACTTGCTGAGCGCGCGGGAGGCCGATTCCATAAATATAGGTCAGACCAACTTCAACCCGCTTATTTCGCGGAAGATCAACGCCTTCAATACGTGCCATAATTTCTTATCCCTGTCGTTGTTTATGTTTAGGATTTTCACAAATCACATACAAAACGCCGCGGCGTTTTACAATCTTGCACTTAGCACATCTCTTTTTGATCGAAGCAGATACTTTCATGATCCGTTCTCCTTGTTGACTGCCGCAACACGCATTGCACGAAACTGTTCAGCCAAAACTTTGATTATACCTGTCCTGCGATATTCCGTCCAGATATCTCTAAATTTTCGTTAAGATCAACGGGCCATTGTCCGTAACAGCCACACTGTGCTCGAAATGCGCGGTCAAAGACCCATCTGCGGAGGCGACTGTCCACTGGTCGGGCAGCACGCGTGTGCGCGTTGTGCCAATCAGCACCATCGGTTCCAGCGCAATCGTCATTCCAGCACGCAATACCAGGCCTCGACCGGCGACGCCGTAATTTGGGACCTGTGGACCTTCCCACATCTCTCTGCCCACGCCATGACCGGTGTACTCTCGGGTGAGGTGCAGCCCCTGGCTTTCCACGTACTCCTGAATTGCAGCGCCCACATCGCCGACTCGATTGCCTGCCAGTAGTCTATCGATGCCGATGTACAAGGACTTTTTGGTGACTTCGATCAAGCGCTGCGCCTCAGGTGAGATTTCGCCCACTCCGGCAGTAAAGGCGGCATCGCCCACGAAGCCCTCGAAGATTGTGCCGCAGTCCACTGAAACGATATCGCCGCTCTGAAGTTTGCGTTTTCCTGGTATGCCGTGCACCATCTCATCATTGATACTGACCGTGATGGTCGCCGGGTAGGGGTAAGCGCCTGGAACGCCTAAAAAGGCCGGCTTGGCGCCGTGTTTGCGAATAACCTCAGCAGCAGCGGCATCAAGATCGGCAGTGGTGATGCCAGGCCGAATCAGTTCACGAACCGCACCTAGGGCGAGGGCGTTTATATGCCCAGCCTCTCGCATGGTCGCGATTTCCTGTTGATTCTTGATATAAATGCCGCGCTGTCCAACCATGTTTACAATCCTCGACGGACGGATTCCATCAGGCTCGCCGTAACCTGCTCTATCGCCTGGGCGCCATCGATCTCGACCAGGACGTCTTTCTGGCGGTAGTATTCAATTAGCGGTGCGGTCTGCTCCATATATACCCGAATTCTGCGCTTGACGGTTTCCGCTTGATCATCTTCGCGTTGATAAAGCTCGGAACCGTCGATATCACAGCGACCAGCTTCCTTGGGCGGATTGTATCGCTCATGAAAAATATGCCCGTGCGCCCGGCACGTCCACCGCCCTGCCAGGCGCTCGATCAGCGCTGCCTCCGGAACATGGATATAAGGCACCGCGTTGATTTCGCCGTCAAATTCTTTCAACATCTCCTCTAATGCTCTTGCCTGGGCTGGCGTGCGCGGGAAACCATCCAACAAAGCTCCTTTCTCGCAGTCCGGGCGCTCCAGACGTTCGCGGATCATCGCAATGGTCACATCATCCGGGACCAATTCACCTCGATCCATATACCCTTTTGCCAGCTTACCCAGCTCGGTCGGGCTTTTAATGTTTTCACGGAAGATATCTCCAGAGGAGATGTGCGCCAGACCAAGCCTTTCGGAGACGATGCGAGCTTGAGTGCCTTTCCCTGCTCCAGGGGGACCGAGCATAACGACGAAATCAGCCATCCGGATTCCCTAGCGAATTAAGAGCGAATCCTCGTATCCGTGCAGCTTCAGCTCTGTTTCGATGTTAAAGAACGTATCCCTGACCACACCCACAACAATCAGCAAGCCTGCAGAGGATACCAAGAGCAGACCGGTCTGATCGCCCAGCCCGATGCCAAAGGCAGAGAGCAGCAACGTGACGATGGTCGGCAGGATTGCCACCAACCCCAGGAAAACCGCGCCGGGCAGAGTGATCCTACGTAGCACGCGGGTGAGGTATTTTTGGGTTGGCGCTCCCCGGCTGACCCCCGGGATTTGTGCCCCAACTTTTTTCAGGTTTTCACCATAATTCTGCTGGGCGAATAAAACGTCCGTATAGAAAAAGGTGAAACCTACGACGGTCAGAAAGTACAACACCTGGTAAAACGAGTTGTTGGCGTTGAACATATTTTGGATCGCCGTTGCCGCGTTGGCGACCCACGCGGTTTGCGAACTGATAAAGAAGCTCGCCAGGATCGCCGGGAAGGTGATAAAGGATTGGGCGAAGATCAACGGGATCATGCCTGCCATGTTCACCATCAAGGGCAGCGTGCCCTTTACCGGCATCGACATGCGGTTTCCCACTCGCCTGCCGGGGTACATCACGGGGACATTTCGCCGTCCCTGCTGGACGAACACAATCGCAAAAATGATCAGCGACATAATCAAGATGATAAACGCCAGGATAAACCAGCGGTTTTGCTGATCTGACATCAAGCGTCCCAAATTCGATGGCACTTGCGCAACGATCCCGGCAAAAATGATCAGTGAAAGACCTTGATTGCGAATGCCATATTCGGAGATCAATTCACCAAGCCAAATGGCAAACATGGTTCCCGCGGTCATGCTGATGATCACTGTCAGAGATGGCAGCAGGGACGAGCCGCTGAAACCGAAATTGTTCAAGATGGGCACCCCGCCGGTGAATGCAGTGAACAAGTTGATTTGACCAATCGCGTTCAGTGCGGCCATAGGCACTGCAAGGATATACGTCCACTTCTCCATCCATTTTTGGCCCTGTCGCGGGTCTTCCTCCATCCGTTTCTGCAATGCAGGGATGATGGGTACGAGCAGCTGGAGGATGATTTGGGCGGTAATATATGGATAGACGCCCATCGCCAGCACCGAGAAGTTCGATACTGTTCCCCCAGAGAGCAAGTCCAGCAGGCTGAGGAAGGTACCGCCAGCGCCGCCGCCAGCGAGGATGCTGGCGATCGCCTCGCGATTCACCCCCGGCACCGGGACATGGGCAGCCAGGCGAAAGATCATCAATATACCCAGGGTGACGAGCAATTTTCGGCGAATGTCTTTCGCAGACCAGATATAGCGCCACGCAGACCGCTTCATAACTATAGGCTCCTTAAGGATTCAAGCATGCTTAACATACTGCGGGGTTCCGGGATAACGATCCGCCAATTACATTTCCAGGATCTCAACCGTGCCTCCAGCCGCTTCGATCTTTGCCCGAGCGCCTTTGCTGATCCGGTGGGCGCGCACTTTCAGCGGCACGTGCACCTCGCCGCGCCCAAGGATGACTAATGGGTTGCGCGTATTTTTAATCAGGCGCCTCTGCTCCAGAGTTTCGGGAGTCACTTCGCTCTCGGCCTCGAAATGAACCAGTTGTTCCAGGTTTACTTCGTTGTATTCGACCCTGTTGAGAGGCGTAAATCCCTTGCCGCGCATGAACGGGAGGCGACGAAAGAATGGCAGGTTGCCGCCCTGATGGTAGAGCTGGGTGCCGCCGCCTGAACGCGCCCCTTGGCCTTTGGTGCCGCGTCCAGCCGTCTTACCCTGACCGGCGGCAATACCGCGCCCAACCCTCTTGCGGGCTTTCTTTGCGCCTTCATTTGGTTTTAGATCGTGAAGTTTCATTTTATACCTCAGCAACATCGCCTTACGTCTGGTTCTCCGTTCAGATAACCGCTGGCGTAGAAAGTTATTCCGTCGCCTCTTCTACTTCCACCAGGTGGCTGATTTTAGAAATCATGCCGCGCAAGGCAGGTGAATCCACATGCACTACGGTCTGGTTCAGGCGGCGGATGCCTAATGCCTGCACCGTAGCTTTCTGGCGTTTTGAATATCCAATCGGGCTTCTTACCAGTGTGATACGCACAATATTTTCTTTAGTTTGACTTTTATCAGCCATTTTTCCTCCGCTCCCAAAACGGAGTTACATCTTTGGGCGTTTTGCCTCGTATCGCCGCCACATCCTGAGGAGACCTGAGTTGTTCAAGCGCATCCATCGTGGCATACACTACGTTAAGGAGGTTATTGCTGCGCAGCGATTTGGTCAGGATATCGGATACACCGGCTGCTTCGAGCACCGCGCGCACGCCGCCGCCGGCAATTACACCCGTGCCCGGCGAGGCGGGCTTCAGCAGCACAACTGCGCCTCCAACCCGTCCGGTCACTTCGTGAGGAATCGTGGACCCAAACAGGGCCACCTTGCGCATTTCTCGTCGGGCGCGCTCCGAGGCCTTACGCATCGCATCTGGGACCGAGTTTGCTTTCCCGGTGCCAACCCCCACATTGCCGCGATTGTCGCCTGTCACCACAGTCACGCGAAACGAAAATCTGCGCCCGCCTTTCACAACTTTCGCCACTCTGGCGATCTCGACGACGCGCTCATCGTATTCGTTTTCAAAATCCATGAAATCGGACATCATCATCTCCCTGTAATCTATAGCGCCAGGCCGCCTTCGCGCGCCCCATCCGCCAGGGCTTTCACTCGACCGCTGTAGCGGTAGCCGCCTCGGTCGAAGACCACCGTTTGCAAGCCTTTTGCCTTTGCCCGTTCGGCCAGTAAGAGCCCCACCTGGCGCGCTTGTTCGGTTTTGTTCATGCCGGCAATCTTCTCTCTGAGCTCGCCATCGATGCTGGAAGCAGCTACCAGCGTGCTGCCGGCTTCATCGTCAATGACCTGGGCGTATATCTCCGCCAGACTGCGGAACACGTTCAAGCGCGGGCGCTCAGGCGTTCCCGAAATATTCTTGCGAACACGTGCATGCCGTCGTCGACGAGCTTCTGAACGTGATTTTATCTTTCCCATAGATTAAACCCTACCTGACTTGCCTGCCTTGCGGCGAATTTTCTCATCCAAATATTTAATGCCTTTGCCTTTATAAGGCTCGGGTGGGCGAACCTTGCGAATGTTCGCCGCAACCTGCCCCACCATCTCTTTATCCCGCCCCAGGATCTTGACCTGGCGCGTGCGGGTGTCTATCTCGAAGGAGATGCCTTCCGGCGGCTCAACGACTACTGGGTGGGAATAACCAACATACAATACCAGGTTATTGCCATTCATCTCGGCGCGGTACCCAACCCCATTGATTTCCAAAATCTTTTCAAAGCCGGTGCTGACCCCAACGACCATGTTATTCACCAGGGCGCGAGTCATGCCATGCAAAGCCCGATGCGTGGGAGCATCACTCGGGCGCTGCACCTTGATTTCTCCATCTTCTAGAGAAATCCGCATGTCTGCGGGAAACGTGCGTTTCAACTCGCCCTTAGGGCCCTTGACCCGAACGCTCGAGCCCTTTATATCCACCTCGACACCCTTTGGCAGGACTACCGGCAAGCGACCAATTCTCGACACAGCTACCTCCTCTTGAATGCGAACCTGCTGCCAGCTCAAAATAGTCGCAGGCTCCCAATCATAATTACCAGACCTTGCAGATCACCTCGCCGCCAACCCCGAGCTGCCGGGCGCGCTGACCTGTCATCACGCCCTTAGGCGTAGAAAGAATGGCAATTCCCATCCCTGAAAGCACCCAGGGTATTTCGTGCTTGCGGGTGTAAATTCTCCGTCCAGGGCGGCTGACGCGCTTCAAACCCGTGATCACTGGTTTCCTTGTCCGCCTTTCGCCTGTGTATTTCAAGCGAATCCGTAATACTTTATGCCCTGGCGATTTCCCGTCGACAATTTCGTAAGAGCTGATAAAGCCTTCTTCTTTCAGGATTTTGGCAATCGCGGTTTTCAGCTTGGAGCCCGGCATCGCCACAACCTGATGCTCTGCGAGCAGGGCGTTGTTTATGCGGGTCAACATATCAGCAATCGGATCACTAACGCTCATTTTTTATCCTCCGCCTGCCTACCAAGAAGATTTGACCACGCCGGGGATTTTCCCTGCCAGGGCGCGCTCGCGAAAGCAGATGCGGCACATTCCAAAGCGGCGGATATATCCCCTTGGGCGACCGCATACCCTGCAGCGGTTTCGTACCATGGTTGGGTATTTTCGTCGTGTTTCTCGAATGATCATGCACTTCTTGGCCATTATCTAACCTTCCTTTTTGAATGGCATACCTAGCAACAGCAATAATTGCCTGCCAGCTTCATCTGTGCGAGCTGTAGTGACGATGCTAATTTCCAGACCGCGCAGTTTGTCGATCTTATCGTAATCAATCTCGGGGAAGACAAGCTGCTCGCGCAGACCCAGGGTGTAATTTCCACGCCCATCGAAAGCATTTGCTGAGATTCCCCGAAAATCCCGCACTCGAGGCAGGGCGACATTCATCAGCCGGTCTAAAAATGCCCACATGCGGTCGCCGCGCAAGGTCACTTTGACGCCAATTTGACGTCCCTCGCGCAGTTTAAAGTTGGCAATACTTTTGCGCGCTTTGGTCACGATTGGCTTCTGACCCGTGATCTTGACAATATCCGCCACTGCAGAATCCAAAGCCTTGGCGTTATCCAGGGCTTCGCCTACACCTACATTGACAACCACCTTTTGGATGCGCGGCACATCGTTGACATTGCTCAAGTTGAGCGACTTCATCAAAGCTGGCACAATCTCTTGGTGGTATCTTTCTCTAATTACATAACTCATCATCAAACTCCCGAAACGTCCCATCACTTGTCGATCAGGGCCTGGCAATTTTTGCATATCCGCACGACTTCGCCAACCTCACGCTGAATGCCCACTCGCGCGGCTTGATTGCACTTTGGGCAAACCAGCATGACGTTGGAGATGTGAATCGAGCCTTCGAATTCTATAATCCCCGGGGACATGCTCCGCCGACCTTGTGTCTGCACCTGGCGTTGGTGTTTTTTGCGCAGGTTTACACCCTGTACGACGACCCGCCCCTCTTTCGGCAGCACCTTGATCACTTCTCCGACCTTGCCCTGATCTTCTAAACGACCTGAGATCACTTCGACCTTATCGCCTTTGCGTATCTTTACTTTCATTTCCTTCACTCCCATCGGCGCGAACCTTAGAGAACCTCCGGAGCCAGCGATACGATCTTCATAAAACCCTTTTCGCGCAGCTCGCGGGCGACCGGGCCAAAGATGCGCGTCCCTTTTGGGTTGCGCCCATCCGTATCCAGGATCACAGCCGCATTATCATCAAACCGGATAGTTGAGCCATCTTCCCGGCGCCATTCTTTCGCACAGCGCACGATGACCGCCCGGACGATTTCACTTTTCTTTACCGAACCTTGCGGAGCGGATGATTTGACCGTGGCGACAACCACATCGCCAACACGCCCGTAACGGCGTTTCGACCCACCCATGACATGAATGACCAGCAATTCGCGCGCGCCGGTGTTATCAGCAACTTTCAAGCGACTTTCTTGCTGGATCATGGCTACCCCTCCGCTTCAACGATCTCCGCATCGGCGTCCTCAAACTCAGGTACACCTGCGCCAACGTCCCGCCGCAGTATTTCTTCTACGCTCCATCGTTTGCGGCGAGAAATTGGGTGGCTCTCCACAATACGGACTTTATCGCCAATCTGGCAACCAAATTCGTCATGGGCCATTACACGCCTGCGGCTGTTCACGACTTTCTTATAAAGACGGTGCTGATAGGTTCTACTGACCTCAACCACCACTGTCTTCTGCATTTGGTTGCTGGTCACAACACCAGTTAATCTTCGGCGAGTGTTCATTTTTCACCTTCTTGAATTTCGGCCAGCTCTCGTTCTCTGAGCACGGTCAGCAGGCGCGCGATCGTGCGTCTTGTATAGCGAAGGCGGGTATGATCGGTCAAGCCGCCGATAACGGTTTGAAAGCGCAAGTTCATCAACTCCTGGCGCGTGTCCTCTAAACGGGCGCGCAGTTCGTCCGTGGTATGGGCGCGGATCTCTGCTGTTTTCATGCTTCGCCTCCAGCCTCTTCGTAGCGACCGACGATCTTGGTTTTTATAGGGAACTTGTATTGCGCCAGGCGCAGAGCCTCTAAAGCGATGTCCTCAGGCACGCCGCCACCGACTTCGAACATGATGCGGCCTGGCTTTACCACAGCAACCCAATACTCCACATTACCCTTGCCTTTTCCCATGCGGGTTTCAGCAGGTTTGCGTGTAACCGGTTTATCGGGGAAAATGCGAATCCAGACTTTTCCCCGCCGGCGGATGGCGCGCACGATCGCCCGGCGGGCAGCTTCAATTTGACGGGCAGATATCCATCCCGGCTCCATGGCTTGCAAGCCAAAATCGCCAAAGGATACATCCGCGCCCCGTTGAGCTTTGCCTCTCATGCGCCCGCGCATTTGTTTGCGCCACTTGACTCGTTTCGGCATTAACATAATTGCTTCCTCTATTCGCTGATGTACACGCCTTCGGTAGCCTGCGCCCGTTCTTCGACCTCAGGCAGCACCTCACCCCGGTATATCCATACTTTTACTCCGATCTTTCCGTAGGTCGTATCGGCTTCAGACTGGGCGAAATCAATGTCAGCGCGCAGCGTCTGGCGCGGTACCTGACCTTCGCGCATATTCACCGAGCGAGCCATCTCAGCCCCACTCAGCCGCCCCGCGACTTCCACGCGAATCCCCTCGGCTCCCTGGCGCATGGCCTGCTGAATGGCGCGCTTCATCGCTCGTTGATAGCTGATCCGCCGTTCGAGCTGTTCGGCGATATTCCTGGAAACCAGATTGGCGTCCAAATCGGGGTATTTGATCTCCTTGATCTCCAGATCAATCTTTTTCCCAACCAATTCCTCCAGTTTGGTGCGGATCTGTTTTACGCTTTCGCCCTTGCGACCGATCAGGATTCCCGGCTTGGCGGTTTGGACGACAACTTTGACCTTGCCCGGAAAACGCTCAATCTCGATTCGGGAAACTCCCGCCCGGGGCGCTTCCTGTCTTACCAGCTCGCGCACTTCAAAATCCTGGTGTAGTTGGTCTACATAATCGCTGCCTTCCGCGTACCAGCGGCCTTCCCAGGTCTTGTTAATCTTCAAGCGAAAACCAATTGGATGAACTTTACGACCCATAACTTCTCCTTATCTCTCGCTCGTTCATGAAGCCCTTTCGCGCAGTACGACGGTGATGTGAGATGAACGGCGCAGCCAGGGTTTAAATCTACCACGAGCACCAAAGCGACGCCACTTCCGCGTTGGGGCTTCATCAGCGTAAATACGATATACATACAGATCGTCGCGGCTTACGCCAAAGTTTTCCTCAGCATTCGCCATGGCTGAAGTCACCACCTTAGAAACTGTCCGGGCAGCCGCGTTCGGCGTGAATTTCAACACGTCGAGGGCCTCCAATACGGCCTTGCCCCGAATCAGGTCGATGACCAGGCGGACCTTCTGCGGAGATTGTGGGAGATAACGAGCGTGGGCGCGAATATCTGTTTCCACGACCTACCCTCCTCTCTTTATTCTCTTCTCGGCGACATGGCCGCGAAAAGTTCGCGTGGGGGCGAACTCGCCCAGCCGGTGACCGACCATATTCTCGGTGATGTAGATGGGCACATGCCGACGGCCATCATGAACCGCAACAGTATGCCCAACCATCTGGGGGAAAATGGTGCTGGCGCGGCTCCACGTTCGTATGACCTTCTTTTCACCCCGCTCGTTCATGGCCTCGATCTTTTTTAGCAATTTTGGGTCAATGAATGGCCCTTTTTTCAATGATCGTCCCATCGTCTTATCTCCAACTGGTACCCCGAGTCAGGCAGAAGCAACATCACTCAGGGTAGGCTTCCGGATTTAGCGGCGCTTCTTTCCGCGCCGGCGAACGATATATTTTTCGGTTTTCTTGTTCCGGCGCGTCTTATAGCCAAGCGTTGGTTTGCCCCACGGGCTTTTTGGCCCGGGCAAACCGATGGGCTGCCGTCCTTCGCCGCCCCCATGGGGGTGATCGCGGGGCGACATTGCCGATCCGCGCACTGCCGGGCGGATACCCAGATGGCGCTTACGACCGGCTTTGCCCAACTTAACATTCGAGTGATCCAGGTTGCCCACCTGCCCGATGGTGGCGTAGCAGACCTGGCGCACCAGGCGCACCTCTCCGGAAGGCATTCGCACCTGTGCGTAATCACCCTCTTTGGCTAATAGCTGGGCTGCGCCGCCAGCCGCTCGAACCAACTGGCCTCCGCGCCCGGCTTTCAACTCGATATTGTGGACCATGGTGCCCACCGGGATGTTGGCAATCGGCATGCTATTGCCAGGGCGAATCTCGGCCTCGGGACCGGCAATTACACTGTCACCCACGCGCAGTTCTGTGGGAGCGATGATATATCGCTTTTCCCCATCTGCGTAATGCAGCAGCGCCAGTCGAGCAGTTCGATTTGGATCGTATTCAATCGCCGCGACGCGCGCGGGAATACCGCGTTTATCGCGTTTGAAATCCACCATTCGAATGTGGCGCTTATGACCACCGCCGCGATGGCGGACGGTTACCCGACCGTACATATTTCGCCCGCCAGATTTACGCAGCGGCGCCAGGAGTGAACGCTCCGGTGTGTCTTTGGTTATCTCTTCAAAAGAGTAACCCGTCATGCCTCTTTGGCCGGGAGTAGTGGGTTTATATTTCTTTACTGCCATCACTTCACCCCTTCAAAGATCTCAATCGTATCCTCGGGCGCCAAAGTCACAATCGCCTTCTTATACCGGCTGCGGCGAACCATCAGACGGCGGCTGCGGATACGCCGGGTGCGCTTTGGAGGCATATTGATCATATTGACGCGGACGACATCCACATCGAACAACGACTCTACGGCGTCCTTGACCATTGCTTTAGTTGCGTACGGCGCTACCTCGAACACGTATTGGTGGAGGTCGCTGTTCATATAATTGGATTTCTCGGTCACTAAAGGACGGCGAAGCACGTCATAAATACTATTCATCGCTTCCTCCTCGCTAACCCAAGTAAGACTCGATCACTTCCAGCGCTTTGACTGGCAAGAGCAGCTTCTCATAACCCAGCAAATCGCGGATATTCAAGTAGCGCGCGTTAAGAATTTTTGCCTCCGGCAGATTGTTGCTGGATTGATAGACCAGGTCGTAATCGGCGCCACTCTCCGGGATTAATATCAATACGCTGGAATCGCCCACCAACCGGTATAAAGCTTCTGCCATCGAACGCGTCTTTGGCTCAGTTACCCTGAGCTCGTCTAAAACAACCAGTGCGTTCTCAGCTGCCCGGGCTGTCAGCGCTGAGCGTAAAGCGGCCCGGCGCATTTTGCGCGGCATTGCCAGGGAATAGTCGCGCGGCCTGGGTGTGTGAACCTTCCCACCGCCAACCCATTGAGGTGATCGAATAGAGCCCTGGCGCGCCCGCCCGGTGCCTTTCTGTCTCCAGGGTTTGCGCCCGCCACCTGACACCTCGCTGCGGTTTTTTGTCTTGTGTGTCCCCAGGCGAGCATTTGCCATCTGGCGAACGTAGGCCTGGTGCATCAAACCTGTATTAACCGGGGCTTCGAAAATCCGCGCCGGCAGCTCAATCGTCTGGACTTTATTCCCATCCATATTCAGGACATCTACTTTCATCATCACACAGCTCCAATCCAGAACAGCTTCTCAACCTCAAGTTAATTCTTTCGCGCTCCCTTGA
>Ga0209342_10004705_pt1 | contig 14101 bp, 11 predicted proteins | sample RifCSP16_2_FD_184023 | JGI IMG/M metagenome (GOLD analysis project Ga0209342, IMG submission 184023) | Soil microbial communities from Rifle, Colorado - Rifle CSP2_sed 16_2 (SPAdes) (version 2) | ecosystem: Environmental > Terrestrial > Deep subsurface > Rock core/Sediment | place: Rifle... | reverse complement strand
GGGGCCCCCTCTGTACCGCTCGTCTTTCAGGAAGGAACATGGGAACGTTTGGCGCGATTGATCTAGGCTCCAATACAGTGCGCCTTCTGGTGGCAAACAAAGAGCGGGGTCTGCCGCTGCGGGCTTGCCACAGCAGCCAGGCGATTCCCCGGCTGTCCGAAGGGCTGTGGAGGAATGGGAAGCTTCAGCGTCAGGCGATGGACCGCACGTTGGAAGTCCTGCGAGAGTTTCGGCGACAGGTGCAGGATTTTCTTTTGGATGGAATCCAGGTGGTGGCGACCAGCCCCTTGCGTCTGGCGGAAAATCGCCAGGAGTTCATTTCCCTCGTGCAGAACGAGACCGGGTGGGCGGTTCAAGTTGTGTCACCGCATGAGGAGGCGCGCTTGGCGGTCCTTGGAGTCACCGAGGCGCTTCCCAACCTGCCGGGCCGATTTGTCGTCGTGGACATCGGAGGGGGAAGCACGGAGCTTGTGGGAGTCGAGGGTGGATCGGTAGGGCTGATTGTAAGCTTGAATTTGGGAGCCGTTCGTCTCACCGAATCTTTTCTATCCGAAGCTCCTGTCCCTGCGCACGAGTTTGCCCGGATGGAAGAGGCGATCGGTATCGGTCTAAAGGAAGCCAGGGCTTTCAGATCTCGGTGGACGGAGACCCCGCTGGTAGGCACAGCCGGCACCATGACAACGCTCGCTGCCATTGACCTTGCCATGGAGAGCTATGACCCATTGCGCATCAATGGTCATAAACTGTCGCGCTGGCGGATCGTGGACCTCCTGGAGTCGTTGCGGAAAAAGTCCCGCCCGCAGCTCGAAAAAGTGGCAGGGCTTGAGCGGGGGAGGGAAGATATCATTGTGGCCGGAGCCGCCCTGGCCCGAGCTCTGGTGGATTTCCTAAACGCCCCGGAAATTCTCATCAGCGACTTCGGGGTACGGGAGGGGATCCTGATCGACCAATTCTTGAAAACGTACCGTAAATCTTAGACTTTATCGGATTGGTACGGTAGATCCTTTTCCCTTGACATAGGTAGAACCCATCGGTATAATCCGGCAGGCTTTTGGGCCTTCGGATTTCCCGTAACTACTTTAAATTAAAGGCGATTTTGGGAAGATTCGGGTATGATTGTGGATGTGTTGGAGCTGGCCGAGGGGATCCACCCACTGGAGTTTACGGAAGGGGCGGATCTATATGACACGGGCGATGAACGGATTGTGATCGCTGAACCGGTTCGATTCTCCGGCAGCCTGGAGAAAACGGGAGAAAAGATTTTCGTTGGGGGGAAAGCAAGCACGCGTTTGTCTCTGACCTGCGTCCGCTGCCTGGATCCTTTTTCGGTCGGCGTTGCAGAGGACGTCTCCGCGCGGTACCTCCCGGAGATTTATGAAGAGTCCGAAAAGAAGGAGAAGTCTCTGCACGGGGAAGACTTGGATGTCTCCTATTATGCGGGGACGAGCGTTGACTTGACACCTGCCCTGAGGGATCACCTCTTACTTGCGGTCCCCATTGCGCCTTTGTGCCGTGACGACTGCCAGGGCTTGTGCGCGGTTTGTGGAGAAAGGCTGGCAGCCGGAGCGGTTCATGCCCACGAAGAGCAGGGCGATCCGCGTCTTTCCGCCTTGAGCCGCCTGAAAATTTAGGAGATAGAAATTTATGACTGTTCCCAAGAAACGCACGTCGCGAACCCGGCGCGACAAGGGCCGGACTCATAAGAAATTGGAATCGCCCCAATTTTATAACTGTCCTCAGTGCAAGGAGCCGAAAAGGCCCCATGAAGTTTGTCCGAACTGCGGTTTCTACCGCGGCCGGGAAGTGGTACCCACTCCATAAGGAGCAGATGCGAGCAGGCAAACGGGACATGAAGAAACCTGTGCTCGAATCGTGAAACGAAATCCGGGGGAATTATGACAGTTGCTGTTGATGCCATGGGGGGAGACCACGGACCTGCGGTCATCGTCGAAGGTGCGGTGCTGGCGGCTCGCGAGTATGGGACGGAAATTCTCCTTGTGGGTAATGAGACTATTTTGCGGAAAGAAATGGAGCGCTTCGGCGCCGACAATCTTCCGATCCGCGTCAAACACTGTACCGAGGTCGTCCAGATGGAAGAAACTCCCTCGATTGCTTTGCGCAAGAAGAGGGATTCCTCGATCCGGGTAGCCGTCGAGGCGGTGAAGGAGGGAGAGGCCCAGGCTGTGGTCAGCGCGGGGCACACGGGAGCCACCCTTACGGCCTCCACGCTGATCTTGCGCCCTCTGAAGGGGATCGATCGTCCCGCCATCGCCACTTTCCTGCCTACGGTGAAAGGGCTTTGCGTTTTGCTCGATGCCGGGGCTAACGTGGACTGCAAATCAACCCAGCTTTTTCAGTTCGGGATCATGGGGTCTGTGTTTGCCAAATACATTTTGAACCGGCCGAATCCAAGGGTCGGCTTGCTGGGCATTGGAGAGGAAGAATCCAAGGGCAATGAGATTACCCGGGAAGCCTTCCAAATGTTCAAGCAGAGTTCCATGAACTTCATCGGAAATGTGGAGGGAAAAGCGGTCTACCGAGGGGTTTCCGATGTCATCGTATGCGACGGGTTCCTGGGCAACGTGGCTTTGAAGATCAGCGAGAGCCTGGCGGAAATGGTCGAGAAAAGTTTGCGGGACGTTTTCTCCCACAACATTTTCTCGAAACTGGGATACCTGCTCGTCAAGCGGCGTTTTGCGGCAATGAAGAAGCGAATGGACTACTCGGAATATGGAGGCGCCCCGCTGCTTGGGATTAATGGAGTCTGCATTATTTGTCACGGCGGCTCCACTCCGAAGGCGATTAAGAATGCAATCCCCATGGCGCAGAGGATGGCCGATACCGGACTCAGCAATCATATCGAGGAAGATATAGAGGCCGATGTCGAGACCCATGGCGCCAATCATCGCAGAGGAACCTTCTGGAGCAATATCCGGCAATCCTTTTCCTTCTCCATGGAGCGTAAGGGGAAGGTTCAGCCCCACGGGAGTCATCAGGAGTAATGGGGGAGCGCCTGGCATTTGTCTTTCCGGGACAGGGATCCCAATACGTGGGGATGGGGAAGAGCTTTCAGGAGACTTCCCCTCAGGCACGGGAGATGTTCGCACTGGCCAACCGGACACTGGGCCTGGATCTTCAGGCCCTCTGTCTGGAAGGGCCGGAAGAAGAACTTCGCCTTACAGAAAACACCCAGCCTGCAATCCTTCTGGTCAGCGCTGTGGCAGCCCATCTCCTGCGCGAGAGGGGGCTTACTTCCGTGATTGCCGCGGGACACAGCCTGGGCGAGTATTCGGCACTGGTGGCAGCGGGCGCCCTTTCCCTGGAGGATGCCCTGGTTCTGGTTCGCAAGCGCGGGCAGTTCATGCGGGAGGCCACCCCTCCGGGCGTGGGGGCAATGGCTGCAGTGATCGGTTTAAGCGCGGAAGCGGTCGACCAAATTTGTGCCAAAGCCGGGGACGGAGAGGTGGTGCAACCTGCCAACTTCAATAGTTCTGAGCAGGTGGTCATTGCCGGTCACGCGGGAGCTGTGGAAAGAGCCATCAGCCTGGTTAAAGAAACCGGGACCGCGCGGGCCGTGCCTTTGCCTGTCAGTGCGCCTTTCCATTGCGCTTTGATGGAACCTGCCGCAAAGCGGCTTGCAAATGAACTGGACCGCGTGCAGTTTGGGGAATTGGCGTTTCCTGTTGTGGCAAACGTGAGCGCCCGGCCGATCACTACCGGCGCGGAGGCGCGCAATGCTCTTAAGGCCCAGGTTTGCGCCCCTGTTCGTTGGCTTGAGACCATGGACGTTATTCTCGGCCAGGAGGTTGATCGGATCGTGGAGGTTGGGCCCGGGCGCGTGCTGTCCGGCCTCTTCAAACGGTACAACCGCCACCTGAAGGTTGCCAACGTGGAAGATGCCGCAAGCCTGGAACGGGCTCTCGAAGGGCTTCCTTAGGAGAGCAGAGATGGAGATCAGAGGGCGAGTGGCTCTGGTGACCGGAGGGAGCCGCGGGATTGGAGCCGACGTGGCCCGAAGGCTGGGTGTTCGAGGAGCAAAAGTTTTCATCAACTACCTCCGTGACACCGCGGCGGCTGAGAAGATAAAAGCCGAGATTTGCGAAGCCGGAGGACAAGCGGAAACCGTGCAGGCAAACGTGGCGTATCCGGCGCAAGTGAAGGGTATGTTTGAGCGCGTTTCCGCGGAAGGCGGCCGCCTGGATTTTCTCATCAACAACGCGGGGGTGACCCGAGACGGCCTTCTTCTGCGTATGTCCGAGGATGACTGGGACTTTGTGGTGGATACGAACCTGAAAGGCACATTCTTGTGCTCGAAAGCTGCGGCCCGGCTCATGGTGCGGCAGCGCTTCGGCCGCATCGTCAATATCTCCTCGGTTGTGGGAATTATGGGGAACCCGGGGCAGGCCAATTATGCTGCCGCCAAAGCGGGCATCGTCGGGTTTACGAAGGCCGTGGCCAAGGAGCTGGCAAGTCGCGGAATTACCGTGAATGCCGTTGCTCCGGGACTGGTCGACACGGATATGACCCGAGGTATGTCCGAAAAGGCTAGGGACGCGATCATGGAGACTATTCCCATGGGCCGCGTGGGGTTGGGACCTGACGTGATGGCCGTGGTGGAGTTCCTCCTTTCGGAGGAGGCCTCGTATATTACCGGTCAGGTCCTTCATGTGAACGGCGGGATGTGGATGTAAGGGACGCCGGGGTAGAGAGACAGGGAGAATCAGCCCTGTCGAGAAGATGGTTACTCGCTTCGAGGAGGTGAGCCAAGATGGCTTCAGTGGAGGAAAGAGTAAAAGAGATCATCATGGAGCAGTTGGGAGTAGAGGCGGATGAGGTGACTCCGGAGGCGTCTTTTATTGAGGACCTGGGTGCGGATTCACTGGACACGGTGGAGCTCGTCATGGCTTTTGAAGAGGAGTTCGACCTCGAGATTCCGGATGAGGATGCTGAAAAAATTACTACGGTGCGAGACGCGACGAATTACATAATGTCCCACCTGAATAGTTAGGATTAGAGCACTTCTGGTACCGTTCCAACTGGATGCAGCTCAAATTGAGCGATCTGCCTGGCAGCAAGAGTGTGGACCGTGCGAACCGGGAACGGTGCCGAAAATGAATGGAACGGCACGAGACTCGAACAAAGAGTAGTTCCGGGGGAGCCGGGTGCTGGAAGTACATAAGCCCGCCAAAGAGTCTTGGCAGTAAGGAGTCGGTGAAGGAGATAACCGTGCGAGGTCGGCGAGTCGTCGTTACAGGATTGGGAGTCGTTACCCCTGTGGGCATCGGAGTGGAAGCCGCGTGGCAGGCCTTGTGCAAAGGGGAATCCGGAATTCGCCGGATCACGCGCTTTGATATCTCCGATTTTCCAACGAGAATCGCCGGAGAAGTGGTTGGCTTCGACCCGAATCTCTACATTGAAAAAAAAGAGATCAAGAAGATGGATCTCTTTATTCAGTACGCTATGGCGGCGGGGACCATGGCCATGGAGGACAGCGGCCTGCCGGTGGGCGAATCCAATGCGGAACACGTAGGTGTCATGGTCGGCTGCGGCCTCGGAGGCCTCCCTTCCATCGAAAGGTACCACCACATTCTGGAGGCCGAAGGCCACCGGAAAGTCTCCCCCTTCTTTATCCCCATGATGCTCGGCAATATGGCCTCGGGGCATCTCTCCATGCGGTTCGGTCTCAAGGGCCCCAACACGTGCGTATCCACGGCCTGCGCCACCGGGGCTCACGCAATTGGAGACGCCTTCAAGATCATCGCCCGGGAAGATGCGGATGCCATGCTGGCGGGGGGGACGGAGGGTGTCGTTACTCCTCTGGGTATCAGCGCTTTCGCCAGCATGAGAGCCCTGTCCACTCGCAATGAGGAGCCTACCCGCGCGAGCCGCCCATTCGACCGGGACCGGGACGGCTTCGTGATGGGGGAAGGGGCGGGGGTCATGATGCTGGAGGCGCTGGATTCCGCGCAAGCCAGGGGAGCGCGGATCTACGCGGAAATTGTGGGCTACGGCATGGGTTCCGATGCGTATCATGTTACGACGCCGGATCCCAAGGGAGAAGGAGCCAGCCGTTGCATGAAAATGGCGCTGAGAGACGCCGGTGTCAAGCCCGAGGAAGTGGACTACATCAATGCCCACGGGACTTCCACCCCGTACAACGATAAGTTCGAGACTCTAGCCATTAAGAACGTTTTTGGAGAGCATGCTTACAAGCTCGCGGTAAGCTCCACGAAATCCATGGTTGGTCATCTGCTCGGCGCCGCCGGCGGCGTCGAAGGGGTGACGACTGTACTGTCCATCAAGCACGGAATCATCACCCCCACCATCAACTATGAGAATCAGGATCCGGAGTGTGATCTCGACTACGTTCCCAATGAGGCGCGCAGGACGCCTATCCGCTTGGCGCTTTCCAACTCCTTTGGCTTTGGTGGTACCAATGCCTCGGTGCTTTTCAAGAGGTATACCGAGTGAGATTGCCGAAGTCGAAGGGTAAGGCCAAACTTTCCCGGGAACGGGCGAGGTATCTCGAAGAATTTCAGCGCAACCTGGGGCACAACTTTCAGGATTTCTCCCTCCTCAACCGGGCCCTGACCCATAAATCCTACGTCAATGAGAACGGTGAACCCTTGGCGGACAACGAGCGCCTGGAGTTTCTCGGTGACGCTGTCCTCGAACTGATGGTGAGTGATTATTTCCTCAAAAGGTTTCCGGATTCCGCGGAAGGGGATCTCTCCAAGCTGCGGGCAGCCGTGGTGCGGCAGAGTTACCTGGCTAAATTGGCCCGCCAGGTGGATCTGGGTTCCTACCTGCTCTTGGGCAAAGGAGAAGAACAGACCGGGGGGCGTCAGAAAACCTCCATCCTGGCGGATACTCTGGAAGCGGTTCTCGGGGCGATCTACCTCGACGCTGGATTTGAGGGAGCTCGGGCGGCGTTTCTGAAAAGCTTCGAAGCGGAAATCAGCCATGTGGCTCACCAGAAGGAGCGCCGTGACTTTAAGAGCGAGCTGCAGGAATACACCCAGGAACGCTTGGGATGCGTGCCGTCCTACCGGGTCGTCCGGTCCTATGGGCCTGACCACGACAAGATCTTTGAGGTCGAAGTAGGAGTTGAAGAAGAAGTACGGGCCATCGGTTCCGGGAAGAGCAAGAAAGAAGCGGAGCAAAGAGCAGCAAAGGCCGTCTTGGAACAATTTCCATCCTCCAGTGCCATTCCAACCATCGAGGATATTGGTGAGCCCGGATCTCCGGGGGGTACCCGGTCCTCTCCTGGGAGCCAAGCCGGCAGGCACTAGATCTTGTTGTACGCTTCCGGTCTCCCCACCATTTGTTGGACTTTCCCCTTTACATACCAATATGTGAATGGTACCATACGGGCCAAATCCGACTCCAGATCAGGGAGGAATGGTTTTGTACATTAAACGGCTGGACTTGGTGGGGTTTAAGTCCTTTGGAGAAGAAGCTCAAGTAACTCTGGAATCCGGAGTTACGGCGATAGTGGGACCCAACGGCTGTGGCAAGAGCAACATCGTGGATGCCATTCGTTGGGTACTCGGGGAGCAAAGTGCCAAGAGCCTGCGCGGCAAGCGCATGGAAGACTTTATTTTCAACGGTACGAAAAGCCGGCGTCCCAGTGGAATGGCGGAAGCCCACGTCATCATTGCAGACGTCGGGGACCGGATTACCAGCCCGGCTCTGCGAGAGTACTCCGAAATCGGCCTTGGCCGCCGTCTCTACCGCTCGGGTGATAGTGAATACCTGATCAATAAGACTCCCGTCCGCCTAAAAGACGTGGTGGATACTTTTTTGGATCTCGGAGTCAGCAGCAGCGGCCTGGCTCTCATGGAACAAGCGGATATCTACGAACTCTTACAGGCCAAACCGGAAGAGCGGCGCTCCTACATCGAAGGAGCTGCCGGCGTCTTAAAATTCAAGCATCGCAAGGAAGAGGCTTTGCGCAAGATGGAGGACACCCAACAGAATCTCCAACGGGTGGCCGACATTGTGGGCGAGGTCAAACGTCAGATGAATTCCTTGTCCCGCCAGGCCCGCAAAGCGGAAGCCTATCGCAACCTGCAGCAAGAGCTGCTCCGCCTGGAGATGCTGATCCTGGGCTACGAGTATTTGACCGTGAGGACCAGCGCCCGGGAAAGTGTGCGGGCTTGCGAGGTTCTGCGGGCTCGAATGGAAGAAATTTCGGCCCGTAAGGAAGCGGCGGAAAACAGGGTTGGGCAGGCAAAACTAAGCGTCCTCGACCGGGAAAGGACCCTCTCCCTATTGCGCTCGGAATTTCAAGAAGTGATGAATGCCCTGGATCGGACTCACAATCGGCTCGATCTGGCCCGCGAGCAGATCGTGAGTCGCGGCAAAGAGCTGGAGCGTCTGGAAGAAGAGCTCAGGGATCTCAGCGAGCGCGAGGTGCGCTTGGAGCAGACCTTGGTTCGCCGGCAACAGGAAAAAGGCGAGTTGATCGCTCAGCTGCAAGGCCAGGAGGAGCGCCGAGAGACGATCGACAGTGAAATGACGCGGCTGCAGGCACAATCCAGGCAGCTCGCTCAAAATCTGGAAGAGAAAAAGACCGGCTACATCGATCTCCACAGCCGCCTCTCTCAGGGCCGCACCCACCGGGAGTCCTTACTGAGACGCCAGGAAGATTTGGCCGGCCGCTCCGAGCGCCTCCTGCAAGAGGAGGCCCGGATCCGCGAGGGCGAGAAGGAATCGATCCGGTTGTGTCAGGACAACTCGGAGAAGCTGCGAGTGATCGAGGCGCGCGTAGTTTCCCTGGGCCGGGAGCAAGCCGCGTTTCAAGAGAGCCTGCGGGCAAAAAGCGCAGAGATTCAGAACGCGGAGAATGAGATCCAGGAACGCCGCGCGCAACTCCAGGGAGTTCTTTCCCAGCTCCAGACCTTGCGAGACCTGCAGCGGAATTATGAAGGTTTCGGCCGTGGCGTGCGCAGCCTATTGGTTACCTCCGCCACTACGCCTTTGCTTCCGGGTCTCAAGGGCGTAGTGGCGGAGGTCCTGGAGACCTCGCCCCGCTTTGAGAAAGCCGTCGAGGCGGTGCTGGGCGAAAGGCTGCAATGTCTCCTTGTGGATGGACACGAGACGGCACTACAGGCTATCTCTTATTTGAAGGACAGAACCGGCGGGCGGGGCGGTTTCCTGCCTGTGCGACCCAAAAACAACGGCTCCTTTGCCTATTTTCCCAACGGTGACCGGGGAATTGTCGGGATGGCTCTGGATCTCGTCCGCTGTCCTGAAGAATTTCAGGCCGCGGTTTGCAGCTTGCTGGGAGAAGTGCTCGTTGTGGAAAACCTCCGAGATGCTCTTGATCTCTGGGAACGCCAGGTCTTTCCGGGAACTCTTGTGACACTGGAAGGGGATGTGATAAACCCCAACGGACTTGTGATCGGCGGGGGCGATCAAGGGCAGACCGAGGGCGGCACGCTGCTGGCCCGGCCCCGCAGGATCCAGGAACTCGATTTCGACGTGGAGACTCTGCGCCAGGAAATCCGCACCCTGGAAGCCCGCAGAGAAGCACGGTCGCAGGAACTGGAGCGTCTTCAGGAGGAAGAACAGAGGGTCGCTACCCTCCTACGTGACGGCGAGATCGAGCGGGTCAACTGCCGTCGGGATGTGGAACAGCAGGAAGCGGAAATCAGACGGTGGACCGAACGGCTGAAGGCACTGGGATACGAGCGGGAAATGCTCTCCGAAGAGGAGCACCGGCTTCGGGAAGAAGTGACCCGGCAGGAAGAGATGTGCGCTCTCCTGGAGCAACAGCGCCTCCAGGCGGAAGAAGAAATCCGCTCCGGGCAGAAGGACTTGGAGGATCTCAGCAGGCAATGCGCAGAGATTTCCGACACCCTCACGGAGTTGCGTGTTGAAATCGGAGCCTTGAGAGAAAAGGAACAGGGGCTAAATACAATCCTGCGTGAACTCCGCAGCGAGCAGGAGATCGTGCAGATCGCCAAAGAAAAGCTCCGGGCCCGCCAGGCCGAAGCCCGGCAGGGGATGCAAACCGCTCGGGAAACCATTGACGAGGGAGAGAGATCTCTCCAGGATCTCCAAACTCTCAAGGAGCAACGCTCGGCGTCTCTGCAGGAAATGGAAGAGTCCCTGCAAGCCGGGCGTGCGCAGTTTGAAGCCCTGGAGGGTGAAGTCAAAGGGGCAAGCCTCGAACTGGACCAGGTAAGAGAAACTTTCTCCAAAGCGGAAATCCAGTGGACCGAAGAAAAGGTCACTCTACGACATCTGGAAGAGAGGGGCATAACATCTTACGCACGCCCCATAGAGGAAATCGTCCGTCTCTTCCAGTCCGAGCCCGAAGTGGATGTGGATGGAAGCAGACAGAAGGTTTCGGAAGTGAAGGAGTCGATGCAGCGGCTGGGGGAAATCAACATGACGGCGCTGCAGGAGTTCGAGGAGTTGAAGGAGCGCCATCGTTTCTTGGACACTCAGAAAGAAGACCTGGAAAAATCTCTGCAGGATTTGCACGAAACCATTCGCAAGATCAATCTCACGATCCGCGAAAAATTCGTCACATCGTTTGAGCAGATCAAGACGAAATTCGAACAAGTTTTTACCGGGCTTTTTGGCGGAGGCGAGGCCACTCTGGTTCTCACGAACCCCGATGATCCCCTGGAGAGTGGTGTTGATATGGTGGCCCAGCCTCCGGGAAAAAAATTACAAAGTCTGGCCTTGCTGTCCGCCGGAGAAAAGGCCCTGACCGCTTTGTCATTCCTGTTTGCCATCTTCCTGGTGAATCCCAGTCCTTTCTGTATCCTCGATGAGGTGGATGCTCCTCTCGACGAAGCCAACGTCATGCGCTTCGGCCAAATGGTCCGGGAAATTTCTTCTCAGACTCAGTTTCTCATCATCACCCATAACAAGCGAACCATGTCCTTGGCCGATCGGCTCTATGGGGTCACGATGGAGGAAGAAGGAATCTCTCAACTAGTGAGCGTGAATCTCAACGGACACCAGGGACCTTCTTAAATCGCAGCCGAAGCGGAGATGTGCGCGGCGCTTTTCTCCAAAGTGGGGGGAATGCGCCGAATGTTCGGGAAGGAAATGAGATGGCAGTGGCCTTTTTGGACCGCTGGAAACAAGGGCTGGCAAAAACTCGGCAGAGCCTGCAAAGCCGCCTGGACTGGCTCCGGGGGGTGGTGGGCCGCCGTATTGACGAGGAATTACTCGAAGAGTTGGAGGAGGCTCTCATTCTGGCGGATGTAGGTCCTCAAACGGCGGGGAACATCGTGGCCCGACTGCAGGAGAGAGCCGCCAAAGAGGGGATTCGGGAAGCTTCGGAGCTCAAGGAAATCCTGCGCCGCATCCTGGTGGAAATTCTTGCCCAGGGAGTGGCCGCGCGCGTCCCTCTGCCGCCTCCTCCCCGCGTCGTCCTGGTGGTTGGGGTGAACGGGGTCGGAAAAACCACCACCATCGGCAAGCTCGCCAAGCGTTGGGCAGACGAGGGGACTCGTGTTCTCCTCGCTGCCGGCGACACGTTTCGGGCTGCTGCGATTGAGCAACTGGAGATCTGGGGGGAGAGAGCGGGAGCCCAGGTCGTCAAGCATCAAAGCGGGGCGGATCCTGCCGCCGTCATTTACGACACCTTGCAAGCTGCCAAAGCCAGAGGGGCTCAAGTCGTGCTGGCCGATACCGCGGGCCGGCTCCATACCAAGACCAATCTCATGGAAGAACTCAAGAAAATCAAGCGGGTCATGGGCCAGCTCATCCCCACTGCCCCTCACGAGGTGCTTCTGATCCTCGATGCGACCACCGGACAAAATGCGGTCTCTCAGGTTCGATTATTTCACGAGGCGATCGGCGTCACCGGACTGGTGGTTACCAAACTCGATGGTACCGCCAAAGGGGGAATTCTCCTGCGGATCGTGGATGAATTCCGACTCCCCGTCTACTATGTGGGAGTGGGGGAGAGCCCGGACGACTTGAGAGATTTTGATCCGGAGGCCTTCGTCGATTCCATCCTGTAGTGGGAAAACCACTCGCAATCCGTCTCAGGCCTGACGAATCCAGTGTACACGGAGATCGTTACTCAAGAGAGATTGTAAAACGGGGGTTTCCCGGGTTCCTTCAATGCATGGGAGCCGCGGGAAGCGGAGGGGAAGATTGTGCTCCAGGGTTCGGAAGTGCGCCGTCTGAGGGAGGGCGAGACTTGCGGACGGCTTCCTTCATGAAGTCGAGCCATATAGGACCCGCTGCCACGGCTCCTGTTTCTCGATTTCCCAGGGAGCGATGGTCGTCGTATCCCACCCACACTCCGGCCACCAGTCCCGCAGAATAACCGATGAACCAGGCGTCATCGAAATCGTTGGTGGTCCCCGTCTTGCCGAAGGCCGGCCGCCCCAGAGCCTTGGCAAATTGCCCGGTCCCGTGTTCCACCACACCTTGCAAAAGCTTGGTCATCTCTTGAGCCAGCTCCGCGGGAATTGCGTCTCGAACCTCCGTCCGGCTCTCTTCCAATATCTTCCCTGCCGAGTCTGTAATCTTGACCCAGGAGACCGGCTTAATCCAGATCCCTTCGTCGGCAAAGGCGGCAAAGGCCGCTGTTATCTCCATCAGCGTGAGATCTGAGGAACCCAGCGCCAAAGAGAGATAGGGTTGCAAAGGGCTGTGAATCCCCATCCGTCGCGCCAGATCGATCACCTTGTTGGGACCCACCTTTTCCAGGAGTCTCACGGTGGGGACGTTGCGCGATTCCGCCAAAGCCTGGTAGATGGGGACGGGTCCCAGAAACTTACCGTCGAAGTTCTCCGGTCTCCAGGGAGGGGCTCCGGGTGCGCTTACATAAGTGACGGGCGCGTCTAAAAGCATGTCATTGGGGGAATAACCGCTGCTGAGCGCCGCAGCATAGATAAACGGCTTAAAGGCCGAACCCGGTTGCCGCAGAGCTTGCGTGGCCCGATTGAACTGGCTCTGCCGGAAATCGCGCCCGCCCACCAGTGCCCGGATATAACCGGTCTTGGGATCGATGGCGACCAGCGCCCCTTCCACGGGGGGAGCGAAGGGCTTCATTCTTTGCCGATACCTCGCTTGCTTGCGTTCCAACTCTCTGAGCCCTTTTTCCAGCGCTTCCTGGGCGGCCCGCTGCAGGGAGGCATCCAGAGTGGTGTAGACTTTCAATCCTCCGCGGTAGAGTTTTTGGGAGCCCACCTTGTCCTGGAGTTCCTGACGGATGCCTTCCACGAAGTGTGCCGCCAGTGCCATTGGGGCAGGCCGGACAAGGGGCAACGGTGCCGCTGCCGCCTCGGCGGACTGCTCCCGAGTGATCATTCTCAGGGAGAGCATGCGTCCCAGGACGTAGCGCTGTCTCTCCCGCGCCCGTTCGGGGTTGAGAAACGGCGAGGACTGGGAGGGCGCTTTCGGGAGACCTGCAAGGAGGGAAGCCTCGGCCAGGTTGAGTTCCTCGACTCCCTTACCGAAGTAGGTGCGCGCCGCGGCTTCGACTCCGTAGGCACCGCTGCCGAAGTAGACCTGATTCAGGTAAAATCCCAGAATCTCGTCTTTGGCGTAACGACTCTCGATTTCTACGGAGAGGACAGCTTCCTTGACCTTGCGCCTCAAGCTCTTTTCAGGAGACAGGAACAGCTGCCGGGTCAATTGCTGGGTAATTGTGCTGCCTCCCTCGACGATGCGCCGGGCTCTCAAGTCGGACCAGAGGGCGCGCAAGATTCCCTGGAAATCGACCCCTTCGTGTTCGTAAAAGCGGGCGTCCTCGGCGGCCAGGACCGCCTGCTTCAGGATGCGCGGGATCCTCTGGAGGGGGAGAACGACACGTCGTTCCTGGTAAAACTCTCCAATGGGTTCTCCCGTATCGGCATAAACCGTGGTGAGAGCGCTCGGCCGGTATTGTTCCAGAGTGGATACTTCGGGCAGATCCCGCAAGTACGCTGACAGGAGACCGGCAATCGAGCCGGCCACGACGGCCAGGATGAAGATGCTTCCGTAGAGTAAAATGAGCCTGCGTTTCACCCGGCTATAGCTCCGTTGGATTGGGTTCACCCATCGAAAGTTCCATGGTGCCGGCTCCGATCGAAACGGGGTCCCGAGACCAGGTACGGATATGATTATAGCTCCAGGG
>Ga0209342_10004702_pt1 | contig 14104 bp, 28 predicted proteins | sample RifCSP16_2_FD_184023 | JGI IMG/M metagenome (GOLD analysis project Ga0209342, IMG submission 184023) | Soil microbial communities from Rifle, Colorado - Rifle CSP2_sed 16_2 (SPAdes) (version 2) | ecosystem: Environmental > Terrestrial > Deep subsurface > Rock core/Sediment | place: Rifle... | reverse complement strand
CAAGTGGCTCCAGTTCCTGTACCGCCCAACGATCGCCGCGGCCCGTGAACTGGAGCCACTTGTCGGGACCAACCGCGGCATGGTGCGCCAGCGCTTGGCGAACATCCATTGCATGTCGCCCATTCTCAAGGCCGCGCGGGCCGCGCGGCCTGATGGGGGACTGCGCAAGTACCCGGTGGGGCTGCGCCGGGGCTGGGCGCTCTGTGTCTTGGCCACGCTGGCCGAGTATCGCATCCTGTACGCCGACGTCGTGACAGGGAACATCTAACCCGGCCTGATCCCGACGCCCGCGCCCTGGGAACACGGCGCGGGGGCCGCAATCACGCGGGACGAAAGGTAACGATCATGGCGAAGACCACCTATGTTGAACTCGAGAGCGGGACCGTGCTGGAGACCGAGACCCCGAACATTTGGCCCGAGGGCAAGCGCCTTTCCGCCCGAGAGGGCCGCGCGCGGCTGGAAACTGAGGCGCGCGAGTACCTCCTGTCGATCATCAAGCCCGGCGACACCATCTATACGATCCTGCGCCACCGCAGCGCGTCGGGCATATTCCGCCGCATCTCCCTGATGGTGCAGACCGAGCGCGGGCCGCAGATCATCGACGGGTACGCTGCCCACCTGGGCATCGGCCGGCGCACCGACAAAGAGGGCCTGGGTGTACCCGGGTGCGGGATGGATATGGGCTTCCACCTTGTCTATGCCCTCTCCAGCAAGCTGTTCCCTGTGTTCAACTGCGTCGGCGAACGCTGCCCGAGCAACGACCACAACAACGGTGACAGGGACCACAAGCCCCACAAGCACAGCGACGGCGGGTACGCGCTCAAGCATTCCTGGATCTGATCCTCTGTCCGGGCGCCACGCCTTAGCGGGTAGGGCGCCCTTTGCTGAGCCGGCCAGCACCGCCCGGCAGGAGATGAAGCCATGCGTACCACCGAGTTCAGAGCCGCCCAGAAAACCCTCCGAGCCGCCGGCTTCAAGCTTCAGCGCGGCAGCGAGTCCGGCAGCCTCTACTACGGCCGGAAAATTGACGGCTTAGGCTACCGCACCGTGCGGCTTTCCGACCACGGCGTTCCCCAAACCGCCGCCCGCGTCAGCGAGGGCAGCCGGTGGGCCGACAACCGGCACTCCGTGGTGCTGGCCGCCGACGAATCCGGGGCCTACGCGGTGGCCCGGGTGATCGAGGAGTGGGCCGGCTACGAGCCGGAGATCGCGGCCGTGGTCGACCCGATTGTGGCCTGACCCCCGCGCGGGCCGTCCCGCGCCCCATCATTTTGCCAACGCTGGCAACATGATCGGGCCTGGGCCGACACTCAGGGCGAGCCTGCCGCGAGCAGGCCAGAGGAGCCAGGCAATGAAACCGCTGTTTGAGAAGTACCGGCCGACACTGTGGACCGAGGTATGCGGACAGGACGTGGCCCTGGATCAGTTGGCCGGGTACATCGGCAGGGGCGCCGTGGGGGGCCGCGCGTTCTGGATCAGTGGGGCCAGTGGCGTCGGGAAGACCACGATCGCTAGGCTGTTGGCTGGCGAAGTGGCCGACCCGTGGTTTACCCAAGAGCTTGACGCCAGCGCCATGACGCCCGCCGGGCTCAAGGACGCCGAGCGGGCCATGCACCTGTCGGCTTGGGGCAAGGGCGGGCGGGCCTACATCGTGAACGAGGCGCATGGGCTGGCGCAGCACACGATCCGCCAGCTCGAGGTTCTGCTCGAGCGCCTGCCCGAGCACGTCACGTTCATCTTCACCACGACCCGAGCGGGCCAGGCGGAACTGTTCGAGGGCGCCGAAGACCCCGCACCGCTCCTCTCCCGCTGCGTCACGCTGAGCCTTGACGATCGCCCAGTGGAAGCGTTCGCCAGGCGAGCGCAGTACGTCGCCCAGTTGGAGGGCTTGGAGGACGCGGGGACGGACTATCGGGCGCTGGCCCAGCGCTGCAACTGCAACCTGAGGCGCATGATTCAGGCCGTCGAGCGCGGGGGGCAAGAGCCCTCAGCCGAGCGGGCCCCGGCCGGGGCGGAAGGGAGGGCGGCATGATGCTGGCCCCGAACCACGACTTCGACGATGACGTGAACAGGGCGCACGAGTGGCCCCTGGTCCGAACGGGCCAGGGCAGCAGCCAGGTGGACTACCACGGTAGCGGCGACGTGGTGGGCTGCGCGCTGATCATCACGGCCTTTGTGGGCCTGGGCGTGCTGCTGGCATGGCTACTCTTTTAACTGGAGGTTGAACATGAAGAAGGGCAATCCACGTTGGATCTCGCTGACCGTCTACAAGGCGATGGTCAAGGAGCTCGACATCCTCGTCGAGCAGGAGCGCAAGAGGGCCTACCGCGCCCGAGAGGGCTACGAGCTTGCCAGCCGGTCGGCGATCCTCTGGAAGCTCGTGCGCGACGAGATCGAGCGGAAGAACCTGGAGCACCGAATCCCCCGCCCGCCGGCCGTGTACGTGGCGCCAGAGCAATTGGCGCCCAAGCCCGAGCCGGCGACCCAGCCTGAGCCTGAGCAGGCCGGCGAGTCCTTGGAGCTGGAGATCCTCGGGTAAGACTGGTGTTCCCTTTCGGCCCCCGTTGGGTGCGTGCCCCGCGGGGGCTTTCTCTTGCGCACGAAAAGGCCAGCCCCCGGCACGAGTGATGAGCCGCGTGGTCCGGGGGCTGGCGCTTGAGCATGCTGTCGAGCTTTTCCCGCGACCTACTCCATAGGCATCCTTTCGGTAAGAGGGCCAAGGCTCCTCAGCTTTGCCACGATTGCCTCCAGCCGCTCCACGTCGGCGATGAGGCGCAGGACTGGCTCATGCCACGGTGCTGGGTTGGGGCCAGCCGCCTGCCATTGGGCGATCACATTCAGCCACCGCTTCCGCTCGTCCGCCGTCGTCGGGGTCAGGTCGCTCATGGCTGTTCCTTCGGCTGGTCTTGGACGCGAAGCTCCAGCCAAACAGCATCCCAGTAGGTCGTGTGTGCGCCCGTGAGCCGGTTGTACGCACGAGACTCGAAGTACGGCTGAGACGCAATCAGGACGATTAACAGAACAAACCCTAGTACCGACAAGATCAGGTATACCGCATTGGCTCTCATGTCGTTGCTCCTTTCTGCAAAGCCAGACGTGGGCTTCCGCCCGCGCTGGCCTCCATGTCGAACGCCTCGGACTTGCCGCCGGGGCATCGGATGGCCGCCAATCGGCCGTCAGACTCACGGATGGGCCTGTTGGTACAGGTAGATCTGGAACCGGAGGTTCCGGAGCACGGTGGTCTGTGGGCTCATGCTGAAGCCCGCGAGCATCAAGGCGACCGTCGCCCCGCGGAGCTCGTAGTCGATCCGCAACGGGCTCCCCGGGGGGTACTTGAGGAGCAGGGAGGGAACCGGGGCGGGAACGATGCCGTCGATCCACGTCTTGATGGGCGCGAGGTCGTCCTTGATCATCGTGAGCAACGCCTGAAGGTCGGGCGCCGGAGAGGCAGCCAGACCTAGGGCGGTGTCTTCTACGGCCGAGTCGATGAAGAATCGCGCGGCCTGTCTCTGAGTAGCCATTCTGAATCTCCATTCTCCCCCGGAAGGGGTTGTCAGAACTGCGCCAGGACGTCGGCGATGCCCTGGTCGATCACGCTGGCGGCGGTGGCGTCGGCATCGAAGTCGTAGTGGAGGTTCGGCTTGAACGCTCCATCGGCCTTGAAGTCCAGGTCGTAGCAGTTGCCGCCTTTGCCCGGATGGCCTTTGACGTCCTCGTCCTCGCCGACGCCGAGCGGCACCGCGGCGATCGCCGCCATGAGCGCCCGCAACGTCGCGGCGTCGCCAACGTCCTTCGTGGCGACGTTGGGCTTGCCGCCTCCCCGGAGTCCGTACTTCACAGTTGCCTTCATCACGATACTCCTATCTCTCTCCACCCTGATCGAACCGGCCCGCGAAACACTCGCGGACCCTGAAAGTCACGTCATTGTCCTTCCTGCCGCTTCTGGCGGCGTGCTGCTGCTGTTGCTCGGTTGTTCCTGAACGCTCTGAACCAGACTCGCCGCTTGAGCACGCGGAAGTCCAGTGTGTGGACGAGTCCACAGTCACAACACATCATCCGGTAGCCACGTCGCACCGGACGAATCCACCTGCCAGCGACCTCGGGTCGGTAGTGCATGTCTACTCCTGCTCGGCGTCTTTCGACCCATCTTTGTACCCACGCCTGTAGCTCCACAGACCGAACCCGAGTACCAAGAGACACTCCGCAAGTACCAGAAGAACTTGGAAAATGGTGGTTCGCATGTCTACTCCTGCCGCTGTGCGGCGTTGTCGGGGATAGGCTGCTCGCAGAACCGGCACGGGTTGACTCCCAAGGCAAACCAGTGCTTCCCATCCGGCGACTTCGGGCACTCGGGCGGAGTAATGCGTTGCATGAAATCGTCAATCAGAACTGGCGGCACCGTGCACTCGGGCGGGGGGGGATTCTTCTCCAGATGCTCGTCAATCTGCTCCGGCGATAGCATCGTGTAGATGTCGTTGCCCTGTGGAGTCTCCCCAGCGATACGGATGAGCCGGTCAATCTCGGCCGCGATCAACGCTCCGGCCTTGGCCAGTTCACGGACACGCATCTTCGGCGTCGGCTTCCACCACTCCTCATCCCACGGCCACCAGCCATGTGGCTTGATCGCCGGCTGAGCGTAACACGCGGCAGCCGTTGATAGTTCCCCAGCAATGTGCTCGTCGTCGTGCTCCGGCGTCCAACCTTCGGACTCGACCTGTCGCCTACGCTCGGCGGCGATGATGCTCATGCCATCAGCCTTCGTCGTCTCCCTGGCGATGGCAGCGTCGATGACCTCATGCACCGTGCGGCGGTCGTGCAGCCGGTCGCGGTCCTCGACGCGGATCACCCACGATTGGTTCGGTGTGAAGCGACTACGCAGGGACGTGATGACACCTGCCATCCTCTCCGCCCGCTCGTGCTCGGCCCGGTACTTCGCGGCGAAGTTCTGGTTGGCGGACAATTCCAACCTTTGCTCTGCCAACCACGCCCGCTTGTTCGCTGTGTTCTCGCTCTCCAGCAGGGCGTCTATGTCGCCCTTGAGCTTGTCACGCTCGGCCTTGAGCCGGGCGATCTCGTCGTCGCGTTCTTCCAATCGCCGCTTGAACCCGCAGATGCACTCGGACCCGCCGCATTGAAGACACGCACTCACTTGTCGCTCCTTCCCGCCGCGAGGGTCGTTCGATAATGAACCTGATCTCGCAAGTCCAGCTTGCAACTTGCACACCTGTCAGTACCGTCGTGAGCACAGACGTGGTAGTGGTGGAACGTCGTCTCCAGTTCCTTCACCCGCTTCTCCGCCGCCTCCAGCCGGGCTACCGCGTGCGTCAGTTGCGACGTGCCAAACGCCTCTTGCCAAGCCGAGAGTTGCACCCGTACAGCCTTCAGGGCGTCGAGCGCTTCGGTCAGGTTAGTCAGGTCACTCATCGCGTGTCTCCTGTGAACAGCCCGCTCGGCTCGCCCGCGTCGGTGCGGTGAGTCGAGGGGGCAAGGGCGGCGACGATCCGATCCAGCGCCATCGCGCGGTACTCGGGCTTGAGTTCGATGCCCATGGCGTTGCGGCCGAGCAGGCAGGCGACCATGAGGGTGGTCCCGCTGCCGGCGAACGGATCAAGGACCACGCAGGGGAATACCGGGGTATCGTGATCGTTCGTGTAATGATCGCAGGCGGGGCGCCAGCCGGTAGAACGAACGACGAATCTCTCACCACCCTGCACTCGCCCGTTCCCGTTGTGGCCGGTTTTGCCCACGTCGAAGCGGCTGCCTTTGGCGCTAACTGCTATCTCGTTCGTCCGTTCCACCACCCGTCTCCACGCTTTGCCGCAGTCCGGGCAGCAGCCGCGCTCCGACGTGCCGGCCAGGATGCAGGGCTCGACCAACTTGCGCGGGAACGTGGCGAAGTGCGCGCCGGGGAAGGCTTCGGTGGGGATGGTCCAGACGGTGCGTCGGTTGCGGCCAGCGGACGGATCGGCACCCTTGGTCGTCACCTGCCTACGCACACCAGCCGTGCCACCATCATAGTCAATGCGACCATCGCCCCACTCGCGTCGCCCGTACTCAGCGGGTTCCCGCACCGCCTCCGCGTCGTAGTAGTACCGCTCGCTCTTGCTCAGGAGGAACAGGGACTCGTGGCTCTTGGTAGGCCGGTCGGTCACGCTCTCGGGCATGGGGTTGGGCTTGTGCCAGATGATGTCCGAGCGGAGATACCAGCCGTCGGCCTGGAGCGCCAGCGCCACGCGCCACGGGATACCGATGAGGTCTTTGGGCTTGAGGCCGTCAGGTTGTGGAGCACGCTTCGCCGATTTGATCGCGGGGTGAGTCGCCTGCTTCGTGTCGGGCTGGAACGTTCCGAACGTCTCTCTCCCGCCGCTGGTGTACGAATCCCCGAGATTCACCCAAGCGGTGCCATCGTCGCGCAGCACGCGGCGCACCTCCCTGAACACCTCCACCATCCGCTCGACGTAGGCGTCGGGGGAAGCCTCAAGGCCCATCTCATATTGCTTCTCCGGCGCACCGTCCTCTATGTACCGGCGCAGGCCCCAGTAGGGTGGGCTGGTCACCACGCACTGCACGCTGCACTCCGGCATCGTCCGCAGGACCGCCAGCGCGTCGCCCAGGTGGATGATGTAGCTACCGTGCATCGGCGTCACTCTCCAATCATCATCTGGCCGTGGCAGTACCTACCGTCGGCCTCTCGCCGTACCTGATTCTCTGCTGCACGGGTAGCGATCATATCAACGTAAGCATCGTCGGCCATCATCTCCATAAACTCCCGCAACCTCGCCAAATACTGCTCATTCATCGTCGCCACGGCCAGCAGCAGGTCGTAGCGCGGGCCGAAGCAGGCGGCCCAGATGGCCAGGTGGTTGGGCTTGGTATCAGACATCATCAAAGTCACCTGGTTGCTCATAGTGGCAGGGACATTGACATCGCTCGCGTTCCTCTTCGGGCTCGTCAGGTTCAAAGTAAATCTTGCCCGTCAGCCGCAAACGAAGGCACGCCGCCGGGTCGGACAGCGGGCAGGTGCAGAGGCGTTTCTCTGGTGGGGCCAGGTCGCGGCCATACTTGAAATCCTTGGGGCGTGGTACTCTATCGCTCATGGGTTCTCCTTGCGGTGGTTGGGCTTGCGGTCAGGCATGGCGATGTTTCTCCATCAATAACTTGCCCGCTTCAATCGACGCTTTGACGCTGGCCGCGAACTCCTTGACGTAACCCGCGTCCACCCGCTCAACCAACACGCTGAACCCGCTAAAGCGCTTGGTTTCTAAGCCCAGGGCCCGCAACTGTCGCAACGCCCGGCGCAGGCCCATCAGCGTGTACGGCCCGGCGCGCACGCCCTGCTGTGGCGTGTAGTCTTGGCGGTCGATGTCCCAGGTCGTGACGCGGTAGCGGTGGTGGTCATCCACGACGTTCCTCCGTGCCAGCAGTCAGCAGTAATGGGCTAATGCCGCCGCCCATGGTTGCCTGTTCTATCATCGGCAGCATCTTTTGCGCCACCGTCTGGCCATCGTTGGTCACCATGTACGGTAGAAACTCTGCCTCGAAGCTACACACCCCATCAGCCACTGCGACCAGTTTTGCCTTGATTGCAAGCGCCAGAGACCGCCAGCGGCGACGAACTTCCTGCTCGTAGAGCACACTGATGTTCGTCCGTTTCTGGCGGCCAGTAGGAGTGCGAGTAAACGCATCGTCCCGCGGGTCGGGTAGCGGAATGATCATCTGCACACTGATGTTGCGGTAGGTGAATCCAATCATCGCACGCCGCTCTTCGCGCATGTAGCCGAAGCGGGAAGCTCCGTAACGCATCAGTGCCCGCTCAATCTCTGTGCGGCTGCGATCCTCTGGAACCACAGTGTTTGATGCGTAGCTCATCGTTCCTCCTCAATCTCAGCGGCGGTGGCGAGGCGGACAAGCCCGCGTCTCAGTACCTTCCACTCATGTTCATCTTCGGCCGCCAATAAAAACACCACAGTCAGCGCGACGTTGGCCATTCGCGGCCCCAGCCCAAAGTCCAACCACCACGGCGTCCGCGTGCTTCTGGCCAGCGCCCGGCGGATGGATGAGCGGGTCATGGCCGCACCCTCCTGAACGTCAGCACCCGACAGAATGGATTGACCGTCCAGCCGTAACCGCGTTTGGCGTTGATAGAGTCCCAGCGATTTTGGAACCAGGAGATTCTCGACTTGGATTGGATGCCCACGTCACAGACTTCCGTACCCAGCGGATAGCCCTCGGCCGTCCCGTCCCCCCCGCTGATCTCCTGCGCCCTCTGGACGCGGACCTCGGTGACCTCCAGCGTGATCCGGCTGGCCCAGCGGGGCATGTGGATGGAGGGATGCCAGCGGATGACCGACAAGTGGCCATGCGTGCACGCATCGTCTACTCCGCACAGGTCACCTTCCCCTTCATCTTCCGCAAGCGCGTGATAAGACGAGCCGTCGGCACGATAGACGATGCATCCCGTGGCCGCATTGCAGGTAGACACACCCCACGTCTCCCGCACCCACAGCTTCAATCCGGGCGTGTAGGGACTGAATCCGTCTCGGCCAGCGCAGGCGTAGTCGCAGTAGTCGGGGCATCGCGGGCGGTGGACATAGATCAGCTTGCCATCCTCATGCTCCACGAGGTCTTGCGGAACGATAACCCGTCGCGTTTGCGTCTTAGTGCCGTCCAGCAGGGCGGGGATCTCCGGGCCGCTGAACAGGATTGGCAGCTCTTTGGTCGTGATGGTCATGGCTTGGCCTACTCCTGCCCGGTCAACAGTTCTGTCAGGTGCGACTCGACGTACCCGCGGTCATGATGCGGCAGGCCCCGCTGCTTGGCGTTGTAGCCCGCGACGTAGGGCCGGAACCATTCGGTATGCTCGCCCATCCACCGCTGCTCCATCACTACCTTGGCCTGAATCGTCAGGTGGCAACGCTGGCAGAGGGCTGGGCAGTTCCACCACTCGCAATTCGCGGGGTCGAGGTCCAGATGGTGGACGGTCAGGACGTACCCACTGGCGACATCATGGGCGTGCCCGCAGCGGACACACTTCCACTCAGCGGCATCCTTGATGGCCTTGGCCGTCTCTCGCCAGTTGGCGGGGTAGGTGCTCTTACTGCGGCGTTGCATCAGGCTGCTCCTGCCCGGTGGGCTGATGAGGGGCGAGGGCGGCATTGATCCGCCGCATCTCAGGCGAGTGCAGGGCATAGATGCTCCAGCCAGCATCGCCGTGCCAAAGGTGGATGAGTTCGAGGGCGACGATCATGGCCTCCCGCAACCTCCAGCACTCAGCACGCCGGGCGCGAAGCTCAAGTATGATCGGAACTACGCGGTCATCGACGCGCTGCGTGGTTTCGTATGTGTGCAGCATGAAGGCTAGTTGCTCGTCGGTCAGGTCAGGCATGGGCTCGCTCCTCGAACAACGTCGCCATCGTCAACTGCTCGGGGCCGCGATCGCGGTCCTCAAGCTCGAACACGATCACGCGGGCGCCCACGCGCCCATCCTCAGCGTAGAGCTTCCTCGCCACCTGCCCCACAATCAGGGCATCGTCAACCCAGAGGATGCCGGTCAGGGCGTCCTCCAGGGCACGAATCAGCTTCGTCGCGTCCGGCTTGGTCGTCGGCCACCTGGGGGCCCCGGGCTTGATCCCCTTGACCCCGCTGTGGTGCTTGGGCCTGGGCATGTAGAAGGTGACGTCCAGGGCCAGCGGGCCACTGACGGGCTTGTCGGGGTACGCTTGGAGCGCGAAGGTCGCCACCGTGTTCCTCCATGGCTTGTTGTTGGAGTCCTCGGTGACGATGATCCGGCCGGTGTGCGGGTGGAGAAAGGCTTTCTTGCTACCGCCCGGCTTGGGGACCCCCGGCGCGAAGAACTCAGTCAGGACGCGCATGGTCACTTGACTCCACAGTGGATTTCGCAGTTGGAATTACGACATCCGCACGCATCCTTGAACCCCTGCTCTTGCGCCTCGGCGGTCGCTCTCCTGGCGGTTGCGTCCGTTACATGGCTCAGCTCATGGAAGCCGCTCAGGCTGTAGCCGATGAGTTGCGAGAGTTGAGACATGTCGTCTTTCGAGAAACCGCCAGTCGCTATCTCGTTCAGAGAGAACCCGTGCTGGCGGCACACTTCCAGCATGGCCTTGACGGCCTTGTTTTCCTTGAACCGAACGACGCCACGATCGTCACGGACGAATGGCTGCATTGGGTGCTCGGGCATGGGCTACTCCTTGTCTTCCTCTGCCTCTTCCTCCTCTTCCTCGCCCGCCCCGTTCGCATCGCCGATCCTGCTCATCTCGATCTTGCCGGAGCGCTGGGCGAAGCTGGCCAACTCCCCAATCTTCACGGTCGTCTTCTCGAAGGTGAACGACGCCGTGATCGTGTCGCTGCTGATCGAGCATCTGTGGCACTCGACCACCGCGCCCAGGTTGTCGGGGACGATGCCGGGCAGGTTGGGCTGGCCGTCGTCCTCGCCGATCAGCTTGACCTCGAGTTGCGAGCCGGCGAACAGGTGGACGGCCTGGGTGGGGCTGATCCTCGAGTCGCCGGTCCTTGGAAACTTGACGCCGATGCGGGCCTTGTCCTTGCCCAGGGAGAACTGACCGAAGTGGCAGGGGAGCTTGATCTTCTCACGCTTTGCCATTGCTGATGTCCTTCCAGGAGAGGTGTTTGCGGCGCCGGACCAACCGGAGCCGCGTCGAGTGACAGTACCGGCACGTCAGGGGCCGCCTGCTCTGGCGCTGCTCCCACTCGACCCGGCAGTCGAGGCAACGGTACAGGGGCGGTCGGATACGCATGGTGCCACGGGGTTGCTTCATGGTGGGCCTCTCGGAAGCCCCTGGCCGGCGTTTCCGCGCGGTCAGGGGTATGGGGGGGGCTGGGTTACTTCTTCCGCTTGACCCTGATCGACCCGTCGGCGACGTAGTTGTGGAACTCGTCGAGCTGGTCCTGGTTCAGAGCCCCGATCTCGACCTTGTAGAGCCGGGGGGCGAACGCCACCAGCGAGTCGGCCGCCTCTTCGATGGCGCACCCTTCCTTCTCGGCCAGGAGCTTGGCCGTCCTGAACCACGGCTGCTTCTCCAGGATCGGGGCGACAGGCTCGACAGGGGACTCCTGGGCCGGCTGCTCGCCCTCATCTGGCTCCCAATCGCCCTCCGCGGCGCCGGGAGCGGCCGCCTCGGGCTCCTGGGCCTCTTCTACGGCCGGTTCCTCGTCTTCTGGCGGGGGCTGGTACGCGGGGGTGGGCTTGGGTGGGGCCGTCACGGGAGGCCCTGGGGGCCTTCCTACGGGCCTGGGTGGCAACGTGGGGGCGGCGGCCTTGGCGGTCTTGGGGGGCCGGAAGCTCATCCGCTGCCCCTGCGCTGCCGGCGTGGCCCCCTGACCGCTGACCGCGGCCCCGGCCTGGGTCGCCTGGGGGCTGGGGAACAGCTCGTCGAGGGTCGTCTGGCCCTCCATCAGGGCGGTCTTGAACCCAGACAGGTCGGCCAGCTTCTCGGCGTCGATGTCCTCGACCCTCACGACCTCCAGGGCCTTGAGGATCTGCGCATCGTCCACCCCCATCTTGCGGAAGTAGGCCAAGGCCATCTCGCGCCGGGCCTCGATGGGGCGATCCCCACCCACGGCGACCTTGCGGGCCTTGGCCATGATCGCCTTGGTGAGAATGCCGGGCACGACAGCGTAGACCCCATTCCTGCGGGCCTTGGCCACGGTCGCCAAGCAGATCGTGTTAATCATGTCCTCGTCGTAGCGCTGGCCGGCCCGGCTGGAGTTCTTGCCGTAGAGAATGTTGGTGCTGACGCTGCCGCTGGTCGCGTAGTTCGACTCCAGATCAATGGCCATCCACTCAACGAGCACGGACTTCTCGCCGACCAGCGGTGGGCGGGGCGTCACGACGATGTTCCCGTAGGTCATGCCGATCAGTTCGGCCAGCCTGATCGACGGGCCCTCGATCTTCTTGCCGCCGCGGGGCAGGACGTAGAAGCACTCGGCGGCGCCCTCGGGGGTCCGGCAGGCCATCGCCGTCACCCTGGCCTCGATCCGCTCCAGCGATGGCCGCGGGTACTCCTTGGCAGTGGCGATCTGCCCGTCGATCTCCGCCCGCCGGGTCGCCGTGATCTGAGTCTCCACCGGGTCGAACACGCGGAGAGCCTTCTCGGGCTGCTCCTGGGATTCGTCGGGCACGAAGTAGGGCTCGCTGTTCCGGGTCATCGGACGGTCTCCTGTTGGGGGTTTCGATTCAAGCTGGCGGGCAGGAATCGAACCTGCTGACGCTCCGTTAGCTGTCACACCTAGGAGGCGTGTACCCACCACGCCGCCGCCAGTCAGCCGGGATCTCGCCCGGCACGTCAGGTTCAAGCTGCTGCCTCGGTCTTCTTGGTCACTTCCCTCATCTGCTCGATCACGACGCGCTCGACGGCCCCGGCCTTCTCCAGCGCCTCTCCGAGTTCCCTTTTTGCCGCCGCCCCCTTACCCTTGCCGGCCTTCTTGGCCACGGCGTCGTCGAGCTTGGCGGCGCTGAGCTTCATGCACCCGGCGATCTCCTCATCGGAGAGGCGCGGCTGGAGCAGGGGCCATGCCTTCACTGGGTCAACCTCCCTTCGTTCGACGCCGATCATCCGAAGCTCCCGCGTCGGGGTCGTGGTGATCGGCCCGTCCGTCCGCAACCGCAGACGCACGGCCTCGAGGGCCGACTCGCAGAACGCGGCGACCGCCTTGGCCTTGTGGTACAGGTCCACCACCTTCTCGGGCGGCAGGAGCGTCACCGACTCGATGGTCGTGGGCCCGCCGTCGTCGGGCAGGAGCATCGCCACGTCGCGCTTCACCATCGCCACCACGGCCGGACAGTCGTGGCTCCTGATGCAGTGGGCACAGTGCGGCCCGGGCCGGTAGGTGCGGTCCTCCCAGCGGACGGCCTTGACCAGCGTTTGCGTGAACGCCGCCGCGTCGGCTTGGTCGAACCCGTAACTCTCGACATCGCCCTCGCGCAGCCAGACGATGCTGCCCATGCAACTCTTGAGTTCGGGGTTGCAGGCAAGGACCAGGAGCGCGTAGCTCTGGAGTTGCGCCCGGTAGTCGCGGTCCACGCGGCCGGTCTTCCAGTCCAGGAACACCGCCTTGCCCTTCTCGTGGTCGATCTTGAGCACGTCGATGTGGCCGGTGAGCACCGTGCCGGGGGCCAGTTCCGTCACCAGCTCAGCCTCGACCTCGGCACCCTCGATCACGTCCCGCAGTTGCCGGTACGCCTGGAGTCCGAAGGCGCAGAGGATGCGCAGTTCCTCGACCTCGACGCCCCAGCGCTGGGCCGTGGCTGGGATGTCCAGCGCTTCCAGGATCATCATGTCCTGCTCGACGACGCGGGCCAGGACCTCGTGGCAGGCGCTGCCCAGGGCGCCCTCGCCGCTGTAGGGCGAGATGCGCAGCTCGCCGGTGCGCCAGGAGCCGGGGCAGAGCAGGCCCTCGGGGGTGCTGCTGGCTCGGATCACGGCGGGGGGCTGGTCATGCTCGACGAAGCGCGCTAAGGCATCGTGGTAGGCGGTTCCAAGGGCGTTGTCGCTTGGGGTCGTTGTCATTTGTCACCACCTTTCTTGGAACGCTCGGCCAGCATATAGTCGGACTTGCGGTAGCGCACAAACGCCTCAGCTTGCCAAATTTGCCAATGCTCAGCACAGGCAAAGCTACAGCCAAATAGCGCTTTGCACGCGCGGTGTATTTCATCCTCCGTAGGACTTTCCACCGCCGCCGCGAAGTAGTCACGCAGGGACATGCCGGTAAACTCCGTGTAGTCCTTGATCGGAAACGCCGGTCCGCCATCGTCGATCGTCTCGCTCATAGTGTTCTCCAGCAATGGGGGCATCGGTCCACGGGGTCCACGTCTCCGCCCGGCGCCGCGGTGTAGCCGCTGATGACTTGCCGCGCCGGTCCCAGCCAGCCGCACCTGCACGTCATGGGCTCCCACGGGTCGCGGGAGCAGCGCCCCAGCCGGTAGGACCACCTGAGCCTCAGCAGCCGCGGGTCGCGGGCCTTGCCGAGCCAGAAGTCCCGGTGCCTGATGACGGCCGTGAGGCCACGGCGGCGGCGGTTGATGGCGGAGAGGACGCGAAGCCAGGAAAAGTAAATGGTGCGCTCA
>Ga0209342_10004700_pt1 | contig 14110 bp, 8 predicted proteins | sample RifCSP16_2_FD_184023 | JGI IMG/M metagenome (GOLD analysis project Ga0209342, IMG submission 184023) | Soil microbial communities from Rifle, Colorado - Rifle CSP2_sed 16_2 (SPAdes) (version 2) | ecosystem: Environmental > Terrestrial > Deep subsurface > Rock core/Sediment | place: Rifle... | reverse complement strand
ACGTCTTCAACCAGCGCTACAACCCCAGTGGCAGGATACAAGCTCACGACTACACTTTTCCTTTTAAGGATCACTCGTTCGATTTCGTCTTTCTGACCTCCGTGTTTACCCACATGTATCCCGAGGACATCCAACATTATCTACACGAAATCGCCCGGATGTTGCGTCCCACTGGCCGTGTGCTCTGCACATTCTTCATATTGAATCCGGAGCAACGTGCCCTCGCCGAAATGGGCCGGAACGATATCGATTTTCGATTCGACCGCGGCATTTACCGGATCCGAAATCACGAGACGCCCGAAAGCGCGGTCGCCTTGGAGGAAAAGGCGCTCGGTGCCATGTTCGTCGAAGCGGGCCTCCGAATCCAAGGTCCCATCAAGTTTGGTAGCTGGAGTGGTCGAGGGGATGGCCTTTCCTATCAAGACATCGTCTTGTTGGTGCCGACCGCGAGTCTTCCCGAGGAACGGCGATGAAGCTAGCCGTTGTGATCGTCAATTGGAACGCGACGGAGGACACGGAGAGCTGTATTCTTTCCGTGCGGGCGTGGAGCTCGAACCAGCTCGCCGAGCTGCCCACCCTATGGGTTGTCGATAACGCCTCTGAGCAGCCGGGTATCGAAAGATTGATCCAGCAATACCCGGACATCCATTTTCTGCGCAACCCCGTCAACGAAGGCTATGCGGCGGCAAACAACCGGGCCATCACCGCTGCGCTCGATAGCGGAAACGACGCCTTGTTGTTGCTGAACAACGACGCGCGTCTAGACGCGTCGAGCGTTGCCTCCATGGTGGCGATCCTTGCTTCGGAGCGCCGGATCGGCGTGGTCGGCCCGACTATCTGGAATGGGGAAGAACTGCTCACCTCGGGTGGAAGGGATATCGCCCGCCACAAGATAACCCACTTGCGCCCGTCGCAGCCGCCGACTCGACTGCTCGACGTGGACTACGTCCCCGGCACGGTGGCTCTCGTGTCCAGGCAAGTCTTCGAGGCGGTGGGGCTTCTTGACGAGGACTACTTCTTCGGCGGAGAGATGGCCGATCTGTGCTGCCGAGCGCGTCAACATGGATTCCGATGCGTGACCGATCCGGGAGCCAGAGCCTCTCATGATCTCGCTCGATCCGCCGAGGTCCGAGACAAGCTCCATGTCTACTATGTATTCCGCAATCGGTTTCTCTATGTACGAAAGCACCACCCGCGTCACAAGGCTTGGTATTACACGGTTTGGACGGTGCGCGGCGCCCAAGCGGCTATGACGGCCATCGTCAGGGGCAATGTACGCCAAGCTCGCACGATTAGCCTCGGTGTGCTCGACGGCCTGAGCGGGCGTTTCGGGGGACAGAATGAGCGCATCCTCGGCTAGCGTGCACGCCCCGAATGTCTCGGTCGTTATCCCAAACCACAACGGCGCCGTTTGGCTACCGGGCTGCTTGGAAGGCTTGACCAGCCAGGCGTATCGAGACTTCGAGGCCATCCTGGTCGACAACGGGTCGACGGATGACTCGGTGGCCTTGGTTCGATAACGCTATCCCGACGTGCAGCTTATCGCCCTCGAGCACAACACGGGCTTCGCGACGGCGGTGAACAGGGGCATTGGGATCGCCCGCGGCCAATACGTGGCCCTACTGAACAACGATGCGGTCGCCAAGCCGGACTGGTTGGCGGCACTGGTCGAGTTGGCGGACGCCAGCCCGACCGAGGTGGGTGCCATCGCTTCCAAGATGTTGCGCATGGACGATCCGGATCGAGTCGATGACGCCGGGGATGCTCTCTCCTGGACCGGGGCCGCACAAAAGTTGGGACACCAGCAACCAGCCAGCAACTTCGTGGAAAGACGCGAGGTCTTCTCGGTCTGTGCCGGCGCCGCCCTTTACCGCCGGTCTTTCTTGAAGGCATTGGGCGGTTTCGACGAGCGCTTCTTTGCTTACCTCGAGGATGTGGATCTGGGATTGCGGGGTCGACTGCTCGGTTACCGTTATCTCTTCGAGCCGACCGCACAGGTGCTCCACAAAGGACAAGGGAGCGCGCTCAGCCGTGGTCACTACGTTCGACTGATCACCCGAAACCGGTTGATGCTCTTTCTCAAGAGCGTGCCTCTCGCGCTCTTGGTCAAACATCTCCCGCACCTGCTACACGGCCAGCTCTACTTCTTCATCGCCTACCGCAAGCCTTGGCAAAGCCTCCTCGGTTACACCTCGCTCGTCTCGTGCTTACCCCATATCTTGCGCGAGCGCAGAAGAATGAAAGGGCTGAGACGAATTCCAGCCTCCGAGCTCGACCCTCTGCTGACCAGCGAGATGAGCGAGCCGCCGCTGCTCCCTTTGCGGCTTCCTCGATGGGGACGGTCGCGGTCGTGAGAGCTCTCTACCATCTGACCATACCGCCGCCGCCGATCCCGGGTACGGAGGCGGTGCTGCAGGAAGTGGAGCTGCTACGCTCCCGATTCGGCGGGGAAACGATCTTTCTGCTTCCCTTTTCCCGTCCTCGGCCCTTTTTTCCTCGACCCTTTTACGGACTTCACCGCCTGGGCGCCATCCAGCGGCTGGAACGCCGGGTGGACCTTCATCATATCTACAACTCCGAGCTTTACTTTTTCCCCGTCCTGCGTTTCCTTCTGAAGCCGCTCGTTTACACGGTGGTCTCCGGCTTCGACGGAAACCATCGCATCGCCTCGATCGATCGGCTGCAGCGAATTCACCGAATCGTGGTTCAGAGCCGTCGCGATCTCGAGGTTTTGAAGCAACAGGGCCTAACCAATGTAATGATGATACGCCCCGGCATAGACGTCCCTCGCTTCAGCCACACACCCTTGGCCGCCGGCCCGGATTTTGTGCTGATGGCGGGCTCCGCACCCTGGACGCGGGAGCAGTTCCGCACCAAGGGTGTGGATGCGTTGCTGAAAGTCGCTCAACAAGAACCGAGCCTTCGGCTCATCTTTTTGTGGCGGGGTCTGTTGCTGCGTGACCTCGAGAAGAGGGTCGACGCCCTGCGGCTGACCGATCGGGTGGAGATTCTGAGCGAGTGGGTAGACGTCAACGAGGTGTTGGCCCGGGCTCATGCGGCCGTCGTCCTGGCCGACTGGCCAAGGCTCATCAAGGCCTATCCTCACTCCCTGTTGGAGGCTCTCGCTTGCGGCAGACCCGTTGTGGTGAGTCGACAAGTCCCCATGGCGGAGTACGTGCAGGAAACCGGGTGTGGCGAGGTAGTACAAAGCTTGGATGAGTCGGAGCTACGCCGGGCGATCGAACGGCTGAGGGAGAACTATGATACCTGCCGAGCCAACGCGCTTCGCGTCGGTAGGCGGGACTTTCGCCAGGAGGATCTGCTGGCGGCATACGCCACCGTCTATGGCTCTATCACCGACGTCCCCGGATAACTGCCCAAGCCCGTCCCGGCAGGAGACGCCAGGGCACTTTGGAGGAAAGAGTCATCGGGAGTCTCCTCATATAGGCCCTGTCAGGCGCGAGACGAGGGTTGCGGCAAAACGCAACCAACGGCTCGGCCACGACCTCCCAGCGATAGTCCGGGGCGGCGACAGCGAAACGAGGCTGGTGTTCTTCCTTCAAGTTCGGTGTGTCCAGCAGCTCCAGGAGAGCCGCTGCCGTTGCCTCTTCATCTCCTGGCGCCACCAGCCTGCCCAATCCCCGGCGGCGTATCTCTTCACTCAGCACGTCTCCGCCTGTGGTGACAATGGGGAGCCCTGCCCATAGGTAGTCCATGACACGCGTGCGAAAAGCAAAGCGGGCTTCCAGCACGTCTCGGTGCAGGCTGATGCCGACATCTGCCTCCAGCAGGTAATTCTCGCGATCTGCGTACGGCACCCACTCATTGAAAATGACGTTCCTGTCGAGCAGCCTCAAACGGCGGCTCAGCTCAACCACTTGATCCACAGCTCCTGCGGCAACCAGCGGATTGGGCCGTTGGGTGCCCAGGAAAAACAACTTGATATCTGGGTGGTCTTCGGCGAGGCGCGCCATGGCGCGAATAGCCGTTTCCGCGTCGAGCCACTCCCAGACGCCGCCACCCCAGAGCACGACCTTATCGTCGGACCCAACCCCCGGATGAACCCCCTTCAGCACTTTGCGTGAATGTCGAGGCTTTGCGTCGGGCACGCCAAAAGGCACAACGCTGATCAGCCGGGCCAGCGTGGGATCGTTGTCGTGGGTGTAGGGGTTCAGCCGTCCCAGGGCCGACAACATTCCCAGCCAATAGTCTTTCTGCCTCTCGCTGGCACACAGGACGAGATCGGCGGCGCGCAAGGCCAGGAGGTGGGAATGTCGATAGGTCTGGTGAGAGAACACACGCTTATCGAAGGCGGCGCCCTGGTCCCGTTGGAGCCCAGCTAACATGAATGGGTCGTAAGCGTCGACGACCAGCGGCTTGCCAGACTCGCAGAGGAATGGGTAGACGCTCAAGACCGCACCCAAGGTGACAATGACGTCGGCCTCGGCTACGACTTGCCGCAGGTCTCTTTCCTGTCGACACAGACGAAGGTGGACCGGAAAATCGGGATTCAGAGACGATTGTTGCCCCTGGAGAAGCGGTGGCACGGCGAGCGTGACCCGAAAATGCCGGCTGAGAACCCGAGCGAGCTCCCAGCTCCGGATGCCTGGCCCCGCCATCATCTCACCAACGACATCGCTGGTGATCAGCAAGACGCTATTCGTGCTCACCGAGGAGCTATGATAACAGCTTTCCGCGCGCATGCTCCTCGGGAGCATGCGTCTCCTGAGGCGTGGAAACCGCCGTCATGAGGCGGCACGGGTCGCACGAAAGGACTAGGGCACGAAGACGAGCGTGGCGGTACTTTGTCCGAGGACGTCTCCTGGATCTACGACACCGTCCGCAAAAGCACCCGCTACCGCCGCGATCAGAAACAAACGGTAGGCCCCTGCCTTTTCGGTCCCGGTCCATGTGCGCTGGATGAATCCGGGAAGCTCCGCTGTGAAGGATTGAGAAAGACTCACCCCAGCCTGAATGGGAGCCCAAGTCGCCACATTGGACGCACTCCCGACGCCGGTTCGCAGCGCTCGGTCGCGGAAAAGTAGAACATTGACCTCGCCTGGGAGAACTGCCCCAAGGTAGAAATCCGCGCTCGACAGCTGACCTGAGTTATTCACTCTTACGTCGACGACGACTGTGTCCCCAGCTGAGAATTCGACTTCATTGACGGCAACTGAAACCAACAAGGCCGAACTCCGTTCCCAGGCTCCCCGCTCGGTGCCCAGCCCCGCTGGACGGAGATTACCCAGGATGTCGGTGGTCGGGCTCTGGGCGGGGTCGGCAGTATCGATCATTGGACTGTCGACCGCCCCGGAGCCGTAAAGTGCGACCAAGCGCTCGAATGCCTGCCGGATCGTGGTGGAACCGTCGCCAAAGACATTGATCGCGCGGAGCCAGCGGGGCAACCTGACCCCTGCCGGGTTTCGCAGACGAGGGTTGGCCACGATCCGACCAACATCATCCGTATAGTTGATCAGCTCAGTGGCGTCCGAGGGGATCGTGTCTCCTCCATTCCAAAATAGATTGCCCTCGAGGAAGAAGCCGAGCGTGTCCGGGAGAGGGGTGTCGGAAAAGTCGTCGGGACGGGACGCGTTTTCCGCCCCCATGGTGCCTGTCGGGTCGGACCAAACATTCCCGTAGAATCCGATGTTGTCGTTCGGCGGGTTCGAGCCCTCGACGTTCAAACGCAGGGCATAGGCCAAGGAGGGAAGATCGCCCACGACCGTATTGTGTCGGAAGGTTACGTCAATCGCTCCTTTGACTCCAAAGGCGGCTCGCATCACGTTGGGAGCGTTTCCGAGCATGAGGTTGTTTTCCACCAGTACCTCTCGAGCCTCGTAATAAGGCATACCATCCTCGCCCACCAGCACGAAGTTGGAGCCGGTCGAACCTTCCCAGTTGAGAAATATGTTGCGGCGAACGATGATTCGCTCGCTCCCCAGATTCGAGTCGTCGCTCGCATTGCTGTCTTTGATGACGATGAAGCTCCCGGTATTGTTCTGGTTGGAGCGGCCACTCCCTGCGAAGTCGTTGAAGAAGATGTTGTCTTGAATCGCGACGTCGGTAACGCTATTGACGTCGATGTGCTCATCGTGACCGGTCTGGTTGTAGAAAACGTTGCCTTCCACGGTGATGTTTCCCGCTCCATTGTTAATCTTGAGAATGTCATTGTTGTAGCTGTCGTGGAGCACGTTGTTCCGCAAGGTTATGCGGCTTACAAAATCGTCACCTCCCGGATCTCCGATCAGATCCTGAATCTGGACGAGCAGCGCACCGGCGCCCGGACCACTGTGGGCAACGTCAAAACCCTCTAATGTGATCCCTTGGCCAGAGAAACACGTGATCACGGTGGCGTTGTGCCGCAGTCGGGCGTGGTAGGCGATCTCAGAACGTACGGTCACACCCTGGGGAAAGCTCCGACGGAGGCTAACTCGGCCATGGTAGGTGCCTGGGCGAACCAAGATCGTGCTGCCGTCGGATGCACTATCCAGGGCGTGAGTGATGGTTGCCCAGGGGCTGGAAAAGGAACCATCACCGGTGCTGTCATCCCCGTCCGTTGCTACATAGAAAACGGAGGCGGACGCTGCCGTTACCGGGGCCAAGGAGAGCGCCACCGTTAGGACCAGCGCCTTCAGCTGGCCACTAGGCCGAAACATCGGTGCCCGCATCGATTCGTCCTCGGTCTAGTTGGGAAAGATGCCCACGATACTAGCTCAGTACAGTTCGCAAACGATGTGAGCTTCGTCGTGGGACTCTCACCACAGCGGCTTCCCCTTCGATGAAACCGACCGTCTAAACGTGATCCACAGCACCGATGATCGTCGTCGATTGGGCTACCATCGTATTCTAGGCCAACCGCAAACCCCCAACCATACGGCCAAGGTCATCTCCACCCCGACCGCTCGAGCCAGAGGATTCAAAGATGCATGGTGGCAACCGCGGGGAGAAGCTGATGCAACCAACTAGGCTTCGCTTCACCATCCTAACAACCGCCTTGGCTGGAATCGTCCTGGGCCCCGTATCCTCGGCGGTGTTCGCCCAAGTGTGTCCCACGTCAGCGGAACGGGAAGTAGCCGCCCTTTTTAATCAAGAAAGGGCTTTCGCCGGCCTTCCTCCCCTGACCATCGATGTCCGCCTAGTGCAATCGGCGCGCGAACATAGCCAGGACATGGCCATCAACGATTTCTTCAGCCACGTCGGCTCCAACGGCTCCACCTTTGACCAGCGGATACTGGCTGCCGGCTATCCATCGCCCCGAAGCGAGAACATCGCGGCCGGTTACTCCACGCCGGCTTCGCTGGTGGCGGCCTGGATGGCGAGCTCCGGCCATCAGGCGAATATTCTCGATGGCACGGCGCGACACGTGGGCATCGGCTATGCTTTCCAAGCAGGATCCACTTACGGCCGCTACTGGACCGCGAATCTAGGCAGGTCCTCCGGCACCGCCCAGCTGGCACCAGGAGTCTGTGTGGCGCTTTGGACCAACGCGATTGGTTTTTCGACTGGCGATCCGCTCTCCGTCTCTTTGCAGGCCGTCAACTTCGGCAACCCAGGTTCGGCGGACTTCTACTTTGGAGTGGTCCTCCCCGATGGGAACACGGTGCTCCTGTTCACCAATATGGCGTTTCAGAGGAGCAGGGTCACTGCGTCTGACGTAACCAACTGGACTCCTCTGGTGGCAGGGGTTAGTCTCGCCACACCCTTTACTGCAAATAGGCCGGATTTCATGTCCTACGAATGGGCAGGGCATGAGCCTTCGGGTAGCTATACTTTGTTTCTGACCGCTGCCGTGCCAGGTAGTTTTTCGGACGGGACGGTGGACGAAGGCGACATCATCCACTCCAGCACCGAAACCATTACCTTTGTGCCGTAAGCCACGGTAGCTCACCAGCCCAACGAATCTCGGCAAAGGTTTCCCCTCAGCAGGGGCTCGCCCGGCAGTGCGCGCGTGCGTGAATGGGCCAGAACCCCTCCTGACCTCCCCAAAACCATTCAGAGATCGATTCTGACAAGTGATCCGATGGTCGAATCGGGGTGGTTTTGGGCTAGAATAGGCACCATCAAGGTCTGCGGATGGCACGGAAGAGTGCGGGAAAAAAGACCGGTGCGGCGCCACCGACTGTCAAGTTGAAGGTCCTACGCGAGGGTTCTAGCAAGCGCGAAAGGCAGCACCGCCGTTCGGTCGTCACTCCTTTCCCTAGCCGTAAGTCCGCACTGATCGTGCTGGGTATGCATCGAAGCGGCACGTCACCTATGACCCGCGTTCTGAACCTTCTGGGCGGTGACCTCCCCAGCAACCTCATGCCTCCAGCTCCCGGAGACAACGAACTAGGCTTCTGGGAACCCGATGACATCGTCAGAATCCATGACGAGCTACTTTCTAGTGCTGGGTCATCTTGGGACGACGTGTCGCCGTTTCCAGAATCCTGGTATGGCTCGAACGTGGTCGACGGGTTCCGCGAAAGAATCCTCCACATCCTCGAGCGAGACTTCTCCCGGTCCGCGATCTTCGTGCTCAAGGACCCACGAATCTGCAGGCTCCTTCCGTTTTGGCTCACCCTTCTTGAGCAGTTCGGCGCCGACCCCCGCTTCATCATTGTGATCCGGAATCCGCTCGAGGTGGCGGCGTCGCTCAAAGCCAGGAACCATTTCTTACCTTCAAAATCTATTCTCCTATGGCTGTGGCATCTCCTAGAGGCCGAGCGGGAAACCCGAGGGCGGAAGCGAAGCTTCACATTCTACGAGGATCTCCTAGAGGACTGGAGCGATGTCGCTGCCCGTGTCTCCAAGGAGCTTGACATTCCATGGCCGCGGCTGTCCCACGAGACGTCGGTAAGGATCGAAGAGTTTCTTTCATCCAGTCATCGCCACCATTCCTACCGGCCGCAAGAGCTTGCCATCAGGGCGGATGTCGCCGATTGGGCTAAACACGCCTACCATGCCGTGCTCACCAGCTGGGAGTCACCACGCAGACTCGCAAAGACTCTGGACGAGATACGCCGTGAGCTCAACGTCGCCGATGCGGCTTTCGGTCCGCTGATCGCGCAGGCCCGTATCGACCTAACCACGCGGAATCAGGCGATCGAGACTTTGACTAGTGACCTGGGAGCACACCAGAAAGAACTGGCCGAGAAGAACGAGGAGATAGTCGCGCTTTCCGGAGAGCTGGAGACACGCGACGAAAAGCTGGCGGGGAAGGATCGCGAGCTCGCCGGTCTTTCCACCGCGCTGAGTCAGAAGGACAAAATCCTGCAGGAGCAACACTCTCGAATTGTTAGTCTGTCGAGTGACCTGGAGGCACGTGACGATGAGCTCGTGGAGAAGAGCGAGGAGATCGTCAGGCTTTCCGGCGAGCTGAAGACACGAGACGAAAATTTGGCGGAGAAAGACAAGGGAATCACCAGGCTTTCCGGCGAGCTGAAGGCACGAGACGAAGAATTGACGGAGAAAGACAAGGGAATCACCAGGCTTTCCGGCGAGCTGAAGGCACGAGACGAAAAATTGGCGGAGAAAGACAAGGAGATCGTCAGGCTTTCCGGCGAGTTGAAGACACGAGACGAAAAATCGGTGGAGAAAGACAAGGAGATCGTCAAGCTTTCCGGCGAGTTGAAGACACGGGACGAAGAATGGGCCGAGAAAGACAAGGAGATCGTCAAGCTTTCCGGCGAGTTGAAGACACGAGACGAAAATTTGGCGGAGAAGGACAAGGAGATTGTCAACCTCTCCGACGAGCTGAAAAGGCGACACGAAACGCTAAGGGACAAGACAGAGGAAATCCTGCAACTCTCGAGCCAGCTGAAGGCGATCGCGGATCTCTCAGCCCGCAGGGAGCAAGTACTTCAATCGGTGCTTTCCTCCAGGTCCTGGCGAGCCACCAGACCGCTGCGTTCCGTGAGCGCCGCGCTGCGCAGCCTGAGAGCGATTCCCAAGGGGATGGATTCGACCGGCCGTTACTTTCAGCAGTCGGGACTGCACACGGCAGACCCGCGACCGCCTGTTTCTGCCACCTCCCCCGAGCGTCAGCAAGAGGTGAAGGATGCCTACCACCGGCTGGCGCGCGTGCAGTTGGACGCCTTTCTTGGAGAACCACACCGCCTTCAACTACCCTTCTCGGAGAAACCAGAAGTATCCATTCTATTGGTCCTGCACAACCAGGCGGCGCTGACCCTTGCATGCCTGCAATCGATTAGAGAAGCGGTTGATTGCCCGGCCGAGGTCATCATAATCGACAACGCGTCCACCGACGAGACCCATTCGCTTCTAGATCGAGTCGATTCGGCCGAGATTACATATAACGCCGAGAACGTTCATTTTCTACGAGCTTGCAACCAGGGAGCCCCCTTAGCTAGAGGTCGGTTCATCCTCCTTCTCAACAACGACGCTCGCCTCCTCCCCGGCTCGCTGCGAGCGGCGTTGTCGACCATGAACAGCTCGCCCGACATCGGCGTGGTAGGCGGAAGGCTAGTTCTTCTGGACGGCTCGCTCCAAGAGGCCGGATCCATCGTTTGGCGCGACGGGAGCTGCCTCGGATACGGCCGTGGTGACTCACCGTCCGCTCCCATGTATAGCTTCAGGCGAGACGTAGACTTCTGTTCGGGTGCCTTCTTCCTAGTCCGTCGTGAACTCTTCAACACCCTTGAGGGTTTCGACGATGCCTTCGCGCCCGCCTACTATGAGGAAGTCGCTTTCTGCTTGCGCGCTCGTCGAGCCGGATTTCGTACCGTTTACGAGCCGGCGGCCGTGATTTTGCACTGCGAGTTCGCAAGCTCGGCAGACTACACGGAGGTGATCGCCCTACAGGCCCAAAACAGGAAGGTTCTCGTTGAGCGCCACGAACCCATCCGGTCGAGACAGGCGGAGCCGACCCCCTATAACCTTTTGTGGGCGCGCTCAGTTTCGAAATGCCGATCTCGGATCCTGCTGATCGAGAACCGTGTACCTCATCCAGGACTCGGACAAGGCTATCCTCGGTCCCAGCGGATTCTGGCGACTCTAGTCGACCTCGGCCATTTCGTGACCATCTATCCCCTGGTCTTTCCGGACGAGCCGTGGGAGAAAGTGTATGCGGATATCCCACGTGAGGTAGAGGTCATGAACGGCTGGGGAGCGGAACTCTTGCCCGGGTTTCTGAAGGAACGGTCCGGCTTCTACGACACCATCGTTGTTTGCCGACCACCGAACATGGCGACCTATCTGCACGCCGCCGGCATGAATCGAAATGCCATGAACCGGACTCGTATCATCTATGACGCCGAAGCGGTGTTCGCTTTCAGAGAGGTCCGCAGACTAGGTCTCGAGAGCGAAGAGTCCTCAGAAAAGATCACCGGGGCGATTGCGGAGGAGATGGCCCTAGCGAAAAGAGCCGAAGCAGTGCTAACGGTTTGCGAGATGGAAAGAAAAGCCTTTCTATCTCACGGAGTGGAGCAGGCGGTCGTGCTGGGGCATAGCCTGACGGTCACTCCCACACCCAACGACTTCGTCAGTCGCAGGAATATTCTCTTCGTCGGCGCGATCCTGGATGAGCAAACGCCAAACGGCGAATCGCTTATCTGGTTCGTGGAGAACGTCTTCCCGATCGTCCAGGAAAAGCTAGGTCGCGACATCCGGCTCTTGATAGCCGGCATCAACGACGGAGAACGGTTTCGGAAAATGGCTTCGGAGACAGTTCGTATCTTGGGTTTCGTCGATGATCTCAAACAACTATACGACGCCTGCCGGATCTTCGTCGCACCGACACGCTTTTCTGCAGGAATTCCGCTCAAGGTTTATGAAGCGGCAGCGCACGGACTACCGTCGGTAACGTCGTCGCTGCTCGCGTCCCAATTAGACTGGGAAAGCGAGCAAGATCTTCTAGCTGCAGAAGGAACGGACGCCAAGGGATTTGCGGAAGCCTGTCTTCGACTGTACAGCGATGAAAGCCTGTGGTGGCGTTTGCGGGAGAGCGCCTTGGCACGCGTGGAACGGGAATGCTCGCCAGAGGTCTTTAGAAGTACACTGGAAAAAGTCTTTGGTTGAATCCCCTGCATGACATTCTGATGATAGAGAAGAAGCTCGCTGCTCCGACCGCTTCGGGCTACTTCGACGTCCCGGAGAGTTGGCATACCAGATATCCGCTTCCCCCCAAGGACTTGATGCGTGGAGTCCTGGGCGAAGGCGCTGTGGAAGGCAGTTTTCTGTATGGTGGCTACGTCGTTGCAGAAGGACTTAAATCCATACTGAAACTAACCGGGAGGAAGCTTTCGGAGTTCAATCGAATTCTCGATTTTGGTTGCGGGTGCGGTCGAGTGCTCAGGTGGTTCGACGAGGAAGCAGCGAAAGCCGAGTTGCACGGCAGCGATATCGACAACGCAGCCATCAACTGGTGCCGACAGCACTTGCCGTTCGCGGCGTTTTCAACCAACGGGCCCTTGCCTCCCTTGCCCTATCCCGATGACTTTTTCGACCTCATCTACAGCATCTCGCTGCTGACTCACCTGAATGAGGATTATCAATTCCAGTGGTTGAAGGAACTGAAACGAATCGCCAAGCCGGAAGCCGTCATCGTTCAGACGGTGCACGGACTCGACCAGGCCCGGTTGCATTTTGAGCCCAGGGATCTCCTGCGACTCGACCACCGGGGTTTCGTTTTCAAGAAAAGCAGATGGCTTGGCGGGCTGCATGGACATCCCGGCTTCTGTCAGACGGCGTATCACACGAACTCTTACATAGAACGCGAGTGGTCAAGGTTCTTCAGCATCCGCGGAATAATCGCCCATGGGCCAGTTTACAATCAGGAACTCGTGATCATGGAGAACACCGAGGGGACCGGTGAGGGACGAGAGTCTCGGGTTGAAACGGCGGTTCACTGTAGGCTGCCCATGATGGCCCTCGACGAGCCTCAGCTCGCCTGCGAAGTGGAGTCGGGCGAGCTGGTTGTGCGCGGATGGGCTTTCTATCCAGACGGTGAGGATCTCCACGTTGATCTGTGGATCGACGGCATCAGAAGATGCTCTTTCGAGCCCGCTGAACCGCGTCCAGACGTCGGTGAGGTTTTTTCCGCGTTCCCGGCATCACGAAGGGCAGGTTTTTCCAGCGTGGTGCAGATAGCTGACTTGCCCGCAGGCCCGCATCGGCTCTGGCTCACGAGAAGCGAAAACAGCATACCCTGCGTTTCGGCCTACTTTGTGAAGCTTTGACCGCAGACTCTTGTCTGGTCCGAAATGTGATCTGCCGACGAAGCGTCGAGTCTCCTGGGATCGCACTGTGGCTGGTTGTCGCGATGGGCTTGCTAGCAGGGTGCGAGTCTGAGAATACCCCCCTCTACGATTTCGCTGTGAACCTGTCCCAAGGCGAGCTGCAGTACGAGCGCGGCCTTGTCGACTTCGGAACCGCCGCTGCACGCAAGCATCTCTCCAGTGGTTGGTTCATTGATGAAGAGGCCGACGGCGAGACCTTCGTTTGGAGTGAGGGACAGAGCTCCACCCTCGAGTTCTTTCTCGCACGACCCCGCCCCTTGTCCATTTCGTTCCGATGCGCCTGGTTTGGACCGGGCGAGCATCAAGAGATGACCGTTTACCTCAACGGGCAGCACGTCGCTCTCGTGACCCTGCAACCCGGTTGGCAAGATTACCGCCTTAGCCTACCTGCCAACGGCCTTCAGGCCGGATCCAATCGACTCCAGTTCGACTACGCCCATACCTGGGTTCCCGCCGAGTCAGACCCGGAAAGCCCTGATCGACGAGAGCTGGCCGTACTGTGGGACCAGCTTCGCTTTGACGACTCAGAGAATCCCGAACCTCCCCGTCCTTCCGTCAGTACCGACGGCGGAGTGCTCAAAATCCCCCTCGATGCTCGGCTCGATTACTATCTTAGGATCCCCGAGGGTGGCAGTCTAGCTTTTGACTCACTGAGATTTCCCCGGAATGTCGACGCTTCCTTGACCGTCGAGCTCGAGACGGATGCGATGGGTGCTCGAACCGTAGGTACTTTCAGAGGGAGCCAAGGTCGCCAGTCTCTTGCGTTCGGCAACACAAGCCCTCTTATCTCGCGATTGTCTTTCCTGGTGACTGCCGAATCCGGTCAAAATACCAGTGGCTCCTGGATCGAATTGGCTGGACTTAGGCTTAAAGTA
>Ga0209342_10004699_pt1 | contig 14114 bp, 11 predicted proteins | sample RifCSP16_2_FD_184023 | JGI IMG/M metagenome (GOLD analysis project Ga0209342, IMG submission 184023) | Soil microbial communities from Rifle, Colorado - Rifle CSP2_sed 16_2 (SPAdes) (version 2) | ecosystem: Environmental > Terrestrial > Deep subsurface > Rock core/Sediment | place: Rifle... | reverse complement strand
ATAGTTTAATGTAGGAGCGCCATCTTGGCGCGAATATAGAATTTCTTTTAAAAAGGAATACGAAAGATCTCTCACACTCGTTCGAGATGACAAGAGAGTGTGTCATTTCGACCACTTCGATTCACTCTCAGTGCAGGCTCCAGGAGAAATCTTTCTTATACTAAGCTGAATCGCGGCTGGAAGCCGCTCCTACGACAAACTCTTAGGATTCAGTCGCTTTCTTAATGGCATTGTATATAACACTAAGGAGCTTTTTTAAATCTTCCATTGAAATCCCAATAGGGGGCATAAGAACAACTACATTTCCGAGAGGGCGTATTAGCACCTCATCCTCTTTAGCAAACTCTGCGACTTTCCACCCCATTTTCATCTTAAGCTCGTATGGCATTTTTGTTTCTTTATCCTCTACAAGTTCAATACCTACCATTAATCCTTTGCTTCTAACATCACCAACGTGCTTTAGACCCTTAAATTCCCGGAGCTCTTGTTCCAAAAGCTGTATTTTTTCTTGTAGTTTTTCAAGTGTCTTATCCTTTCTAAAAACCTCAAGGTTTCCTAAAGCAGCTGCACATGAAATCGGATTTCCCGAATAACTATGACCATGAAAGAAGGTCTTAAATTCACCATACTCACCGAGGAAAGCATCATAGACTTCTTGAGTTGTAATAGTTGCAGAAAGGGGAAGATAACCGCCTGTCATTCCTTTACCAAGAACCATAATATCAGGTGTTACGTGTTCATGTTCACAGGCAAACATCTTTCCAGTTCTTCCAAATCCAGTGGCAACTTCATCTAGAATCAGAAGCACATCATACTTATCACAATATCCTCTTACTTGCTTAACATATCCTGGAGGAGAAACTATCATTCCCCCAGCCGCCTGAACGTAGGGTTCAAATATCACCGCTGCAATCTCTTCATGGTGTTCCTCAAGTATATTCTCAACCTCTTTTGCACAAGCGATCTCACACGATGGGTAAGTCTTTCCAAGAGGGCATCGGTAGCAATAATACGATGGGGCTTTAAAAGGTTCAAAAAGAAGAGACTTAAAAGCAGCATGAAATAAATCAATTCCACCTACAGATACCGCGCCAAGTGTATCTCCGTGATAACCATTTTCTAAAGAAACGAATTTTGTCTTTTTTGGTTTTCCCTTGTGCTGCCAATATTGAAAAGCCATCTTGAGTGCAACCTCAACTGAGCTTGCGCCATCGCCTGAATAAAAAACCTTCTTTAACCCGGGAGGGCAAATCTCAATCAACTCTTTTGCAAGCTCCACTGCTGTAGGGTTTGTTATTCCAAGAAGTGTGGTATGACCAATTTTGTCTATCTGGTCTTTTATTGCCTTATCAATCTCAGGAACCTTATGACCATGGATATTAACCCATAGTGATGATACGCCATCTATGTATCTTCGCCCCTCTGTATCAACAAGATAAACGCCATCGCCTTCTTCTATAACGATCGGCTCTTCTTTTTCGTAATCCTTCATCTGGGTAAAGGGATGCCAGATGAAATTTCGGTCATCCTCTCCAAGCTTTTTTGTATGATCTGTCATTCTTTCGTGGATAGTGGTTCGGGTTTCGTGAATAGTGTATCGAGTCACGAATCACGATTCACGAACTACGAACTAAACATCTTTTCTCACAGGCATTTGGAGGTCGTCTAGCATTCGTAAATCCTCCTCGGGAGGACGGCCAGGAGTTGTAAGATAATTCCCAAGTATCATAGCGTTTGCACCGGCCAATAGTCCCATTGCCTGAAGATCGCGAAGGGTAACTTCTCTTCCACCCGCAGTCATAAGAATCTTATCCGGAAGTATTAACCTATAAATCGCAATTGTCTTTACTGCCTCAAACGGTGATACCAATGGAAAATTCGCGAAAGGTGTACCCGGTCTTGGGTTAAGGAAGTTAATTGGTACCCAGCTTGGGTCGAGCTCTCTAATCTCAAAAGCAAACTCAATCCTTTGTCTCACCGATTCGCCCATCCCCAATATTCCTCCTGAGCAAAGGTTCATACCAGCCTTTTTTACTAACTCAGCAGTTCTTACCCTATCGTCATAGGTATGTGTAGTGCAAACTTGAGGGAAATAACTGCGACAGGTTTCGAGATTATGATTGTATCGCCAAACTCCATGTTCCTTCAATTTAAAAGCCTGTTCTTCAGCGAGTTCTCCAAGAGAGCATCCAATTTTTAGATTTGTTTCTTTTCTAAGGAGGTCCACAGCCTCAAGAACCATTTTAAAAATTTTCGGTGTTGGCCCCTTAGCGCTAACAACTATGCAAAAATCCATCGCGCCCAATTTTTCAGATTGTTTTGCAGCCTTCAATATCCTCTCAGCAGCCATCAAAGGATGAGCATTTATTTCGGTGTCATAATAGGATGACTGTGAACAAAATGCACAGTCTTCTGGACAATTACCTGTCTGCGCACTTATAATAGAGCGCAAAAATACGCCGTCCCCCTTATACTTCAATGTAACTTTTCTAGCGAGTGAGATAAGATCGGGAACCTGGTCTTTAGAAATTTCAGTTAATTCAAGGGCTTCATCAAAACTGATAGGCTCTTCTCTATCTAATAACTTTCCTCTTACTACCTCTAAGATATTAATCTTGCCCCTCCATAATTAACCAGTAATTCTTTTTAACTGATAGCACTATCGTTGTCAATAAGATGTTTGAGTCCATAACATATTGGGAAATCCCCACTCGATACCACTCAGCCCTTAATTCATGGTTCTCCCCTTTTTTAAAGGGGAGACAGAGGGGATTTTAATTCTCCATTTTATAAAGGGTAAGCGCCAATAGACATAGCTTTTTGTTTATATCAGTAGCTATTATACTTTATATACAATTAAACTAGACTTGTAGTTTACACAGTTGTATTATCTGTTAAGAGCTTAGTAAATTTATTAGGGAGATAAATATGGGAAGCGATCTAAGAAAATATGGTCTTTTTATTAACGGTAAAGAAACTGATTCCGTTAGTGGAAAGACTTTTATAAGGGAGAATCCTGCGACAGAGGAGCCCTTTGCGGAGATTGCAGAGGCTCAAAGAGAGGACGTGGATAGGGCTGTAAAATCAGCAAGACGTGCATTTGAAACATGGTCTCACGTCCCATCAAGGGAACGCGCTAAATACATATTTCGTCTTGCAGAACTGCTTGAAAAACATAAAGAACATATAGCTATGACAAACACGCTTGAGACAGGAAAACCCATTCGCGAAAGCCGACTGGTTGAGTTAGGAAACTCGATACGAACGCTTGAATACTACGCGGGGGTCGCCACCAAACTCAATGGTGAAAGCATTTCAGTATCAGATGACCAGCTCACAATTACTCTAAGAGAACCTGTAGGTGTTGCCGCACATATTATTCCTTGGAATTTTCCTCTCCTTCTATCATTCTGGAAAATCGGAGCTGCCCTTGCCGCAGGTTGCACAATAGTATTAAAGCCTGCCACTGATACGTCATGTGGCATTGTCGAGTTCGCACGAATAACGGCTGAGGCAGGATTGCCAGAGGGTGTTTTTAACGTAATCCCAGGAAAGGGAAGTGTAGCAGGTCAGGCTTTAATAGAACACCCAGATATAAGTAAGATTGCATTTACAGGCTCTACCGAGGTTGGAAAAGGAGTGATGAAGACAGCTTCACAACATATCAAAAGGGTTTCACTTGAGTTAGGCGGCAAGGCCCCGTGTATTGTATTTGATGATGCAGAAATAGAAGAAGCGGTTGAAGCAAATCTAAGAGGTGGCTTTTTCAACCAGGGCGAGAACTGTACGGCGGTAACCCGACTCCTTCTTCACGAAGATATTTATGATAAATTCCTTACATCATACATAGATAGGGTAAAAAAGATTCGTTTAGGCGACCCTACTAAGGATGAAACTGAGATGGGCTCACTTGTATCTCGTGCGCAATTTGAGTCTGTGAAGTCATATTTTGAAAAGGGAATTGAAGAGGGAGCCAAGGTATTGCATGGAGGTGGACGCCCAAAAGAGTTTTCTAAAGGCTACTTCTTTGAACCTACGGTATTGGCTGATGTGAAGCCTTCTTCAACAGTCGCATGTGATGAAATATTTGGCCCTATTGTCGCTGTAATGCCATTTAAAACGGAAGAAGAAGCGATACGAATTTCAAATGACACAATATATGGTCTCGCTGGAGGAATATGGACTCAAAATATAAAACGCGCTCTAAAGATTGCAAAGGCTATAAAAGCAGGGTACCTCTGGGTAAATACATACGGTGGGATCATCCCTGAAACCCCTTACGGTGGGTTTAAGCAGAGTGGTATCGGAAAGGAACTCGGAACTGAAGGACTCGATATGTATCTTGAAACGAAGGCTGTCAATATCTATCTTGGTGATAAGATTCCCAGATGGTATAAGGGGTAGGAGAATCAATCTTCTAAAACGGCTGGCGAATTTTTGTAGAGACGACCCGTCGGGTCGTCTCTACCGTAATGTCTTATTTACCTATAAACTTTGGGCTTCTCTTTTCCAAAAACGCTTGCGTACCTTCTCTGCAATCTTGTGTTTTGAATATCTCTTCCTGAGAATTGCATTCAAGCTCCATACTTTCTTTAAAAGGCAAATCGAAACTTACATTAATACATTTTTTAATCCTTCCAATAGCAAATGTGGCTCCATTAGCAATTGATCGTGCATAATCCATTGCTTTTGTCATTACTTCTTCTTGAGGGTATATCTCATCAACAAGTCCAATAGCTTTGGCCTCCTCAGCGTTTAAAAGGGTACCCTTAACCATTAGGTCGAGAGCCTTAGATTTTCCTATAAAACGTGGGAGCCTGTAGGTTGTACCCCAGGCTGGCATTAGTCCAAGCTTTACCTCAGGAAGCCCGATTTTTGCATCGCCTATCGCCATAAACCTCCTGTCGCATGCAAGAGTAAACTCCATTGCTCCTCCCATGCAATGACCTTCGATCACAGCAATAACCATCTTCGACATGCTTTCCATTTTATGAAAAGCCCTCTGTCCAACTTCAACTAATTCCTTAAGATAATTCCACTCACTGCTACTAATCAATCCTATATCCGCACCCGCAGAAAATATCTTTTTATTTCCTGTAACAACTAAGGCTCTTATGCTTTCTCTTTTTGTAACTTCATCTAAAAGCGAATCAAATTCCTTAGCCATTTCGAGGTTAAAGGCATTAACCGGAGGGCGATTTAAACGAATAACACCTACTAAATCCTCTTCTGAAAGTACAAAGAATCTATAACCCATAATAATCTCCTTTGGGAAAATTTGTAAAATAATAAACGTAACTTGATAACTTTCAACCCAGAAGTTCTCTTTATTTTTGATAAAACATGCAACGTTGTATATGATGCGCAACCAAAAATACGTAGGAGCAGCATTTTGCTGCGATAGACCGCGTGACTGCTCACCAGCAAGCCTGTCCTGAGCTTTGTCGAAGGAACTGGTAAGCTACCCGTTTTTTATATCCCTGCATACCCAATTTGGGTAGGTTATGAGTCTTGCTCGTAATCAGATGATACCCTCCACCAAGCCTATCCTATGCTGTGAGACCTGAGCCTGCCGAAGGGATGCCGCTCCTACTTATCCGGGTAATTGCACTCTCATGCCCGAATGTTCCCCATTTCATACATATGGGGATAAGAATTAATTGTGCATCAATACCATAATTACTTTATCCGAGCTTAGAAAACCTCGTCTATCGTGGTGTAATTCTGTGAAAATTAACCTTCGATAGTTGCGACTTTCCAGTCACAATTAGATCGCTTCAGGGATGACGCTCCTATGCAGGGCAACATCATCTTTGTAGGAGCAGCTTCTAGCTGCGAATCAGCTTAATAAAAGATTTCTCCTGGAGCTTGCACTGAGTGAATCGAAGTGGTCGAAATGACAGACTCTCTTGTCATCTCGAACGTATGTGAGAGATCTTTTTGTATTCCTTTTTAAAAGAAATTCCATATTCAACCAAGAAAAGCCTCCTACCTGTAATAACTGAAAGTTATACCACTGAATATAAATAGTAAGCTAATGTTTTGCTTCAGTTCACTAAGGTTGGTTAAATCATTACTCCGAAATCAGCACAAGCACCCCTGTATATGTAAAGAGACGGTTAATTCCCTTTAATGGAGCAAGTTCTGAGTTGCCAAAAAAACCAATAATCGGAATCTCACCTAGAGCATGGGTGATATAGGCTGTATCAATTCCTTCATAACCATAAAGCGACGAACCTCTCGCACAGCAATTAAAATAAAAACCAAATTTAAATGGCTTTTGAGAATCCCTCGACGATGCTAATCGCTCAAGCATTTGTTTTAGGTCTTCACGTGCCATTATTGGATGACGTACAGCAAATGTCATAATCTGCCCTTCCCTTACATTCTCAGCAACTCCTATAACACCGGTATCTGGGTTTATCCCTATTAGGTTTCGTACAAGATACTCTACGCCAATTATCTCTGTCTCTGTGGGATCAGGAGTAAATCCCACAAAAAGAAGACGCAATAAATCCCTTGGATTCTCCAGTATCCTTTTAGGAACCTGCTTCTTTAAAACCTCAAATGCAGGCTGACCGTCGAGTTCAAAGATAAGATTCTGTTCAGATTTTGTAATTATGCACGGAACCCCTACAGGCTGGCACCCTTGTGTGATTCCTATTCTATGGGTGAAAGAACCCTGAATCATAAATCCTGAGACAGCTCCTGAAGCAACCGATTCTCCACAGAACTCGAATGTTTCATGAAAAGCTGGGTGTTCAGAAGCCGATGCGCCAACTATTTGTATTTCTCCCATACGAGATTCAATTCCTCTCATGAGAAGCTCGGGATGAATATGAAATGGGTCTGGAAGAATAGTAAGAAGTGCGTTTTCATCCTTTATAGGAATCAAACGCCCTCCAATTTCCAACCCGGCTTTCATTCCGCCATCATCTGTGTGGTGTACAAGAAAGGAGGTCGCATGCATTCCATCTGATGAAACAGCAAGAACCGCAACACCAGGTTTTGCCTCTACTTCTCCATAATTAGTAAGGACACCTATGCCACTGCAGCCAGCAACATTCGTAGTCCCTGTGATCTGGCACACAGACTTTAATATATCTTTATAACTTCCTCTGTGGGGAAACGTACAAAAAATAACTGCGAAGTCGGCTTTGGTTATATTCCCATTCTCGATAGCTTGGCTAGCAGCTTCTTTTGCAGCCTGCTCACTGTTCTCATTAAGAGAATATCCTACTCCAGCGTTTATCATGATTTGTTCCACCTATAAACTAAATAATTTGGCAACAAACTCCAAATTAATTTATTTCTAGACATTTTAACATAACAAGCACAAACGTAGGATTTTGTAAATAGAGAACCCTTCGACAAGCTACAGGGTATCAAAATATAAACAGATCCCGTTGTGACACCTCGGCTGATAAATCAGTCAAACGATAAGCTAATTGACGAGGTAATCTGACATCAGGTGTCATCTCGAACACACGTGAGAGATCTAGATTTCTCGCTGTTCCTTCCCTGGAGTTAACCCTGAGCAAAGCCGAAGGGCTCAGGACATGGCTCGAAATGACACCTCTTTCTGTCATTCCGAGCGACTGATAGGAGCGAGGAAGCTCATTCTTGTTTTTGTTTTACAGAGCTTAGCCGATTTATTCGAAGTGCTCGCAAATGATAGCATATAGATAGGCGGGGTTTCCGAACCCCGCATGCCATTGCGGGACTAGAAAGTCCCGCCTATCCCGTGTGCTCTGTGAATGTGTTCGGATGCCAGTTGAAAAAACGTAGCATGTTACAGGGTATTGTCGAGTTAAACAACCTCCCCGCAATAATCCTCAGCGGCGGCGAAGATTGAAACCTCTCACAGAGTTCATGAGTTTAAATATAGTAGAGAAAGCAATTCCTTAAAAAAAGTGGTTATAGAAATGAAAAAGAAATTGGCAATAATCCTCTTAGCCCTAGCAATAATCTTCAGTGTTGAAAATAATAACACTACTCAAGCTAACGTAGCAGTTGGGTTCAATTTGTTTTTCGGCACACTTTCACCCTACGGTAATTGGGTATCCGTGCCAAAATATGGAAACGTATGGTATCCCACAGCCGTTGGACCCCACTGGAGGCCATATACTGATGGGCGCTGGGTGTGGTCAGACTATGGATGGACATGGGCTTCTTATGAACCATGGGGTTGGGCGCCATACCACTACGGAAGATGGGTATTTCTTGACTACTACGGGTGGGTATGGATACCAGGGACTGTTTGGGCGCCTTCTTGGGTTACTTGGTATAGCAGTCCTGGCTACATTGGGTGGGCTCCTCTTGCCCCTGATTATAACTTCTTCTTTGAAATAGGAATTGGATTTAATAACTATAATTACTATGTACCCCCAAGTCACTGCGTTTTTGTACCCTCACACGGGTTTTTACATCATAACGTTAATTCAGTAGTTATTCCTCAATCACATAACGTTAAAATTTTCCAAGAAGCGACGCATATAAATAATGTAAGAATCGTAAATAACAAAGTTATAAATCACGGTCCTGACGTCGGTTTTGTAGAGAGAGTAGCAAGAACTAAGGTTCATAAGGTGAATTTAATTGAAAAGGATATAGATACTGGCAGAGTTATTAAAAGTCATGATAATTTAAATGAATTAAGTGGAAGAAATTACTATACATTCAGGCCTGATTTAGTTAGAAAAGACAAGGAGGCGGCTCTATCCAATGGTGAAGCTCCAAAGAAAACATCGCAAATCGAAAACACAGAGGACAGATTCTCAAGTGATAATAAGCTTCAAAACTTACCCAATCGTAACTACCCTAAAGTTAAAAAAGAGTTTTTAAAGAACTCCTTAAGAATTAGGAACGATAATGACCATAGCTACTCAAATAATAAAATAAAAATTAAAAATGAAGAAAGATATCAAAAGCAAGAGAATATTAAAGACTCACCTGATAAACAATATAATGTGCACACGGAGAATAAAAAAGGGAATTCTTTAAAAAGAACCTACAACACACACACTGAAAATCAGGAAGAGGATGAACCTAACTACTCAAATGTAAAAAGGGCAAAGACCAATGATAATGGATTCCCATACCAAAATAACGCTGATAAGTCAAAGCAGAAAGACTATCCGATTAACTCGAACAAAAGATGGATTTCGCCCCAGGAGGATAATACTAATCAATCTCAAAACCTAGATAGACAACCGAGTAGAAGTTATGCAGAGAAAAAAAATCAAGGAAGAAAATCTCCAAAAGAATCAAGAAGAAGCAAACATAACGCATTAAATTGACCTTTCATATTTATTGTGGAAGTAAATAGAAATTGTAAAAGCCATAGTATGTAAGATCGCCGCCTCACTTCAGTGCAAGTTGTGATTCACTACTTGATTTGGTAAATTAAGTTCGCCAAACAAACCCACTAAAAAATCAAGAGTTCTTTCAAGAATGCCTAAAGGCACACCTAACAAACGCCTATCATCCATGTTACTCCTATTCATTATCTTAATAGGAACATTCCTTCGTCTTTATCAACTGGGATCAAATAGTTTATGGTTTGATGAAGCCATTAGTGTCTGGTTTGCTAATGAATCTCCGGGAAACATAATAATAAAACAAACGAGCGCAGATGTTCATCCACCATTTTATTACATTGTCCTTAGCCTATGGATAAATGTATTTGGAAATGGGGAATTTGACGTAAGGCTACTATCAGCGATATTTGGAATTCTTAGCATTCCTCTACTTTATCTTATCGTGAAAAACCTATTTGGTAACCTGCCCGCTCTGATTTCAGCCTTAATTCTTGCAATATCTCCCTTTCATATCTACTACTCCCAGGAAGCAAGAATGTATAGCGTTCTGACATTCTGTGTTCTTCTCTCCATTTTTTTCATGGTCAAGATGCTTTGCATAGGCGAAGAGTCAAAACAAACAAAAAAAACTATCTTTTACTCCATTGGCTATGTTATTTCCACAGTAGCGGCTCTTTACTGCCATAACGTTGCTTTACTTCTACCACTGGCTCAAAATCTCTTTTTCATAATATTCTGGAATCGCTACAGGCCATTATTGAAATTCTGGATCCCATCTTTATTAACCATAATAATCCTCTGGGCTCCCTGGAACTCTTTTTTCATTGAACAGAGCTCATCAGTAGGAAAGAGTTTCTATACACCTCAACTTACACTTGAGAGCATATTTAATCTTTTTGCCACTTTTAACAATGGGCCTACATACTGGCTTTTTAACTGGATAGACGTCGGTAATTTTAGCTTGATTCATGGAAGACTGGTTTTAGTAACCATAATATTCTTTAGCCTTCTTTGCCTAGCAGGTATTATTCACGGGCGTCACAATCCTCGATCTTTAGTTCTACTCTTACTCATCTCCTGTGTTCCTATCGGGACCCAACTATTAATAAGTTTAAAGCATTCAATTCTAACGGCTCAAACCCTGATATGGGCATCAGTGCCATATATTGTTTTAATAGCATTAGGAATCTCTTCGATCAAGAGCAAGTGGATTTTTGCTTTGACGATAGTTTTAATTACTGTTCTTAACTCAGGCTCACTTTACAAATATTATGCAGAATTTGAAAAAGAGCGATGGGATTTAGCAGCAGGGTACGTTGCACAAAATTCAGACATTCGTGAGCCTCAGTGGAGCGATAAAGAAGATTTGATTCTTTTTAGCTCAGCTCTTGGGCAAATCCCATTTGAATATTATTTTGATAGATACAATTTAATGCTTGAAAAACATGGCCTTCCTACAAATTTCAGTGAAAGAAAGATGACCATAGAGGACGTACCTGCATTAGGGAACTTGTTACAAAATCACCAAAGGGTATGGCTAATATACAGCCATGAATGGTTTACCGATCCGGAAAGACTTTCTAGAGCCACACTAGAGAAAAAATACTGCCTAGTATTAAATAAAAATTTTAAAAGCGGGCAAAGCAATGTAAGTTGTTATTTATTTGAGAGATGCAAATAACCTTAAAAAATGCTTTAGATTTGATGTGACTAGCAATGTAGCGGAATCTTCAGACTCCTACGGGGATAGCAGTGGTTTTCTAACCTCGGATAAAGAAGTCATGGATGCCCAATAACCTTGTCCCCATATGTATGAAATGGGGAACTTTCGGGTATGACTGTAGCGGAGGACTTTAATCCTCTACATTATTATTTTATGGCGACCTAAAGGTCGCCGCAACATATTTAATGAACCGGGAAATTGCTTCAGAGAATGTAGTGCCCGTTCCCTGAACGGGCAATGGTATTTGGACTGATTGGGAATCAGTTCCTATAATTTTATTTGCACAGGATGTAGGGCTCGTTCCCCGAACGAGCTTTTAGGGCTGATGAAGGCATCAGCCCCTTTGGGAGGATGGAATATAGGCTAATACTTTTGATTTTTAGATGCCCCGTAGTTCTGCCGCGGGGAGTTTCACTCAGGGGTAGGAGATTTGTCACATGGACATAGGAAGCTTAGAAGAAAAAAAGATTCACATAAGCAACCTGGACGAATTTCTTGCATCGGCTCTACTTGAGTGTCAAGAAAAACCTATTAAGCTTTCTATTCAAAAAGAGGGAATTGAGGGATATGTATCGGTAAACTTATTAAAATCAGACGAATATATGGAAGAAGACGGGATTGACTTTGAGTTATCTCCATGCGAATGTATTGATTTTGATAATATGGAGATTTCCGATTTTCTATATAAACCTGTGTATTCAAGCTCTGCTTATGAGTTCTTTGACTTTATTTTTATGTTTTTTAGTTCAATCGAATGCCTTGTGGATTTTACTGAAGACGCATGGAAAATAAAGATTCTAAAAACCGAATAGCTGTAATATTTTACTGTAAAGAATAATTCCTTTTTATATATTGAACAACCTCATCAGCTAAACGTCTATCAGCAAAGAGCATTCCTCCACCAAATAACATTCCCCCTTGAGCAGTTCCCTCAAAGGATGCCTCAGCTATTACCTTGTTCTCTGATTTATCAATAAAACGTACTGTCGCGATTGCCCTTCCTGTATTAACTAGCCTTTTATACCATACTGTCGGTGTATAACCCACCATTGTTCCATCCAATATCAGAACGCGGTCAGATAAGTCTACGGGTGAGCGGCTTACCCCTGTAAAAAGTTGTTCTTTTCTTAATTTTTCCGCAATCTCATTAGGTATCTTCCAAATAACGTCCGGAGGCACAGGATTTACAGATGTCTTAAAATCAGGGATCTCAACAATAACATAACTAGCAAATCCTCCGGGGGGAGATTTAGTCTGATAAGTTCTCTGCGCCCCACATGAAAGTATTAGAATTATTCCAATCAAGATAAAAGTGCAAAACAAAGATGGAACATAAGCCTTTTTTAACATGTTTTATCCTCCAATCAAATCATTGAAGAAAATACTTTCATAAATAGGGAGAAAGTCAAGAACAGTGCGCGGTTTGTGGTTTGTGGCTTGGGTTTCTAGTATCATGGCTCGAACTATGAATCGCGAATCACGAACCACAATCCACGAACCACGAAATTAAAAGTATTTAATAACCTTATAAAAAGTATCCCTCTGTGCTGGTTTAAAACCTGTGCTTTTTATCATATGAACAAGTTCGTTTATCGTCGCTCTAAGTTTATTTTCAGCACACCCAAGAACGTTTTCATCGTATAGAGTCCCACCCAAATCACTTGCACCATAGTGAAGTGAAATAGAGCCGATCTTTTTCCCCTGAGTAAACCATGAGCCTTGAACCTGGCTAAAATTATCAAGATATACTCTTGATAGTGAAAGGACACGAAGGTATCTATCTCCGCTAATCTCGCGAGGAATCTTTTTTTCAAGGAAGGTGTTTCTAGGCTTGAAGGTCCAGGGGATAAAGGCAAGAAAACCACCTGTTTCATCCTGAAGGCTTCTAATCCTTTTAAGGTGCTCAATTATATCCTCATCCTCTTCAACATGTCCGAACATCATTGTGGCTGTGGTTTTAAACCCAATTTCGTGGGCTTCTCTCGTAACCTGTATCCATTTGTCGGCGTCAATCTTAAGGGGGCTTATCTTTTTTCTCACCCTATTACTTAGAATTTCAGCGCCGCCACCAGGGATAGTTCTTAATCCTGCATCCCAGAGTTTTTCCAATACTTCCCTCGTAGTTATACGAGAATAATTTGCTATAGCGCTAATCTCTGGCGCTGAAAACGCATGAAGATGAAGATCGGGAACTTCCTCTCTTACACGCCTCACAAGCTCGATATAATAGTCTAGCTTAATTTCAGGATTATGCCCGCCTTGAAGGAGAACTGTAGTCGCCCCGTTATGAAAAGAGGTTTTCATAATCCTTAGAACTTCATCAATCGTTAGCGTATAAGCATCCGAAGCTCCAGCGGGTCTCCAGAAGGCGCAGAAAAGACACTCAGTATCGCAGACGTTTGTATAATTTGGGTTTGTATCTGCAACAAACGTAACGATTCCCTCGGGATGGAATCTCCTTCTGACAGAGTCTGCGAGAGATCCGAGTTCAAGTAAATCGGCTTCACGAAGAAGCATGAGACCTTCTTCCGGATTTATACGCTCCTTTCTATCAATTCTGTTAACGATTTCAGCTGGTATCATCTCCAATTTATTCAACCTTATTAGACATTGGGTGTCAATCTTTACGATTTAACCTTTACAACGCTATATTAATAGAGGGTTACCGCTTGCTAATTTATCTTTAAAGGTATTTCATATAAAGTATGCCATGGGAGGACATCATGATAAAGGAAAAGAATAGATACACCGAGTTTAAGAAGCGGGTTTTAGGGCGGTCCAAAGTGAGAGAATCCTTCGAGGAAGGGTTAGACGTGTTACGGCTGGCGGTGAGCATGTCGGAACTCAGAGAGAAGCGAGGACTTACACAGACACAATTGGCTGCACAGCTTCACACCAGCCCGGCGGTGATCTCGCGGATTGAGAACGGAGGAAATGTGGAGTTGGGTCTAAACCGGGCACCTAGGTAACAGAATAGACCGGGGACATAGGTTACACAATATTACATGTCATGGAGGTGATCTATGGCATGGAAGAAGGTGTTACCTATGGATGAAAGGGCTCGATTTGTT